>ENA-UOOK01001510-UOOK01001510.1-fermentation-metagenome-genome-assembly--contig:-NODE-1510-length-30484-cov-10.162970_pt1 | contig 30484 bp, 23 predicted proteins | sample MGYA00245777_ERZ724023 | MGnify/ENA primary metagenome ERZ724023 (study PRJEB28704, sample SAMN03018312) | fermentation metagenome | biome: anthropogenic terrestrial biome; feature: soil...
AAATAGATTCTGTTGGCTTTATAACGGTGAAAGCACCAAACGGAACTAGCGAAGAAATAATAGAAGAAATCATAAGAAAAAATGAGAAAAAGATAAAGGCTAGGTTAGATGAGATTGATGAAATAAAGGAAAAGCTTAAGGGAAGAACCTATGACGGAGAAGGAAAGTTCCTGCATCTTGGGAAAGAATATCCTTTAGATGAGTTGATAAATACTGTTGATTTAAGTGAAGAGGAACAAAAGGCTAACTTAAAGAAGTTTTATTTTTCCAGCTGTAAAAAGATTATCCCAGAAAGAATAAAGATTTATCAAGAACAGCTGGGGGTTAAACCTAAGATTGTAGAAATTGATGAATCAAAAACAAAGTGGGGTGCGTGTACCTCTGATAAAAAAATTACATTCAATTATAGATTGGCTATGGCGCCTATTGAGGCCATTGATTATGTTGTTGTTCATGAATTGTGTCATCTGCAGCATATGAATCATGATAGATCTTTTTGGAGACTTGTAGGTAGTATTTTACCTGACTATAAAGAGAGACAAGAGTATCTATATAAATATGGACAATTTTTAACACTATGATGGGGAGATAAACATGGAAAAGAAAGGTTTAGGATTTGCAGCTGTAATTGTATCCGCAATAATATTCGGAAGTATGCCTTTATTGGCAAAAACTATATATGCTAATGGTGGTAATGCTGTGAGTCTTATATTTTACAGGTTCTTTATTGCATTACCTGTACTTTTTTTAATAATTAAGAAAAGCAAAGAAATTGATATAAGGATAAATAAAGAGGAATTAAAGAGCTTAATTTTAATTTCCATATTTGGCTATAGTGCAACCGCCACACTTTTGTTTTTATCATATAATTTTATTTCATCTGGAATGGCTACTACTATTCATTTTACTTATCCAGTATTTGTAGTTCTTGGTGGGATGTTTTTCTACAAGGATAAACCTCATTTTTTAAAAATATTGTGTGTAATCTTCTGTACATTGGGAGTTGTGCTTTTTAGCAACAATGAAGGTGGCAATAGTATTTTAGGAATTGCTTTAGCGTTTATTTCCGGAATTACGTATTCCTTTTATATATTATATATTGACAAAAGTGGACTTAAAACTATGTCATCCTTTAAACTGACTTTTTACCTTTGTGCTATATCGTCCGTTTTCGTTCTCATATTTAGCTTGATAACAGGAGATTTTACTATAGGTATGACACCATTAGGGTGGACATTAACCATTGTATTGTCATTGAGTGTGACCGTTGGAGCAGTGACACTATTCCAATATGGTATAAAACATATAGGTTCACAAAATGCTGCTATTTTTAGTACATTTGAACCAATTACAAGCGTCGTAATAGGTATATTGGTATTTGATGAAGTATTTGATTTTAAAACTTTGCTGGGAAGCATACTGATTTTATCAGCGGTGATAATAACCGCTTTATCAGAAAGACAAGAACACACTGAAACTATTTAAATAGTACATATGATATAATGACTACTAAAGATTAATGTGCTAGGAGGCTTCTATGTTAAGAATTGCTATTATAATTCCAAGAGATTTAGTGAACATAGCTCAATCAGCAGCTTCTAATTTCAAAGAGGATATTCAAATAATTGAAGGTTCTATGGAAAGGGGATTGGAATTAGCAAGAGAATTTGAAGCTAAGAAATTTGATGTTATTATTGCAAGGGGAGGTACCCAGTTATTATTAAAAAGCAGTAGATTAAATATTCCAACGGTTCCTATTCCAATAACGGTTATCGATATATTTAACGCTATAAATGAGGCAGAAAAGATAAGTAATAATATAGCTATATTAGCTTTTGATAATATGCTCGGAGCAAGTGAAAACTTGATAAAGATATCAGGAAATAATTACCATATTATTCAGGTTAATGACGAAAAAGATGTTGAGGATAGGATTCGATATCTTTCAAACAGAGGATATAATGTTATAGTTGGTGGCGGGATTATTGAAAGATATGGCGCTAAATATAATTTAAAAACTATTGTTATAAAAACTGGAAGAGAGGCTATAATAAGCGCTATTGAAGAGGCGATTAGAGTAGCTATAGCAACGCGTGAGGAGAACAAAAGGGGAGAAAGATTTAGAACCATTGTACAAAATTCAAATGATGGAATCATTTCTATTGACAAGGATGGTTATATAAATATATTCAATGCTACAGCAGAAAAGCTGCTAAAAATTAGAAATAGTGAAGTAATAGGTAAGCACATAGATAATGTTCTACCACAGCTAGGACTGTTGGAAGTCCTATATAGTGGTATTGAAGATAGAGAGAATATAAAAAATATAATGGATAATAAAATAATGGTATCTAATATACCAATAAAGGTAAATGGAGTAGTTGTTGATGCAGTATCAATGCTTCAGGATGTCGATAAGATTCAGCAAATGGAAGAGAAGATTAGAAGAGAAATAACAACATCGGGACTATACGCTAAGTATACATTTGATGACATTGTTGGAATTAGTAAAGAATCTAGCGAGGCTATAAGAATTGGAAAAGAGTATGCAAAGGTAAATTCAACAATTTTAATAGAAGGTGAAACAGGGACTGGCAAGGAAGTTATGGCTCAAAGTATACACAATTATAGTGATAGATCTAAGGGACCTTTTGTAGCAGTTAACTGTGCAGCACTTCCTGAAAGTCTGTTAGAGTCAGAGCTGTTTGGATATGCACCTGGTTCCTTTACTGGTGCTGACAGAAAAGGTAAAAGAGGGCTATTTGAGCTAGCCCATGGTGGGACTATCTTCCTAGATGAAATTTCTGAAATGAATCCTATGGTACAGGGGAGGCTATTAAGGGTACTTCAAGAAAATCAGGTTATGAGAATAGGTGATAACAAGGTTATACCTATAGATATAAGAGTCATTACTGCGACAAATAAAAACTTATATAAATTGGTCTTGGAGTCTAAATTCAGAGAGGACTTGTTCTATAGACTTAATGTTTTGCAGATCACAATGTCTCCTCTTAGAAATAAAAAAGCTGATATTCCAGCACTAATAGCCCACTTCAATAAAGGATACAGTCAAAAATTTGCAAGACCTCCTTTAATAATAGATGACGATGCACTTGCATATATATGTTCATATAATTGGCCAGGTAATATCAGAGAACTAAGAAATTTTATTGAAAGGTTAATAGTCATTTCAAAAAAACCTAATATAAAGGTTGATGATATAAAAGGCAAATTTCTCTTTAGTGACAAAGAATGTATTGCTCAAAAGCAAGTTGAATTGATAAATCAAAAAGATGGGTATAAAACTAAGAAAAATGCCACTGAAGAGGAGCTAATAATACAGGCACTACAAAATAATATGGGCATTATAAATTTGACAGCAAAGTCATTGGGGATATCACGGTCAACTTTATGGAGAAAGGTTAAAAAATTCGAAATTGATGTATCAAAGATAAAAAAGTTTCAGCAGTTGAAACAATAAAGTTTCAACTGCTGAAACTTTATTGTATCATTTTGCAACAAAGATGTTTCGTATCATTCGGTGTAGGAATAGTGGCTATTCTAAAATGTTGTGTTTAACCTATTTAATAATTGGCATAATACTTGCATTCATAATATTTACATTAATAATATAAGATGTCTAAAAGCTTTAGAAGGTGTTTTCTCAGAATAAATTGTTTGAAAGTAGGTGGGCTTATTTTATGATAGAATTTATTGATCTTAGATCTGATACTGTGACTCAGCAAACACAAGAAATGAGAGATGCTATGTATAAAGCAGAAGTCGGAGATGATATTTTAGGTGAGGATAAAACTGTTAGAGAGTTAGAACTAATGTCTGCAGATATTCTTGGTAAAGAAGATTCATTATTTGTAACTTCAGGTACTATGGGAAATCAAATAGCAGTGATGGTACTTACTAATCGTGGGGAGGAGGTAATAGTAGGGGATACTTCTCATATATTTAATTTAGAAGTGGGGGGACTTGCTTCACTTTCACAGGTACAAACCAGAACGATAGGTGTTCCCGATGGCATTTATGATATCTGTAAAATGGAAGACCTAATTAGAAATGAAGGGATACAAAATCCAAAAACTTCTTTAATTTGTATAGAAGATACAAATAACTTAAATGCTGGACTTGTAGTTCCAATAGACAATTTATATGAAGTTTATGGATTAGCTAGCAGAAAAAAAATATTTGTTCATCTAGATGGTGCGAGAATATTTAACGCATCTGTCGCATCCAAAGTTTCCGTTAGCGAAATTGCAAAGGGTGCAGACACTGTTATGTTTGCACTTACAAAGGGACTTGCTGCACCATTTGGAGCTATACTGGCGGGAAATAAAGCACTTATAGAAAAGGCTAGATGGATAAAACAAAGGATTGGTGGAGGGTATAGACAAGCGGGGTTTCTTGCTGCGCCAGGCATTGTCGCTCTTAAAACTATGTTGCCTCAACTGAAAATTGACCACGAGCATGCTCAGATTTTAGGAAATGGATTATCCAAAGTTAAAGGGTTGAAGGTAGATGCAACTAGAATCCACACAAATATAATTACAGGTTCAATTGGAGACTTGTCAATAACAATTGAAGAATTTCTTGATAAACTTTTTCAAAAAAGTATTAAAGTTAAAAGAATTTCTAAAACATCCTTCAGAATGGTAACTCATTATGGGATAGAAGAAAATCATCTTCACTATGTCATTAAATCCATTGAAGAAATTATAGAAAAATTATAGAGGAGTGATTGTATGGAAAGAAGACAGTATTTGCAAATACCAGGACCTACTAATGTACCAGATAGAATACTAAGGTCTCTTTCAGTACCTCTTATTAATCATAGAGGACCAGAATTCGAAGCATTATTAACATATTGTATTGATGGTTTGAAAAAGGTGTTTAGAACTGACAACGACATATTGTTGTTTCCAAGTTCAGGAAGTGGAGCTTTAGAATCTGCTATAGTCAATTTTATTTCACCTGGAGATACAATAGCAGTAGCGATTCACGGTGTATTTAGTGATAGAGTTGCAAGGATAGCTGAAAGCTACAATGTAAATGTTATTAGAATTGAAGTGGAATGGGGCAATGCAATAAAAGCAGAGGATATTAAAAAAGTACTTAATCAAGACGTAGAAAAAAAGATAAAGGCAGTTTGCTTACCACAAAATGAAACTACATCGGGGATTAGAAATGATATAGAGTCAGTTGGCAAAATGTTAAAGGAAAGTGGACATCCTGCATTGTTGTTTGTGGATGCTGTTAGTTCATTGGCTTGCCTTCCTTTTGAAACTGATAAATGGGGAGTAGATGTCTGTATAACGGCATCGCAAAAAGGATTTATGTTACCACCAGGACTAAGCATGATATCAGTAAGTGAAAGAGCTTGGAAGGTTTCAGAAAAATCTACAATGCCTAGGTGGTATTGGGATTATAAGGCTGTCAAAGCAAAGATGGAAGAAAAGCAATTGCCATATACACCTCCAACGACATTGCTATTTGGATTAAAGGAAGCCTTATCTATTATTCTTGAGGAAGAAGGCTTGGAAAATATTTGGGCTAGACATGCTTTAATAGGTAGATTAACAAGAAATGCCCTAAGAGCTATGGGCTTGAATTTATTTGCTGAAGAAGGATATGAATCCGATACTGTAACAGCAGTATATGTTCCTGATGGAATAAGATACAAAGAGCTTGGGAATCTACTTAGAGAAAAATATGGTGTTGTTATAGGTGGTGGATTAGGAAGGTTACAAGGTAAAATATTTAGAATTGGCCATTTGGGAGCTATTTTTGAATTGGATATGTATGCTGTTTTAGGAGCTTTGGAAATGGCACTTTATGAACTAGGCTATAAGGTTGAACTAGGAACTGCAGCTAAATCAATGGCTGATACTATTATCAACAAATAATTAATATGTCTAGAGCCATTAATATTGAGGTATGGTGGAATATATAAAAATCTATATAAGAAGTTAGAAAGTGATAGGCTACTTAAGAAAACGTTACCGTAACCTTGATATATTTAAAGATGCAAACGAAACAAATTTATTTAATAAGAAGATCAAGGAGGATTGTACTATGGAATTTTTGGCAAATAATATAGATATGTTATCCTTAATTACCCTAGTAATCGCAATTATTATTAGTATCTGGAAAAATATTAATCTTGGAATTATGTCTCTTGGTTTAGCATATATAATTGGACATTTAATTGGTGGTATGAAAGTAAAGGAGTTGGTTTCAGGCTATCCAAGCAGTTTATTAATTACTTTAGTTGGAGTCACATTTCTTTTTGGTATCGCGCAAAGTAATGGTACACTAGACAAAATTACTAAACATACAGTCAAGATGGTTAAGGGTAAGGTGGCACTACTTCCTATTGTTTTATTCTTTTTAGCATTTATTCTTTCATCACTAGGACCTGGACAAATTTCAATATCAGCACTTATGGCTGCACCTACTATGGTTTTAGCAGCTGAAGTTGGGATTCCTCCTTTATTAATGGCCTTAGTTGTAGGTAACGGTGCTCAGGCAGGAGCAATGTCTCCATTAGCTCCAAATGGAATTGTAGGAAATAGTGTACTTGCTGAGATGGGAGTTACAGGTATGGAAATGACTATGTGGATAAACATGTTATTAGTTCACGTTCTTGTAGCTGCTATAGCATATGTATATTTTGGTGGTCTTAAGTTATGGAAAGTTAAAAATAGTACGAAGGTTAATGAATTAGTTAATATGGTTGTGGAACCATTTGATTTCAATCAAAAAGCAACGTTAACTGCTATTGGTTTTCTAGTTGTTTCTGTAGTTTTATTAAAATTTGATGTTGGGTTTACTGCTGCTTTTCTAGGTTCTATTTTAATACTTATGAAAGCTGGGGATGAAAAAGTTGCGTTCAAGACTATGCCTTGGGGAGCTATAATATTGGTTACTGGAGTTACAGTAATGGTAAAACTTATGCAAGACATAGGTGGAATGGACCTATTTGCTGATATAATGGCTAATTTTTCAACTCCATTTACTGCAACCTTGGTTATTGGCTTCTTTGCTGCACTAGTATCAGCATATGCAAGTACATCTGGTGTTATAATGCCTGCTTTCTTACCAATGGCTCCGCTCTTATTGGAAAGAATTGGAGCTCCAGCAGGTGATTTAATTCCTTTAATAGTCACAATTATAGTAGCAGGTCACTTAACGGATATGAGTCCACTTTCAACTACTGGTGCTGTATTTATTTCAGGTTCACCTGATTACATCGATTCTAAACCTTTATACAAGGGCATGATGATTTGGGGATTCTCAATGTCTATAATTGGCGCTGTTCTTTGCTGGGTACTGTTTTCTGTACTAAGACTTGTTTAAGATGTAAACTTGCAATTTATCATTTAAAGAAAGGAATGGGTTATAACTTTGAAATTTTTCATCGATTCCCTTTCAGAAGCTGCTTCTTTATTAGAAGTAAAATCTGGGAACAAAATAAGTATAAAGGTAGATATAATATTAGGTCATGATGGCTCATGGTCAAATGTGTATAATTTATGGAAACAAAGTAATTTAAAGATGTCAGAAGGTAATAGATTCATAGTAACAGTAGATCATGCTTTTCCAGCACCGACAATAGATGATCGTGTTCAGCAACAGAAAATGGCAGAGATAAGCAGAGAAAAAGGAATTGAGCTATATAATCATGGAGAAGGTGTACTTCATCAGGTAGTTGCAGAGAATGTGAATCTTTGTCAAGGGATGATTATTGTTGGAGCTGATGGACATGTAGCCACTTCAGGTGCATTTGGAGCAATTGCATTTTCTTTATCTCCTGAAGCCCTTGTTAAGGTTTTGAAGACTGGAGAATATGAATTCACAGTTCCGTATGTGGTTACAATCAGTCTAGATGGGAAATTAAATAATGACACGATGGCTAGAGATATTGCTCTTTATATATTGGGAACATATGGAGTAGAAATAAAAGGGAAAGCTATTGCCCTAAGAGGATCTCTTGTCGAACAATTAAGTGTAGATAGTAGGATGGCTTTATGCAATTTACTTCCTGAAGCAGGAGTCGTAACCGCATTTATAGTTCCTAAGGATTCAGAGGTGGAAGGTTCTGTCATCAATATAGATGTAAGTCTTATAAAACCTATGGTAGCTGTACCACCAGAACCTACTTTGGTTAAACCTGTTAAGGATATTATAAACAAGAAAATTTCAATTGCAATTATAGGTGGTTGCTCTTCCGGTAGATTGGAAGATATGATAGTCGCTGCTGAAATATTGAAGGGTAAAGAAATTCACAATGACGTTACTCTGATTGTTACTCCTGCATCAAAGAAAGTCGTTGATGAAATGGAAAAGATGGGAATAACATCAGTTTTAAGGGACAGTGGCGCAGTGATAATGCCTCCCGGGTGCGGGACATGTCCAGGAAGGCATTTTGGGGTGCTATCTCCAACAGATGTAGCTATAACAACTACAATACGAAATACACCTGGAAGAATGGGGGCAAAAGAGGCAGAGATTTATCTTGCATCGCCAATTAGTGTTGCTAAGGCTGCGATTAAAGGAGTAATTTAACAAATAGTTAAAATTGCGAATATTGTTGGATATTCTATCAATGGGGGGTTGTTTAATTAATAGGAAAAAGCATACTTAATTTCAAGTATGCTTTTTCAAGTATATATAAAAAGGAAGGAGAGTTGTTTAGTTAATAGTTATCCATTAACTTAAATATATTCTAGTTTATAAGATGTCATTGTAATGAAACATAAAATTAAATAGAAAAACTTTAGTTATCTATTTAGCCAACAACCTCTTAAAGAAGTTCTTTGGAAATGCCTTTGTTAAAATTAGTATAAAAATGTATGCAAATGCCCCTACTACAAGACTAGAGCCAAATACTAAGGCATTTGTATTTTGCAGCTTATCTAAATCATAATTAGAAAAATAAATAAATACAACCATGAACATTGAGGCTATTACTGGTTTTCCCAAGATGTCCCAGTAGTTTAACTTTAGCCTTATTTCTCCTCTAAGCGTTTTTAAATCCATAACCATAACTACAATCATGGAAGTATAGTAGGCGATAAAGATACCATTTATCCCATATTTCGGATCTCCAACCAATGTAAATATAACTATTACTTGGATAACCATACCAAATACCCTTGTTATCGTTGCGATTATTTGCTTATTCAATCCATACAATATTCCGGATAGATTGTGCTGCAGTGCGATTAATACAGTGCTAAGTCCCATGATTCTAATGTAATTAGCAACTATTGGATCACTATATAGAAACATTGCCAACGAATTCGATAGCGTTAAATATATTGCACATAGAGGAATAGCAATAAGTAGTGTCGCTTTAATAGAAAGCTGTATATCACTTTTAATATCCTTATATTTTTTTAAAATCACTTGCTCAGTAAGACTTGGAATTAGATTGACTACTAGGGCATTTGTCACTATAAAGGGCAGATGAATAAGAGGCATGGTCATACCCATAACTCTTCCTATGGTAGAAACAGCTTCGGCATTTGTATATCCAGCTAGCATTAGCCTATTTGGAATCAATATAGTATTACAAAATCTTAAAAATGCGTTTATAAACCCGGATATTGTCAACGGCAGTGACATAGTTATTATTCTAAATAGAAATGATTGTTTCTTATCTATATTAGTATTTTTTTTGATTGAATATTTTCCCTTAGCATAAAGATACCACAAAAAATTAAAAAATTCACCGATACTTATCCCCATAATAGCAAGTAATGCACCATATTTAGGCGCTAAAGGGTAAATAAAATATAGGATAGTCATTACAACTATTACCTTTGCCAAAGCCTCTATTATTTCACCTATACTTGGAACTATTACATTTTTCAAGCCATAAAAATAAGATCTAAACACTGAAGTCATAGATATTAAAACAATAGCCGGCACTAGAAGATAAACACCTATTGTCATATCCTTGTTTTTTAAGAATTGTACTGCTATATCTTCAGCAAAATATATAATTCCAAGACCTAATAATATGGAAAGACTTATATTGAGTATAAGGGTGGAATTAAATATTCCCTTCACATTCAAATAATTATGTTTGGATTGTTGCTCTGCAACTAGCTTGGTGACAGATGTAGAAGTTCCGGAATTAATAAGTATTAAAAATATCATCAAAGTGGAAACTGCTATTTCAAACAATCCCATTGCTTCTGCTCCCAAGTATTTAGATAGCAGCACTTCATAAGTAAAACCAATAAACCTTATAATTATATTCATAAATACCATCAATATTGAACCATAAATAAATCTGCTTTTATTCAAAAAATCGCCCCCATAAAATGACTATAATAATTTATATGAGGTTAGATTAATTACAAGACTATTGAAAGGTTTTTATATGCCATTTTTGAATGTAATTTGATATAATTTATTAAAGTAACCGTATATAGAGGAGCAGTCATATGAAAAAGAACATTATTTATATTGCGATAATCTTAGTTATAACGCAGTTTTTTGCAGGGTTCACCTATGGTGCCAACATGGAATCAAATGAAGTTCTAAGAGTTGGAATTGATCCCAGTGTACCACCTTTTCAATACTTAGATAATGGTGAAATAGTTGGTTTAAATGTAGCGATAATAGACTCAATAGCAAAAGATTATAACAAAAAAGTAGAATACATACCAATGAGTATTGATAACGGTGTTAAAAAATTATTAACTAATGAGATAGATATGATTCTCGGACTTAGATATGATGTTGATCTTCTATCCTATGTCGAATATACTGAAAGCGTTGTCCAGAGTATAGTATGTATGCTTGTTAAAAATGATGAACAGGAGTTAATCCAATCTAACTTGGGTCAATCATATTTCGTAGCTAGCGTAGAAAATAATTCAGCGGAATTAAAGTTTTTGGAAAATCTAAGAAGAGTAAATTTTAATGTAGCCTATAATCAAGAAGACGCATTTCAATTATTAATGATGGACAGAGCAGATTTTCTCTTGGGGGTTAAAGATACAATCGAATTTTTAATAAGTAAAAACAATCTTGATGATGAATATTCCATAGTTGATAGCTATACAACTCCAGTTGAATATATGATAGCTGTAAAGGCTGGAAATAAAAGCCTTGTAAATTTGCTTAATACTGGCTTAAGCAGACTAAAACTTAGCGGTGAATATGAAGAGCTATATTTTGAATGGGTAGAAAATAGTGAAGCAAGTATAGCAAGAAAGCTAAATAGAATTATTAATATAAGCATAATTGGAGCCATAACAGCAGTAGCCATTTTTATATTATCTTTCATATGGAATAGAAATTTAAAACACCAAGTAAAACTAAAGACTATCAAACTTGTACAGGCTAATGAAGATCTTGAAGCCCAGATAAAGGAAACCAGGAATAATATAGAACTAAAAAATTTAATATGTGAAAGTAGTCCAAGAGGTATTGTTATATTCGACAAGAATGGAATTATTTCAATGTTTAATAAATCTGCTTTAAAAATTGCTGCTTTAGATAAGATTCCAATTGGAAAATGTGTATATGATATTGAACCAATAAATTTAATGTTAATGGATAATATAGATATAGTTTTTGAGAAAGGAACATCATATACGTGTGAAGAATTTAGATATATTAAAAATAATAATGAATATATTTACAGATATGTAATGTATCCATTGTATGATTATGATAATAAACTAAGAGGAATTATAATAACCATTGAAGATATTACAGAAGAGCGAAAACTTAAAGAGCAAATGATTGAAAAGGATAAAAACAGGGTTTTAACTCAAATAGTTGCAGGTATATCTCATGAAATAAGAAATCCTCTGACTACTATAAAAGCATTTGTAGAATTAATACCGCATAAAATCGATAATGACAAATTTAAAGTAGACCTGATAAATGTAGTTCCTCAGGAATTACAAAGGGTAGATAAGCTGATAGGAAATCTGATTGATTATTCCAAGCCTAAGAGTCAAAATAGGACAATCTTTGACTTAGGTGAAGTTATTTCCTCTAGTGTTTCATTTATTGAGCATGTAATAGAGGAAAATAATATATCTATAAATATAGATATTGATCAGGAACTATGGATATATGCGGATAAAAGCCAGATTAAACAGGTAATTATTAATCTTCTTGTTAATTCGAAGGATGCAATAGTTGAAAAGGGTATATACGATTATAAAGGTTTAATAAATATTGTAGGCTATACAAAAGAGAAAGAGGTAATAGTGAATTTTATTGATAATGGAATTGGTATGGATATGGAGGAGGTACATAGAGCTTTCGACATATTTTATTCCACTAAGGAAAAGGGAACTGGTCTGGGTTTGTCATTATCCTCACAGATATTGAAATATAACAATAGTAAGATATCAATTGAAAGTAAGAAGAATTTATTCACAAAGATTTCCATAAGGTTCCCATTAAAAAGACCTTTAGAAAGTGAGGAGGTGTTAGCGTGAAGAAAAATATATTGATAATAGATGATGAAGTAAATATCTGTTCATCATTGACATATGTCTTAGAGGATAATTTCAACATATTTTCCAATACTAATCCCTTTAAGGCCTTGGAATTATTGAGCAAAGAAGATATAAATCTAATTTTACTTGATTTAAGAATAGGAAAAACAAATGGAATAGATATATTAAAAAAGATAAAAGCAGAAAATGAGCAGGCCATAGTTATAATGATGACTGCGTACGGAACTATTGAATCTACTGTAGAAGCTATGAGAAATGGTGCGTTCACCTATCTTACAAAACCATTGAATATAGAAGAACTTTTGATTACCATTAATCAAGGCTTAGAATATCAGTCATTAAGTAATAAAGTTAATGAACTAAATAATCAATTAATAGATAAATATTCGTATAAGGGATTAGTGGGTAAAAGTCCAGAGATGCAAAATATATTTGAACTGATTGAGAAGGTAAGAGATGTTGATATAAATGTATTAATAACTGGTGAAAGCGGAACAGGTAAGGATCTTATTGCAAGAGCAATTCATTATAGTGGAAACCGAAGTAAAGAAAATTTCGTAGAGATAAATTGTGCGGCTATTCCAGAGGGTTTATTAGAAAGTGAACTATTTGGTCATAAAAAAGGAGCCTTTACTGGCGCAGACAAGGACAAGATAGGAAAGTTCGAATATGCTAAAAAGGGTACTATTCTATTGGATGAGATAGGGGATATGAGTTTAAACCTTCAGGCTAAGCTATTGAGGGTACTAGAGCAAAAGGAATTTTCTCCACTTGGCAGTAACGATATAATAAAGCTAGAAGCTAGAGTTATAGCAGCTACTAACAGAAATTTAAAGCGAATGATAAAGGAAAAAGGATTCAGACAGGACTTATATTTTAGATTAAATGTTGTTGAAATTGATGTGCCACCACTAAGAAATAGAAGGCAAGATTTGCCTCTTTTATTCAATCATTTTATTAAATTGTATAACGAGAAGTTAGGTAAGAACGTAGTCAAAATATCTAAGAATGCAGAGAAACTTTTATTAAAGTATTTATACCCAGGAAACATCAGGGAACTTTCAAATATTTTGGAGTACGCTGTTCTACTTTCAGAAAATGGAGCCATTGAAGAATCCGACTTACCCGATGAGGTGAGGTTACTTGGAAAAATTAATGCATCTGAATATGAATTAGACTCTCTATTGGGCTTAACACTAAAAGATATTGAGAGAAAGATAATAGAAGCTACATTAGAGCTGAATGAAGGACGTAGAAATGATACAGCAAGAATGTTGGGCATAAGCGATCGAGGTCTAAGGAACAAAATCAATGAGTATAAATTAAAGTAGGAATTATTTGCCGAGTCGGCAAATAATTCCTGTTTTTTCAATTTAGAATTCTAGCAAACGTTTGCAGACACCTATATTTATAGTTGGCATGGCTTTTGCAACTTTTGCAATATATATTTGTATAAAAATACGAGGAGGATTGTTATGAAAAGAAAATCACTACTACTTATTTCAATGCTTTTAGCAATTGTACTTATTTTGTCAGCTTGTTCAAGTTCTAGTCAACCGACAGATTCTAAACCAGCAGATACTTCTAAGCCAGCTGAAACGTCTGCACCAGTAGAGGCACCAACCAGCAGTTTTAATAAAAAGGACTACTTTATAACCGTAGCAACCGGTCCTACTAGTGGGTTGTACTATCCAATTGGCGGAGCTTTTTCAAATGTTGTAAAAAATAAACTTGGTTTTCAATCATCAGCTCAATCTACAGGTGCTTCAGTAGAGAACATTAACCTAATACTTGAAGGTAAAGCAGATCTGGCTATTACCATGTCAGACTCCGTTGCACAGGCATATGAGGGCTTCGGTGCTTTTGAAGGGAAAGAGCCAAAGGATAACTTAAGATGCTTAATGGGGTTGTATCCAAATTATGTGCAGCTTGTAACGACTAGAGATTCTGGAATCCAGAAATTTGAAGACTTAAAAGGTAAGAGAGTAGGAATAGGTGCTCCAAATTCAGGTGTTGAGTTAAATGCAAGAATGATGTATGAAGCTCATGGAATGACGTATGAAGATTCAACTGTAGATTATTTAAACTATGGCGAGGCAATTGATCAAATGAAGAATGGTCTAATTGACGCAGCATTTGTTACAAGTGGAATTCCAAATGCTACTATAATGGAGCTTGGGACAACTAATGAAATAGTAATTATACCAATTGAGGGTGAAGGTGCTAAAAAATTAATCGAGAAATACCCTTTCTTCGTTCCAGAAATAATACCAAAAGATACTTATAACACATCAAGTGATATAAATACTGTTACAGTTAGAAATATTCTTTTAGTAAGGGCAGAATTACCAGATGACGTAGTTTATGAATTAACTAAGGGAATATTCGAAAACATTGATGATATTAAGGCATCACATAATACTGCTGACAAGCATATATCACTTGAAAATGCACTAATTGGAGTAGATATCCCATTTCATCCAGGTGCAGAAAGATATTATAAAGAAGCAGGGATTATTAAATAATGTCACAAAATAAAAGTGGGAAGGGGCATCATTATGCCTCTCCTTCTATATTAATATTTTTAATATTTGCAATAATTTTAGGTTTTATAATTATACAAGGAAATAGAAAGGTTCTAATAATTAGAAATCAAAGAACAAACGAGATTTATTTACAAAAAACTGTTCATAAATCTGATATTATCATATTTGGATGGATACACTCCTTTGAGCATATTCCTTGGAATGAATATTATAAAGTCCTCGAGGATGATCAACTATTGTTAGAAACAATTGAAATTGCAGGATTTGGAGCAGGTATTCCAAATAATAAGGGAAAAGTCACAGTAGATGATAATGGAATGATAATAATGAGTGATATTAATGAAAAGTTTGAACATATTAATTGGATTCATTCGCAAACAGCATTAGATTTCATAAAGCTAGATGAAGCAATTATAGGTAGGGGATCCGACTTTCCTCATCATGAAAGTTTAATATTAGAAATAAAGGATAGGTGATGATATGGCAAAACTAGAAATAGGCAGCGAGCTTGGTCATGAGCAGATTGCTATAATAGAAAAATATGATAAGGAGCAAAAGACCAGAAATTTTGATAAGAAGTCCTTAATAAATATTGTATATTGGACATGTGTAATTATCTCTTTATATCACTTGTATACATCTATATTAGGGGCTCCTGCAACCTTAAAGCATAGATCTCTACATGTTAGTATGATGTTGTTTTTATCCTATTTTTTATATCCCTTTAATGATAAAGCAAGCAGAAAAAAGTTGCCGCTATATGATTTATTTTTAGCATTATTATCTCTGGCAATTACGTTATATGTTTGGATTGATTATTCAAATATAATTGCAAGAGCGGGAGTTATAAATATAATGGATATGATCATGGGTACTATTTTGGTAATTTTAGTAATTGATGCTTCCAGAAGAATATCTGGATGGCCTCTTACTATTCTTGCTACTGTATTCATCATATATGGATTATTTGGAAGAAACCTACCGGGGATATTTACGCATAGGGGTTATGACTGGAAGTCCTTGGTTAATCAATTTTTCATAAGTACAGATGGTATTTATGGCACTTCAGTAGGTGTGTCATCTAGTTACATATTCCTCTTTATACTATTTGGAGAAGTAATGAATAAATCTGGAATGGGGAAATTCTTTAATGATATTGCCTTGGCTCTGGCTGGAAGCTCAAAGGGAGGACCTGCAAAGGTTGCAGTAATTGCGAGTGGATTTCTAGGGAGTATCAATGGGTCAGCAATAGCTAATGTCGTAACTACTGGAACATTTACCATACCATTAATGAAAAAAATAGGTTATTCAAAAGAATTTGCAGGATCGGTGGAGGCAACAGCGTCAGTAGGAGGCCAGATATTACCTCCGGTAATGGGGGCAGCTGCCTTTATAATGGCTGAAATGGTAGGGATTAAATATAGTCAGATAATTGTATATGCAGCTATTCCAGCAATTCTATATTATATTGGAATCATGATTCAGGTTCATTTAAGAGCTTGTAGAAGAAACTTGACAGGTATTGCTAAGGAAGATTGTCCTAAAATTGGAGATGTAATGAGAGACAAAGGGCATCTCTTAATTCCGATAATATTCTTAATTTATATGCTTATATTTAGTGGGAAAACTGTCATATATTCGGCAGTATTATCCATTATATTAACAATAATAGTAAGTATGTTTAAGAAAAGTACTAGAATGTCAGTAAAGGATATATTAGATGCTTTTGCAGCTGGTGCGAAGGGAACGGTTTCAGTAGCAATAGCATGTTCAATAGTAGGAATAATAATTGCGGTAACTAGTATCACTGGATTTGGATTAAATATGGCTAATGCAATAATTCTTTTAGGCAGTCAAAGCATCATAGCAACTTTAATCCTAACTATGGTAACTTGTATGATTCTTGGAATGGGTTTGCCTAGTATTCCAGCCTATATCATAACATCTACTATAGCCGCTCCAGCATTAGTAAAGCTAGGCATTCCAGTAATAGTAGCACATTTATTTGTGTTCTATTATGCAATGTTTGCCAATTTAACGCCACCTGTAGCTTTGGCGGCTTTCGCAGCAGCAGGACTTTCTGGAGGGGATCCAATGAAAACCGGTTTTGCTTCAGTAAAGCTAGCTTTAGCCGGATTTATCATTCCGTACATGTTTGTATATAATACAGAACTACTATTATTAGATACAACACTTCCGGTTGCAATTCGAGTAGTTATTACATCTTCAATTGGAATTTTAATGATTGGTGTAGCTGTTGAGGGATTTTTAAAGAAGGAAGTGCCATCTATACTTAGGGTAACTACCTTTGTTGGTGCCTTACTTCTAATAACAGCTAATGTCATTCAGGATTTAATAGGATTTGTATTATTGGCAATACTATTAATTCAACAGTATATTGGAAGTAAAAAAAGTTTCGTTGGTAACAGCACCCCAATGAAATAGCCGATTGGAGGTATTTATGAACAATACAATAGAGATACTATTAGAGCATAAATCAATAAGAAAATATACTGAAAAGCACATAACTCAAGATGTGATAGATACAATTGTATCCTGTGCACAGATGGCACCTACATCAAGTCATTTTCAGGCATATACTATTATAGAGGTAAAGAATAAGGATAAACGTAAATTACTATCAGAATGGGCAGGAGGACAGAAGTGGGTAGAAAATGCACCTTTGGTATTGATGTTCTGTGGGGATTTACATAGGGCATATAAATACTATGAAAATATTGATAGGGAAATACTTACCAATACAGAGCAGTATACAGTGGCAACAGTTGATGCAGCACTTGCAGCACAGAAAGCGTTAATTGCTGCCCAAGGCTTAGGTTTAGGAGGCGTATTTGTTGGTGGAATAAGGAATGAGGTTGAAAATATATCTAATGAATTCAACCTTCCTGAACTTGTATTTCCACTATTTCTTGTATGTATGGGATATCCTGCAGATGACCCAGGCATTAAGCCACGATTACCTCAAGGTGCAGTTCATAAAATTGATTTCTATGATGAGTCACAGGATGATAGCCTCATTGAAGAGTACAATAATATTGTAAGTAAATATTATGAGGAAAGAACTAAGGGTAAGGAAAATGACAGATGGACTGAACGCTGTGGAAAATATCTAACAGCCAAACCTAGATATAATGTGGGAGATTTTTTTAGAAAAATAGGGTTATTGAAGAAATAGAATTACATCTACTTTCCTGTCATTCAGACTGAGCGAAGCGTAATAGAGGAATCTCCTCTTCTGAAAGCATTGAAAACAGGAGATCTTTCGGCTACGCTCGGGATGACAGGAGAAGGACACTTCTCACCTATATATGCATTCTTTTATTTAATTCTAATTTAATGTCCTCTCCCTGAAATATGAATATAGCGGCTATTGAGATTATGCTTGTAGCAATACTTATGATAGATGGATATATCACATTGACCCAGTTGAAAACAATAAATAAAATTGGAACTATGCCCAAAAATCCATCAATTAAAGCATAGGTTATATAATCTCGTGAGCCAAGTCTAAGTATTTTTGCAGTTATATACATTATTATCATGGCAGAAACACAGGTAATAGGAATTACGTAATTTAAAGACCATCCTTTCCATCCGATTTTCCAATCCCAGAAAATTGAGAGCAATGATATGATAAATACCTGCCAAACGATTTTCTTAGGCATATGATATCCTCTCCGTAAAATTACTATAAGTCCAAGCCATATGCTTAGTAGTCCAAATATTACTAATAATGGCCAGTTTACGGTTGCAGGAAATATTATATTAATTGCAAAGCTAATAACTATGGCTGCTATAGAAATGAAAACAAGTATTTTTATAACTAAATGACTCTCATAAAATGGCGAAATTATTGGAAAAGTTTTGCTATCTTTATAATCATTACTATCTGGCAGAATGTTTTCGCAAAGCGTACATCTTTCTCTTTTATTTTTTATATAAATTTTGCAGTGATTACAGTATTGCATGTTAACTCCTTCCTTAAAAGTTTGAAGTAATAGTAACTTCAATATTATTGCTAGTTAGATATTTAAAAAATGTTCTTTGAATATCCGTCTCCTCGAAAGGAGATGTAAAGCTTATGACCAGATTATCCTTATAAGAACAGAGGGTGATTTGTGGTCTTCTGGCACTTACACAAATGCTAAATTGATGAATATAATCCTGAAACTCCGTGGGCATCTTAATTTGACCTATATTAGATATAGTTGTTGTAATTCTTCTATCATTAATATGATTGGCAATTTTAAGAGTTAAGTCTTTTAGCCCCAAGGGAATAATTCTAGTAAAAGGATTTTTCTCTAAAGACATCAATTTATATAAATGAATTGAAATCTCTTCTTTTGTAAGTCCTCTCTTAAAAGAATCATTTACACTTTCAATAATTGACTCAAGCTCTGGACTATTTTTATTGAAATCATACGAAATATTCATTGTACTAAAAAAGTTTCTGGCTGTTGCTGACTCGTAATATTGTCTTAAATTGATAGGCACCGATAATATAACGGGATAAATGACTTTATTTGAAGGCATCTCTTTATATATAGAATAGAAGAATAATGATGTTAAAAATACAGTCAATGTTGTGTTGTACTTATGTGCCAAATCCAATACTGATTTTACAGACATAGAGCCTTCTATCAATCTTGTTCTGTTTTCATCATTTTTATTTCCCTTAATGTGGTAAGCTTTTTCTTTATTTCTTTTGGATTTTTTATTTCTATTCTCAATTTTATTGTGAATTTTTTCAAAGCTATCATCCATTTTTTCACTAATGGAAGCCTTGTAGTTTATTTTTGGAATATCATCAGAAAGCTTGTCTTTATATCTAATGGTCATATAATGATAGATTAGTGTTTCCATAAACCACATGGAGCCTGAACCATCAGTAAGAGCGTGAAAAACTTCAAGATTAATTCTCTTGTTATAATATATAACCCTAAATAAAAGGTTTCGCTTTTCCTTAATGTAAATTGGTGCACATACAGGCAGAGACTCAATTTCCACTTCTGGTTTAATGTCACTTGACTCAAAATAATACCAGAAGATCCCTCTTCTAAGGACTGATTTATATAGTGGAAAGCTTTCTATAGTTAAATCCAGAGATTTTTGAAGAATCTCAGGATCTATAGTATCGTATAATTCGCAGCTCAGTCTGAAAACCTTGGTGTCTATACTTGTAATAGTTGCAGGGAAAATCTTTGAAGCATTATCAAGTCTTCTCCATTTTATTGTCTTCTTCTGTTTCATTTTTTCCTCACTTCAGTTTTTTATCGTTTAGAAATGAATCGATGATTTCATAGCACTTTTCTGAGTCATCTGATTTTACAGCATTAGTCAAAAAACCATGAAGTGCATCCTTCATTCTATATATTATAACATCATTACCAAAACTTCTCAGCTTTTTTCCGTATGCTTCGCCTTCATCACGGAGAGGGTCAAATTCTGATGTAATAATTAAAGTATTTGGCTGATTTGATAAATCCTTTGACAATATTGGTGCAACATAAGGACTATATCTGTCCTTCTCAGTTGGCACGTAAAGTTCCATATAGTCCTGTACACGTTCTGATGTTAGTATATAATTCTTACCATTTTCAATAACAGAAGGATAAGGGGATGATTCCGTATGATCGTAATTTGTTACTGGATATATGAGAATCTGTTTTTTTGGTAGAAAATCTCCAAAGTCTCTCGCTCTAAGTGAAACTACTGCCGCTAGATTTCCTCCTGCACTATCACCAATTAGAGTAATATCCTCCTGTTTACATTTCAATATATCAAGATTTAAAAATATCTCCTTTGTAACGTGATAACAATCCTCAAGTCCAGCCGGAAAAGGATGTTCCGGAGCTAGTCGATAGTCAACTGAAATTATGCTATGGCCAGTTTTATTTGCAAGTGCAGCACAAACATTAGTATAAGAGTCAATACCGCCGATTACCCAGCCACCGCCATGAAAGAATATCAATACTTTTTGTGCTTTTCTGTCCTTTGGTACAAAAAGACGAACGGGGATTTCTCTATCTTCTACCATCATTTTGTGATCTAGCATTTTATAAACTGGTTCCTTTGGAGAATTTACTGCATTAAAAGCCTTGCGAAAAAGTTTGTAATGCTTTTTTAAATTTATAGATAACTTAGAAAAAAGTTTTAAAGCTAACTTTTCAAATCTCTTCATTCAGAACCCCCTCGTATAATATGCTTTTTATATTATACCCATTTATTAGTATCTCACTTCTGGCAATTGTTTATTTGATATGTCTAGTAATTATCATAATAATAGTGTGATAATAGACAGATGTAAATCATATGAGATAAATTAAATATAATTTATAAATAATAATAGCAAGAATTATAAAATATTGTAAAAAATCATAGAAAAGTTTTATAAAAAGAAGGATTTACAAAAAAATGTAGAAGAATATATTGGAAATATAACGGAGGGATGGGAGAGTAGCCATTCATAATTAAAATATAGTAAGGGGAAAAGCAAATATTAATATACATATAAGTAATAAGTCCCAAATTAAAATTAATTTGAGACTTTTCTGAACATAAAATAAATATAATTTCAATCCACACCTAACGAATCCTTTAGGAATAATTAAGCGACATTATTATTTTACCATAGAATTTAATTTTTTTATAGTAAATATCAACTCAATAACTCAATATTTATATTTTATAAAAACTTTAACAATTTATGTATTTTACTATTGAATTTAAATATGATTAATATATAATAGTAGATAACATTAAATATATATAGAAGTATTTTATTTTAAAATAAATACTTATAATGGTACTAAGACAAATTGTGGTTAATGGGTTTTCGCCTTCTTAATATAATAGTTAGTGTGCTTATATTATTCGATATAAAGAGGCGAAACTCCTTTTTAAATATAGATATTGTTGAGTGATAAGAAAAAGACATTGTTTGATACACGATGATTACAAGAGTTATAGGTTATATTAGCAATATAAATGATAAATTGAGGAGATGGTTTAATGAAAAATTATAGTAAACTTTTAGCTCATTATGATAAGGAAAATCCACTTAAAAAACAATTCTTAATGGATCATTTATTTGAAGTGTCAAGGATATCCAAGAACATTGGAAGTACAGTAAGACTAAAAAGTACATGTGAGTTGCTTGGAATTCTACATGACTTTGGAAAGTATAGGCACGAATTTCAGATTTATATTAAAGGCGAATATAGAGGTATGGTGAACCATACTTCTGCTGGTGCAAGATTATTAGATTATATAGAGGATAAAGTGAAAAACAAACATAGAGATGAAGTAGATACAAAAGAAAAAGTTTTGAAGCTGTATAAGGAGATATTACAGTATCCTATTTTATCTCATCATGGGCTTTATGACATCATTGATAAAAATTGTAATTATCATACTAAAATTAGATTAAACTATAATAATGATTCAACTGAAATGGAAAAAGATTTAGAATTTTTCAATTTCTTAAATAGCGAATATAAAAGGGCAAATAATACGACTATATATGATCTTTACTATGAAGGATTTATAGAATTTGAACAAGTTTATATAAAATTAAAAGAAATGGCAAGAAAATTCAATGTTAAAACAGATAAGGATAAGGAGAAGATACATAGAAAAAAGGCACTATATTTTTATTATGGTTCATTAATAAGGCTTTTATTATCTATATTAAAAGAAGCAGACATTTATGATTCATCTAATTATTATAGAACAGATAAGGATAGAGTATATTCTGTAGAAGATAAAATTATAATATGGGGTCAAATGAGTGAATCAGTAGAATCCCTATATGCTAAGTTTGAAGATAATAAGGAATCAAAATTAGATATGGTTAGAACGGAATTGGCTAATGAATTATATGAACAATCCCTTGTAAGTGAGAATGGTGCATATAAACTGGATATGCCAGTTGGGGCAGGAAAAACATTTGCAGCACTTAGATATGCAATAGGGAACTGTAATAAGTTTAATAAATCAAGAGTCCTTTATTGCACAGCTTATCTATCTGTTCTTGAACAGAATGCTTCGTCCATTAAAAGTGTTGTAGGAGAAGAATATGTACTAGAGCATCATAGCAACATTATTGATGATTATGAGGGTGAAATAGATGAGAACGATCAAAATGAATATAGAGAGTATGAATATCTAAAAGAAAGTTGGGAGTCACCTGTAATTTTGACAACCCTAGTTCAGTTATCAAATACGATGTTTAAAGATAAGGCTTCAAATATAAGGAGGTTTTCAAAATTAATCAATTCAGTAATTGTTATAGATGAAATTCAAAGTTTACCAAACAAAGCTATATATAATTTTAATTTAATGACTAATTTTTTAGTAAATATTATGAATTGTAACATTGTGCATAGTACAGCAACTCCGCCTAACCTTGATAACAAGGATGCACTTACATACCCTTGCTTTTATAAAGAAGAATTAGGAAAAACCTTGAACCATAGTGCAACAAAAGATATTAGTGTATTCCATAGAGTTAATTATTATAGTTTATTAGGTGAAGAATTAAATGTAGAATTTGAAACTAATGATATAGTCAATCATATAAAAACAGAGATAGCTAATGAGCAAAGTGCTTTAGTAGTATTAAATACTAAGAGAGCTGTCTCAAATATTTATAATGCATTAATAATAGACAGTGAATTACTTGATTTAGATTGTGAAATTATCTATCTAACAACGAATCAGTGTGCAAAGCACAGATTAGAAATAATAGATTACATGAAAGGAAGACTTAAAGATCTAAGAAACTTAAAAGATAATAGAAAGTTAATATGTATTAGCACAAAGCTTGTTGAAGCTGGAGTGGATATAGATTTTGATTTGATATATAGATCTTTAGCAGGTATAGATAGTATTATACAATGTGGAGGACGGTGTAATAGAGAAGGTAAGAGATCAATAAAAGGAAAGCTTTTCATATTTAAATATAAAGATGAAAACTTAAAGTACCTTAAAGAAATACAAAAACAAGAAACAGCAGCTGAGTCAGCATTTAGATTACTTAAGATTGAAGACATAAATAATGGACCAATCAATATTGAACAAGCCTGTGGTTACTATTTTCATAAACTATTTTCCAATGAAGAAGTAGGGGGAAGAAGTTTAGAGTTTCCAATAAATGAAGATGATACAATTTTTAACTTGTTAACTATAAATCCAAAGGGTATAGACAATTATAAAAATGAACATGATGAAGATCCGCAATTTACCTTAAAACAAGGTTTTAAGACAGCAGGTAGAGAATTTGATTTAATTAAAGAAAATACATTAAGTGTAATCGTTCAATATGAAAACGAACAACTAATTAATGAATTCTATGAAGCAGTAGAAGATAATAGATTCTATGATATAAAAGTAATTCTCAAAAGACTTCAACCATATACAATAAACATTCGTAAAAATGTTGAATATAAGAACTATTTAATTAAAGAGTTAGATGGGGAGGTGTTTATTCTGAGAAAGGATGCATACAGCAAGGAAATTGGTATTATTAAAAGTGAATTACAGTCATTAGTGTTTTAGAAAGGAGTAACTATGAGTGATTTTAAATCAAATCCATTTTATATGAGAATATTTGGAGATTATGCACTATTTACTGACCCAATGACAAAAGGTGGTGGAGAAAAATTTACCTATCAAGTGCCAAGTTATCAGGCTATTAAGGGAATAGTTGAAGCTTGTTATTGGAAACCGACGTTATACTATGTTATTGATTCAATAAAAGTAATAAATCCAATAAAAACTGAAACAAAAGGCATACTTTCACCAATGAAGAATGGAAGTAAAGATCTTAATTACTATACTTACTTAAAAAATGTTGAATATTTGGTTAAATTTCATTTTATATGGAACGACAATCGAATGGATTTATCTCATGATAGAAATGAGATAAAACACGAACAAATATTGTTGAGATCTATGCAAAAGGGTGGAAGGAGAGATGTATTTTTAGGAACTAGAGAGTGTATAGGACATATTGAAAGAATTAGAAAGGAAGATTATGAATGCTCTAAAAGTTATTATGAGGGTGAAAATATCTCTTTAGGTGTTATGTTTCATTCTTTTGTATATCCGGATGAAGCTTATGATGATGCTACAACAGGTATACTAATGTCAAATTTTCATCCAGTAGTAATGATCAATGGTGAAATAAAATTTCTTAAACCTAAAGATTGCACAATTAAGCATTCGTTAGGAGACTATTCATTCAAAAATTTTAATAATTCCAATTTTATGAGTGTAGATGAGTTATTAGATATTTATGAAAAAGAGGGGGTGGAAGATGATGACTTTGATGAATGCACTTCTTGAAACCTATGATTTTGCACTAAAAAATAATTTAGTGGATAATTCTAATCTAAGTGTAGATGGGCAATTGTTATTACCTGTCTTCCACTCAAGTAGAAGAAATAAAGGTGATAATATATTTGAGATGACAATAAATAGTAGTAGCAATGTGATTAGTGGTAGATTTTTAGATGAAGATGAAATTTGTGTATTTCCAATAACTGAAGATTCAATTACGAGATCAGGTTCTAAAATAGCTCCCCATGCAATAAGTGATGAATTATCTTATTTATCAAGAAAAATAGATTTTGACAAAAATAAAGCATATATTGCCGTTGTTAAAGAGATGTTAGATTATGAAAAAAATCACAGATGTGAAAACTTTAAAATTATTGGGGAATACATAGTTAAAAATACTGTACTTGAAGATTTTTTGAGGATATATCTAGGAAAAAAGGAATATCAAATTGATAATAAATTTAATTTGAAATTTAATATTACCCAAGATAATGGAAAGATTAAAGAGAAATCAATAAATCTCGAAAAGATTTTTATCACTTTCAAATTAGAAAAAGAACTTTCAGGGGATATTAGTTTGACTAGAGATACTAACCTTCACAATTTTTATATTAAATATGTTCGAAATAAAAATAAAGAATCTAAGAACTTGGAATATTGTGATTTAACGGGAGAAATGGATTATTGTGTTGAGAGACATAGAGGTGTAATAGGGAATGCAAAGTTAATTAGTATCAGCAACAATGATGAAACCTATTATGGCAGATTTAAAAATGGAAAGGATGTGTATAGTCTTAGTTATGAGGTTTCTCAAAAGGTGCATAATATGCTTAAATATCTCTTGGAAAATAAAAACTACAATAGATTTATAGGTGAAAATGCCTATGTAGTAAATTGGTTATCAAATGATTTAAGTAAAGGTGGAATTGAATTAGTTTCAGATCTAGAAGATGAAGATGATTTTGAGGATGTGGAGGAAGTAACGATGTCTAAACTGGGAGGTAAAATATCTCAAAAATTAGGGGAATATTTTTTAGGTGAAGATGGAAAGTTTACTTCTAAATCAGATTTCTATATATTAATAATTGAAAAGATTAGTAATGGTAGGGTTTCTATTAAATATTTTAGAAATCTATCGAGGTCAGAGGCTTATGAAAGAGTAATGAACTGGTATGAAAGTACTAGGTGGAAGTTTTATGATATAGAGAGAACACCATCTATTTATCAAATAGTAAACTTTGTTTATGGACAAGAGAAAGAGGATAGGAATAACAAAGTTTACCTATCATGTGAAAATAAAAAATTAAGTAGAAGCACAATAGAGAGACTCATTCCGTGTATAATTGACTCACAAAAAATACCCAAAGACATAACAAGAACGGCTTTCTATAAATTATCCAATAAACAATCATACAAGAAAAAATGGGATGCTGCTCTAAATATAGGATGTTCATTGATAAAGAAATATAAAAATGATTATGAGAATATAAAGATAGACCCTAATAAAATAAGTGAGGTGAAAGAGTTGGAGGAGAGCAGAAGTTTCTATTATGGAAAACTAATGGCAATTTATGAGAAAATAGAATTAGATGCTATTAGAGGAAGAACTGGAGAAGATAGTGGTAAAGGGAAATCTCAAAGAATCACTAATTCGGACAGGCTATGGAATTCAATGATAAGAACCCCTGAAAGAACCAGATTTATCTTAGAATCAAAGATAAAACCTTATATGAATGTATTGAAGAAAAATAGTCCAGGGATATATGTCAATCATGATAAGTTAATTACAAATATTACATTGAAGATCATAAGTCTAAATGAGTCTGAATTAATAAATAAAGGTTCTTTAAACGAAGATTTTATATTAGGTTATTATTATCAAAAAAATGAATTTTATAAAAGAAAAGATATTGAATCTGAAAAATCAAATTCAAAAAATGATAATGAGGAGGATTAAATATGAATACGTTAGATAAAAAAATTGATTTCGTAGTATTCTTTACAGTAAAAAATGCAAATCCAAATGGAGATCCGCTTATGGGAAATATGCCAAGGACTGATTACGATGGATATGGAGAAGCATCTGATGTTTGTATTAAAAGAAAGATAAGAAATAGGATGCAGGATCTAGAATATAATATATTTGTTCAATCTCAAGATAGAACTGTAGATGATTATAAATCATTGGAAGCTAGATTTAATGCTGAGTTTGATAAAAAGAAGGATAGCGATGATATAGTTGCAGAAAAATCATGCGAAAAGTGGTTTGATGTAAGGAGCTTTGGACAAGTAATGACTTTTCAAAATAGATCCCTTGGTATAAGGGGACCTGTATCTATTAGCTTGGCAAAAAGTTTGAGTCCAGTAGATATCGTAACTTTGCAAATAACCAGAAGTACAAATGGTATGGAAGCAGAAGTTGGTAAGACAAGATCAAGCGATACTATGGGGACTAAACATTATGTAGATTTTGGAGTATATAAATTTACAGGGAGCATCAATTGTTATTTTGCTGAAAAAACTGGATTTACAGATGATGATGCTGATACAATTAAAGAAACTCTAAGAACATTATTTATGAATGATATATCATCAGCTAGACCAGAGGGAAGTATGGAAGTAAAAAAGGTTTATTGGTTCACACATCCTAATAAACTAGGAGTTGCTTCATCTGCAAAGATCCATAACCTTGTAAGTGCTAAAATTAAAGAAGATGTTCAGAAAGTTAGTTCATATGAAGATTATATTATAACTATAGATAAAGAAAAGTATGATAGTTATAAGAATTTAGGATTAGACTTAAAAGAAATAGAGGGCATCTAAAAAATATGAATTATCGAGAAAATAGCCTTGAAGAAAACGAAAGTGATAACTATCTACTAATATCTGGAATTCAGCATTTTATTTATTGTAGAAGGCAATGGGCGTTGATTCATATTGAACAATTATGGAGCGAGAATTATTTTACCATAGATGGACAAATAAAACATACTAGAGTTGATAATACTGATTCTGTCGAGCTTAAAAATGATATAAGGATAATTAGATCGATGCCTATTACCTCTCAGAGATTAAAAATACAAGGAAAATGTGATGTGGTAGAACTAAAGCCTGATGATGATGGATTTTATTTTAGTAAATACGATAAAAAATATAAAGTTTATCCAATTGAATATAAAAGAGGCAAACCAAAACTGGATGATAGCGATATAATGCAATTATTGGCTCAGGCTATGTGTTTAGAAGAAATGCTAGGGCTAACAATAGAAGAAGGGGCATGCTTCTATTTTGAGACTAGGAGACGACAGCAAGTAATTTTTACGAAAGATTTAAGAAATCGATTGACGAGTATAATAGAAGAAATGAATAATTATTACAGTAGAAAGTATACACCTGAAGTTAAGAAAAGCCAAAAATGTAAGGCTTGTTCATTAAAAGACCTATGTTTACCGGAGCTTGATGGAACTATGTCTGTATCTGAATATATGGAAAAGAGGTTAAAGGAATGAGGCAATTACTTAACACACTTTATATAACGCTTTCAGACGTATATCTATCTGTTTCAGGTGAAAACATTGTTATAAGACAAGACGATAATATTTTAGCTAGGTATCCTTTTCATAATCTAGAAGATATTGTTTTGTTTTCCTACTTGGGTATGAGTCCAAAGCTTATCCAAAAATGTATGGATTATGGAATTGGTGTTTGCTATCTTACACCAACGGGTAGGTTTATTGCTAGACTTAGGGGACAATCTAAAGGGAATATTTTACTAAGGCGAAAACAATATAGGTTTGCAGATGATAAGAACCAGAGTTTGTCTATATCTAAAAATATGATATGTGCAAAAATATATAATGAAAAGTGGACAATAGAGCGTTATATTAGGCAATATGAACATAGAATTGATGTTACACACTTAGAACAATCATCAGAATATTTAACAAAATTGTTAGGTACAATTCATCTAGTTAATGATGTTGATGAGTTAAGGGGAATTGAAGGCATAGCTCAAGTTACGTACTTTAGTTGTTTTAATGATATGATACTTAATCAGAAAGAGGACTTTAAATTTGAAACAAGAAGTAGAAGACCTCCTCTAGACCCTATAAATGCAATTTTGTCATATATGTATTCTATATTATCAAATGAAGTGGCGAGTGCATTAGAGTCAGTAGGACTGGATGCATATGCTGGATTTATGCATACTGATAGGCCTGGAAGAATATCTTTAGCACTAGACCTAGTAGAAGAGCTTAGAGCACCAATTGTCGATAGGTTTGTTTTTTCTTTAATTAACATGAATCAAATAAAAAAGGATGATTTTATATATGAAGATAATGGGGCTATTTTAATAGAGGATGATAGTAGGAAAAAGATTATAGGACTCTGGCAAGAAAGAAAACAAAAAACTTTGACACATCCTTTTCTAAATGAAAAAATTGAATGGGGGTTGGTCCCATTTACTCAAGCCATGTTGCTTGCAAGATATTTACGTGATGATCTTGATGGTTATCCAGCATTTATGTGGAAGTGATAGTATGTTTATATTAATTACTTATGATATAAATACAACTACAAAAGATGGAATGAAAAGACTGAGGGATGTGGCAAAAATTTGCCAAAACTATGGGCAAAGAGTGCAAAATTCCGTATTTGAATGTAAAGTAGATGAAGGCCAATTTAGAATCATTAAACATAAACTAAATGGAACCATTAATCATGAAAAGGATAGTTTAAGATTTTACAGACTAGGTAAAAATTATGAAAAAACTATCGAACAAATGGGAAACAATAAATCATATAATATTGAGTCTCCATTAATATTATAGTGCGAACCATAAGTGATTGATGTATTCACGTTATGTTCGCACTAAATATTAATTAATATGGAGATAAAAGTTTTTGTTTATCGTTATTTATGATATAGTTTTTTATAATAAATACTATATATTGCTAGGTATGGTTTAGTAATAACTATATGTAGCTGTCGCTTCCTATACTGGAAGCGTGGATTGAAGTAATAAATAATCGTCTTCCCTAATAACTTCATCAAGTCGCTTCCTATAC
>ENA-UOOK01001511-UOOK01001511.1-fermentation-metagenome-genome-assembly--contig:-NODE-1511-length-30479-cov-9.911616_pt1 | contig 30479 bp, 27 predicted proteins | sample MGYA00245777_ERZ724023 | MGnify/ENA primary metagenome ERZ724023 (study PRJEB28704, sample SAMN03018312) | fermentation metagenome | biome: anthropogenic terrestrial biome; feature: soil; material...
GTCGTTGGCACTTAGACCACGTATTTTGTGGTCTTATGTACCATTACGTACTTCATCCAATATTGCGTTTTTTTGAAATGCTTTGCTTATTCTTATCATGCTTCTTCTTTCATAGAAAGTTTAAGCTCTCGGATGTGTCTTCTGATATACCTCTCTGCTGTTCTTATGATTCTTTGTCAAATACTGCTGTGTTGACATAATATCATTATGTCCCAGAAATTCTCTGACGCTCTCTAAATCCGCCCCATTATCCAAGAGGTGTATCGCAAAGGTCTGCCGAATCCGATTCGGGTTAACTCCCTCCATTCCTGCCGCCTCTGCATATCCCTTAATTATCTTCCAGAAACCCTGCCGGCTTAACTGTTCCCCGGAGGTATTCAGAAAAAGGATATTGCTGCTCTGCTTATTAAATGCCTTCTGGCGAATTGCAAGATACTCTTCCAATGCTTCCTTTGCCGGCCTGCCAAAGGGTATGCTCCGCTCATTTTTTCCTTCGCAGGTTATATATTTCATTTTCAGATTAATGTCGGATAACTTTAAGGAAATCAGCTCGGTTACCTTGATCCCGGTAGCATAAAGCAGCTCCAGCATAGCTCTGTCCCGGATTCCTTTTGGAGTCTTTGGATCCGGCTGATTCAAAAGCAGATTCATTTCGTCAATATCCATTGTTTCCGGTGTTTTCCTTCTGACCTTCGGTGGTTTCAGTCTTTCGGAAGGATCCTTGCTGATCTTTCCCTTCTTCAGCAGGTAGAGAAAGAACGCCTTAATGGAAGATATATTTCTTGAAACCGATGCCGGTGAAAATCCTTCCTTTTCTAAGTTTAGTACATATGAATTTAAGCTTGTCTCACTAATTTTCGTAACGGATGTAATATCCTGCTTTTCTAAGTATAACTGCAGTTTTTTTAAATCATTTTGATAAGCCTGAATCGTATTCGGTGAGGACTCCTTCACGTCCCGAAGATATGTAATAAATTCGTAGATATTGCGTTCCATTTCCTACCTCCTCTTTTGAATAAAAACAAGAACCTCCCATAAGAACCCTTTCTCATTTGATTATAAAAATAAATATATAACCTTTTTCAGCAGAAAGGATCCTGCATAGGCTTCTAAAAAGCTCCCAAGAAGTAAAGCCAATGCCAGTAGTAAGATTAGGAATAAGTAAGGTTTTATGATGCGAAACAATCCGATCAGATGGCTTCGATTATCATGATAGATTTTTCGGCACAGTTCATAGCCCTTTAAGAGACTGATGATTCCGACCGGAAGATAGATAAGGCCATGCGGAAATTCATATACCAGAATAAGAAGCAGTCCCTTCAGACCATATTGCATGGTAACTGCGGAAATAAAAAATCCGGTATAAAATCCAAAGATGCCGACCTTCAAAGCCATATAGGGAACTCCTAAAATGGTAATACTAAGCAGCCAGAACAGCAGAAACTCTTTCAGATTTCTTATCAGGATATACCGGAAGAGTCCCAAATAGTCCACATCATTTTTAGAGATATCCGTAAATACAGTTAACTGATAATCCCTAAGCTGCGTTTCAAAGGAGCCTCGGAACACATTTGCACAAAGCACTCCAAAGAATAAACCGCAGATTAAAAGAATAAGAGCTCCCTGTAATACATTCAACCGTTGGAATTGAAATTTGATCCGACGCATTTTGTCTACTCCGTCTTTATTTCTATATATCATAAATATGAAAAGAAAGCGGAAATAGAACAAGCATCTTCTATTATAGCCCCATCTTTGTCTTATAAGCAAGGATACCGGCAACCGTTTTTGCATCCGTGATCTTGCCTTCCAGTATCATTTGCACCAATTCCTCCAGGGAATACCGTTCAATGGTTACATATTCATCGTCATCCAGATTTTGACGGGTAGGCGTTAAATCCTTCGTATAATAGATGCCGATCCGTTCATTGCAAAAAGCAACCGTAGTGTAAACATCAATCAAATGGAAGGCTTCTCCGGGCCTGTACCCGGTCTCCTCCTCACATTCCCGTATCGCACAGGTTCGATTATCCTCTCCCGGATTCAAACCGCCGGCCGGGATCTCCAGTGTTTCCTGATCAATCGCTGCCCTGTATTGACGGACCATCAGTATTTTTCCATCCGTATCTACCGGGATCATCGCAGAAGCTCCTTTATGAGCTATAAAATCATAGGTAACCTGTCTCTCTCCATTAATCTCAATCGTATCTTTATAATAATCTATAATGCTGCCTTTGCATGCAAGTTCTCTCTTAATTCGTTTGTAATCGTCCATCTATTTTTAACCTCATTTCCGTGTGACTTTTTTGCTCGTAATTACTTCTTACTCATTTCCTCTGCTCTTTTTATGCAGGCATCGGTCGCTTTCATAATCGCATTTCGAAAACCATTTTCCTCGAGCGCCTTAACTGCCGCAATGGTGGTTCCTCCCGGTGAGCAGACATTATCCTTTAAGATACCGGGATGTTCCCCGGTCTGAAGTACCATTGCCGCCGCTCCAAGGAGGGTCTGTGCAGCCAATGTGTAGGCCTTCTTTCTTGGAATACCGTAGCTTACCACGCTATCCGCTAAGGCTTCAATAAACATATAGACATAAGCCGGAGAACTTCCGCTGGCCGCCGCAACTGCATTCATAAGATTTTCTTCAAATACCTCATATTTTCCAAAGGAGGAAAAGAACTGATCGATAATTTCCCGTTCCTCCGAAGAGAAGGAATCCTGAGAAAAGCTTATTCCGGTCATTCCCTGTAACACAAGAGCCGGTGTATTAGGCATCGCCCGCACCACCCTTACCTCTTTCGTAAAATATTCTTTCATTGCAGCAATCGTAACCCCAGCTGCCAGGGATATCACGATCTGTTCGTTCGTCACAATATCCTTAATTTCATCCAAAACTAGCGGGTAGGTCTGCGGCTTAACAGCAAGAACCAGATACTTGCAATTCCCGGCAACCGTTTTGTTGTCTGCGGAATATGGTATTCCAAGCTCCTTCCCAACCGCTTCCTTATGCTCTTTTGTAGCGCTTGTAAAAATAACTTTCTCTTTTCCAAAGGTGCTGATAGCGGACTTGAGCAATGGGTAGCCCATATTACCAACACCGATAAATCCGAATAATGCCATAATAATTACCAAACCTTTCTTGACTACCTGCAAACTTTGTGCCACAGGTCTTTTGCAGTTACTGTTCACACCCCAGGCAAAGTCTATCATATGATTTCGACCAATAGTATCTGGTAAGGAGTATTTGCATTCGTCGGTACTTTGGCTCCGTATTTTGGAGCCTTATGTACCGTTACGTAATGCAATTAAGCGAAAGCGTCTCCGAATCGGATACATTTTGTCGAAATCATAACATGGTATACATGGTGGGTGTGAACAGTAACGTTAAAATTCTTTCATGACGTTTTATGACTAAGAAAGGTGTGATTATAGAAATGAAAAAAATCTATGTAGTAAATAAAACACATTTAGACATTGGTTTTACTGATTTAGCAAAAAATGTACTGCATAAGTATTGCCATGATTATATTCAAAACGCAATCACTTTAGCGGAAGACTTAAGAAAAGAAGGCAAACACTTTGTTTGGACAACAGGGAGCTTTATTATTGAATACTATTTCAGGAACATGGATGAAGAAGCTTGTAAAAGGCTTGACGATGCCATAAAGAAAGGTTACATTCGCTGGCATGCAATTCCGTGTACGTTTGAATCGGAAGCTATGACACCTCAAACTTTACATTATATAATTTCAATCTCAAAAAAGTTAGATGCTCGTTATGGGTACAAAACAACAAGTGCAAAGATGACGGATGTCCCAGGGCATACCATTGGGATTGTTGATGAGTTATATCGTCAAGGGATTAAATTCCTGCACATTGGTGTAAACGGCGCGAGCAAGATTCCGGAAGTTCCCGATACATTTCTATGGAAGCATGGCGAAAGTGAGGTAGTTGTTTCTTATTCAAAGGACTATGGCGGCGTAATCGAAGTTGATTGCATGGATAACAAGCTGGCGTTTATGCATACTCATGATAATAGTGGTCCGGGAACAAAAGAGAAAGTTAATGCCTTTTTGGTAAACATGGCAAATGAATATCCGGACTATGAGCTTGAAATGTCTTCCATGGATCCGTTTGCAAATGAAATTTGGGAAGTACGTGACCAACTGCCAGTTATTACAGAGGAGATTGGTGACACATGGATTCATGGAATGATGTCGGATCCGAAACTCATTCGTGATTATCGGATTTTAACTAATTATATGTTTGATAACAAAATAGAAAATGATGATGCTAATTTCTATGCGATGTTAGTTCCAGAGCATACTTGCGGAATGGATATCAAGCGCTATTTCTGTGACTATAAGAATTATGAAAAGAAAGACTTTCAACGGGCACGTAGTTTAGACCAAATCACCGATCAAGATTTAACCTACGCTTATGGAATTGTTAAAGATGCAACGGTTGGGGAAATGCAATACACCTATAATGAGTGGACGGATCGTTCGTATAAATTTTATGAGTCTTCCTGGAAAGAACAACGAAAGTACATTGATCGTGCAATCGCTTGTTTAGAGCCGGAAGATCAAAATAACATTAAAAAGCTGATGGAAGTTCCATATCATATCTTTGAGAATCAAGGTATGGAATGTGGTTTGGAAGAATTAATTTCGGTAAACGGGTATCAAATTATGTTTGCCAGCGATGGGTCAATTAACCACTTGGAAAAGGATGGAATACTTTACTTTGATGAAAACAACAAACTCGGGGTTCTGAGCTATACCATTGCCGGGCAAAATGACTATGATAACCTACGCTACAATTATTTGCGCGATTTACAAAATAATTGGTGGGCAATTGACTTTCTAAAGCCAGGAATGGAAATTCAAAAACGCATTCAATTGAATGAAAATTTCACACCACATGTTGTGAAATTAGTGAAGGAAAATAATTCAATTATTGTAACTTTAAAGTATAGTCAAAGAGCTGTGGAGGAGTATGGTGCTCCAAGGATTGTAAAAGTTAAATATGAATTTGGAGATAAAGTTAAAATTGCACTTTTATTAAAGGATAAAGATGCAATTCGTTATCCGGAAATTTATTCTTTTGATATTACACCACGTTTGAATTCACCTTACTTAACTAAGATTCGAAAAATTGATACCGTTATTTCACCTTTTGAAGTGGTGGGTCATGGAAATAAGCTGCAACATATGATTGAAGAATTAATTTACGATGGTAGTGATAAGAAAATTAATATTAAACCGATTGATACCCCTCTTTTGGGAATCGGAACAAATAACAATCTAAGTTACAACAACCAATACCATCAAGAGAACAATAAATTTACGTTTACACTATTAAACACAACCTGGGGAACTAATTTCACCATGTGGTATGAAGAGGATATTTTTGCTCGTTTTGAGTTAGCGTTGGGATAAGATGGTATCACGAGCGGGCAAAGGCAGCACAGAAATGAGGAAAATTATGCACATGATAAAAGAGTTTTTTGATTTTATAAATAATTCAACCTCACCGTTTTTCGTAATAAAAAATAGTTGTGAGATGCTTGATAAAGCAGGTTTTCAATGCTTATCTTTTGAGAAACCCTGGAAGATACAAACCGGGGGATCCTATTATGTTAAACTATACGATACCTCATTATTTGCTTTTCAAGTAGGAAAGAATATTAGTGAGGATATGATGCTTCGCATGGCGGCAGCACACACGGATTTTCCGTCTTTTCGAGTGAAACCGAACCCGGAGATGAAGGAGAAAGGATATCTGCGGCTGAATACGGAGCCTTATGGGGGAATGATCCTTTCCAGCTGGTTTGATCGGACCTTATCGCTCTCAGGAAAGGTTTCCTTAAAGAGTGAAAAGCTTTTTGAGCCGAAGGAAGTAATGGTGGATTTTAAGAGGCCGCTTTTGATTATTCCCAATCTGGCAATCCATTTAAACCGGGATGTCAATATGGGGGTTGAAATTAATAAACAGAAGGATGTACTTCCCCTGCTTGGTATGTCGGATGAAGAAGTACCTGATTATTTTACGGATTTATTGGCGGACGAGTTAAATGTTTCTGCAGAAGACATTTTAAATTACGATTTGTTCCTTTATAACCTGGATAAAGCCGGTTTTGCTGGGATGAAGCAGGAGTTTATCTGCTCGCCGAGACTGGATGATTTGTCCTCGGTTTTTGCTCTTATTAAAGGAATAACCAGCGATGTTTATGAAAAAGATATCCATATGGTATGCTTATTCGATAACGAAGAAATTGGCAATTGCACCAAGCAGGGAAGTGAATCCCAGTTTACCACAATGCTCTTGGAAAAATTATTTGACTCTCTTGGAATGACTCGAATTAACCTATATGAAGTAATGCAAAGAAGCACGATACTGTCCGTTGATGTTGCACAAGCGTACCATCCAAATTTTGCATCAAAATATGATCCGACGAATGAAGTCGAGCTAAACAAAGGGTTTGCATTTAAAATCGATACGGCACAGAGATATGCATTTGATACCGGAGCAATCGCTATGATTCAGCAGCTGTGTGATACATATCATATCCCCTATCAGAAATTTGTTAACCGCTCGGACGCAACGGCAGGAAGAACCATGGGTCCGGTGATATCCACCCAATTACCGGCATATACGATAGACATCGGAGTGCCCTTACTGGCCATGCATTCCGCAATGGAGACGATGGGAGCAAAGGATATGGAAAGTATGATTCGACTCATGGAAGTTTACTTTGCTTCCAAACGATAAGGAAAGAGAGGTGCAATTTATGAAGATTATAATGTATGGGACCGGAATTTGCCCGGATTGTGTCATGGCGAAAGAGCAATTGGGTAAAAGCAGTAACATTGAGCTAGATTACAGGGACATTACCAAAACCACTGCGATATTAAGAGAATTCTTATCGTATCGTGACCATGAAGCAATCTTTGATCCTGTGAAAAAGGAAGGAAAAGTAGGCATTCCTTTCTTTATTCTGGAGGACGGAACGAAAACATTTGATATTTATGGTGCGCTCGGTATAGAAAAACCGGAACCGGATTCGACGGCTCGTGCGTGTTCCATCAATGGAAAAGGGAATTGCTGAAAGGAAAGAATGGATTGTTTTATTCTCCTACTTTGTCGGTCGACTACTTTTGCAATAGTGGTCGATCGACTCTGCTACAATTTTTGCAAAGTTAGCGGCTTCCACAACCGTTCTGGAGCCGGTAACGACATCACCGGATGCAAATACACCATCCACCGAGGTATGTCCGATATCATCCACGACCAGAAGACCCTTCGGGTCTGTTTCGAAACCTTTGTTATTGGCTACGATGTTATTTCTCGGAGTTTGGCCGACGGCAATAATGATCGAATCACACGCAAAGAAACCTTTCGTCCCTTCCTTCGGTACCGTTCTTACTTTACCATTCTCATCCACAATCCGATTTGTTTCTATAAATTTAACTCCGTTTTCGAATAGTTCCAATGGAGATTTAAATAACTCAAAGCGAACGCCATCTTCTAAAGTTTCCTTAATTTCCGCCTTGGTGGCAGACATATCTTCAAACCCTTTCCGGTACATGATGCATACATCTTGCACCCCATGGGCTTTTGCCGTTCTGGCAGCATCCATTGCCACATTGCCGGCGCCGATGATACATACTTTATTACCAAGCAGGTAGGGGTCTGGTTTTTTGAGATAATCAATGGCAAAGTGAACATTTCCCAGGGTTTCCCCTTTGATATTAAGCGTCTTGGCATTCCATACCCCGGTACCTAAAAAGATGGCCTGATATCCGTCGGAAAATAATTTATCGATGGTGATAACAGGTCCGATTAAGGTATTAAATCTAACCTTAACACCTAGTTCAAGCAACCGAAGATATAGGGTATCAAGAATATCCTTTGGTAAACGAAATTCGGGAATACCATATCTTAAAACACCACCGATTTTATCTTTACTTTCAAAGATCGTTACCTTGTAACCCTTGAAAGCAAGGATAAAGGCAATGGTAATACCCGCAGGGCCGGAGCCGACAATGGCAATCCGATCTTCCAGCATAGTGCTTGGCTTTTTAAACGAGACGTTCCTAAGATAATTCGTAGAAATATATTTTTCTATCTCATAGAATTCAACGGGATCCCCTTTGATTCCTTTTACACAATTTCCGCTGCATTGGTTTTCATGAGCACATACTACAGCACAGATTGCGGATAATGGGTTATTATTAAATAGGATTTCTCCCGCTTTTTCAATTTGGTTCTCTTTGAATAATTGTATAATTTCCGGTATAGGAGTACCTACCGGACAATTTTTTTTACATCGAGGATTTTTACAAAGCAAACATTTATTAGCTTCTGTTATAAGCTGATTCATACAGAACCTCCCATCATTTATTATATTGATATGAGTACATAGGTCATTTTAAGACTTTGACATGAATTGGACCTTAATAAGAGTAGTTTATCGTTTCCAGATTACTTTATATAGTATAAATCGATCAACGATAATATTCTGTGATTGTTATCACAAAGAAATATAAAGTTTTATTTGGGGGAAATAACCTATGTAACTCCTTCCTATAATGTATTGTCACCAAAAGCAACCGGTATTGATGATTAATTCGTCTGTTGCAATCCTTGCGATTATCGTATATGCTATATCACGTAATCTGCTTACAAAAGAATTTAAGAAGGGAGATTATTACGATGCATGATCATAACTGTGGGATTGATTCTCATAAAGCCTGTATTTCTCTGGTCCCGATATTCAACCATCTGGAGGAAGAACAGATGGACGAAATAATGAAAGCAACGCGACCGGTATCCTATAAGAAAGGTGAAATCATTTATCGAGCAGGAGATAATTCGGATTCCCTTTACCTTGTCAGTCGTGGGAGAATTCGCATTTACCGTTTATCCGAATCTGGAAAGGAACAGTTGGTACGAATCCTTAATCCGGGAGATTTCACCGGTGAGTTGGCTTTATTTCGCGAAGCGGTGCATGAATCTTATGCAGAAGCGATGGCAGATACGGATGTTTGTATGATTACACGATCCAGTCTTCAGGAGTTTTTAATAAAATATCCTACGATATCATTAAAAATCTTATCTGAGTTTTCTAGAAGACTGGAAACATCTGAGAAACAGACAGCACGCTTTGCAACAGAGACAGTAGAAAAAAGAATTGCTCTTTTCCTGGCGGAATGCGTTGAGAATGAAAATCAGTCGATGGAATTTACTCTGCCTATGAGTAAAAAAGATCTGGCTTCTTATCTTGGAACGTCGCCGGAAACTATCAGCAGGAAGTTAGCGGAATTAGAGGATGGTGGCTATATCCGGCAGCTGCCGCACAGGGGAATTAAAATATTGGATTTTGACGGAATGCTCCTATTGTAATGTAATTAAATCTGCTTCCTGACAATCTTATATTCGTCGTTAAATTGAAAATAAGGACAGCTGGCAAAGTTACCGGAGATAAATCTGGACATTTCATCTTCGTCAAGATTCATTTCACATATGTAGCAGTTAAAGTCTTCATCATAGCTGTAATTAATGCAATAATCGCAATTAACTTTTCCTTTCATTTGCCTACCTCCAAGTATGCTATGGGTACCATAAGTCCATCTTAATGGTATTTTTCATCCCAAGAATGATAGGAATGTCATAAGCCATTTTGGGATTTTGACAGGAATAGGACCTTATATCTTATATATGGATCCTATTCCTGTCCATGGCTTTTCTGTGACTTATGACACTCCTGTTAAGAATATATTATATCGAATATTTCGAGATTATCAACTGCCGGGATGAAAATACACGGTAATTTATGCTGGGATGAAAATACATGGTAATTTTATTGACCAATTTTATTGAACCTATATTACTCTGACATTAAGCGCTTCTCACCCTGTATTTGCTGGATGGGATTTATATTTTGGGTAACTTCCATAGTCCCTATATATTGACCATTGGCATCTCTTACTGCAAAATATCTTATATAAACATACAAGCCGCTCATCTTAATCCAGAAGTCTTCATGGTCCTTTTTACCTGATTTGAAGTCCTCGAGTATCTTTTCAACAATATGGACACTTGCAGGCGGATGGCAGTTTTGCACCTTTCGCCCTATGACAGCTTTCGTCCTTGCAAAAATTCTTTCCCTACCCTGTGAAAAATACTTTACGACATCATCCTTGTCTATGAAGGTGATATCAAATGGTAAGTGTTTTAATATCTCATTGATTTCTATGTTTGTTAACACTCCGGTATCAAGCTTAATGGTACCACGAATACCTTCCGGTTCGCTTTCCCCTGTAACGTTTATCCTGTCAGGTATCCATTTCCCATCAGGTTGTGTAAGGCAGTATCCTATTTCCCCACTCTCATCAGCGATAGTAACCCACTCATCCTCTGTTAATGTCTCTAATGCCATAGGAAATAAAATGTTTTCTTCCTTAAATATCATTTCATTTATCTTATTTATAACATCCTCAAGCTTTTGGACCGTTTCGTCCACGGAACCTGTATATCCTGTTAAGGCTATCTTAGCATCCTTTATTCCGGCCCTTATCTCATCATCAACTCCCCACATTACTTTAGGAGGCGCTGAGACTCCATATTTCTCAAGGTATGGAAATAATAGATTTTCTTTTCTGCTGTAATGTTTATCAATATCCCAGAGGAGGTTTAAGTCACTAATAAGTTTTAAAATATTATTCTTGCTGTCAGCATTTTTAAATGCTTCAATATCGGGTCTGATTTTTTCATTTATTAGCTTTTCTATTTCCCTATTTTCAAATTTAAAAGTATGCATAGGGTGGCCTTCTCTTTCTTCAGGCGCAACTTCACGGTGGATTTCCTCAATTGAGCCTTTAAAAACTGCTGCATGGACATCGCAAAGCCTTTGCACTTCTGTAACCGGCATACCTTCCATGATAAGATTCTGTTCCATTTGCGAAATTTCTGCAGCAGACACACCGACGATTAATTCTCCAAATCTTTCTTTAACCTCCTCGACCGACTTTCCATTATGGAGTTCCATTATGAGCTCTTTTAAGACCTTTTGCCTGTGTTCCCTGTTATTAATTACATCACTCATTTTATTACCTCCTTATACCATTTCTTAAAGAATGTTTATTCATACTGTTAATATTTGCATAAAACTTGATTATTATCAGAGCTAAATTTTTTATCGTATAGGAAATTGCGCCCAATACGATAAAAATCGTTCCGCCAAGGATGTGCACTCGCACGTAAGGTATTTATCTGCCTACGGCAGAACGCACTCGGCGCGGGAGTTTGCCAAGGCAAACCATTTCTTAAGTAATAGGAAAGTTCTCCTCCGGAGCACCCTTGAATTAAAAAGGCCCGCTGAAAGCGGGTACAAGAAACAGACGATATTGCTAGAAGATATAAAAACCTTCTTCAAATTCGTCTTCATCAAGGTCATCATCCTCAATAAGAAAGTAATGCATGACGAGCAAATCAGAATCAGTCATGTTCCTAACAAGCTTAGCAGTCATTCCTTCTGGAGGATTTTTGATATATTTTTGCCTGAGTTCCTCTAGTTTTTTGGATCCATTGAAATGCCTCCCATCTTCGAATGACTTTATTATGAATCAGGTGGGATATAAAATCTAGTAGCTTTACCACTGGAACGGCTTAATATGAAGATATAAAATAATAATGCATTATAACGATGAATATTTCTAATGCTGTATTTGTATACTACATATAGGGTAACATTAAAAGGAGTGAATCTATGAAAAAAAAACTAATTCTAGCTACATTTATTTTAATTGTAGCTGCTATCACAATAAGAACTTCAATAATGGCAAATCAAGTTAAAATAGAGACACAGGATATATTGTATCAGGATGTTATCATTACTGCTCTTGCTCCAACAATTGATAAAGCGGTTGCCGACTATTATAAAAATATTTTTAATGAGACACCATCCTATGATATTTCATCAATTAAAATTTTAAATATTGAACGTCCGAATGGCAATCGGACTACGTATTTTATTATCAAAATTGAAGTTACACCATTTTTTGGACCACACATAACGGTGGGTAGAGACATAATTTCAATAGAACTTTTATACCCTGGAATTCAAAAAATAATGACTTTCGAACATGTAGAAGACTATCCATTACCAGAGCGTTATAAGCGTCTATATTTACATTAAATGCAAATTCTATCTATAATAAGCTTATTTATAGCGGGGTGGCTATAAACAAGCTTATTAGGAATAATCTTCAAGATAGTCTAATAGTAAAAAGTAACGTCAGATTTTCTCATTCCAAAAGTATTCCAACACCAGGTCCAAATTGGCCCTCCGGAATTATCAGTTCCTTGCCATACATCAATGAAAAAGGGAGTACGGATAAACTTATAGTCACCAGTGTCTAAAATTGTAAACACAGAGAGGTAAGTATCTCCTGGATACATAGGAACACTTGTAGACAATACAGCAGCTGATCCGAACGGGAACTGTGCTGGTCCACTCCCTGGATTACCTGGCTTCCATGGGTGAACTGCGCAAGAACCTTGATAAGGAAGCATGCCACTATGAGTTTCTTCTCCTTGGGCACTTACATAACATGTTATATCCTGATTAAATGTATACATCTTATCTGCAAGAGCAGATGCTGTTGGAAGTATTGAAACTGATACTATTAACACTAAAGCAATCATGGTATGTAAAATTTTACTTTTCATAATTTAATATCTCCTTATATTTTATTTTTATTATTATGAATTACTTTAACCAATTCAAACATTTTGGGTATTCAGTTAAATTCTTCCCAGGTAGAATCATACTTTGTTATGAAAAAGTTATTGTTGCTTATCGAGAAAAAATTGTCAATCTCCCCTATCGAAAATGGGGGAATTACATGATATTTTTGAATATTATTTTCAAATAAACTAAGCGTATAAATATCATTACTTCCAATAATAAATATATTATTATCAGAATAACTTATTTGATTGACATTTATCGGTGATTCTAAAACTGTCCATTTTGAGTCATAAACTGCAATTTTATCGTCCATGTATCCTATTAATTTATCATTTATAACAAGAAAATCATTAAGATTAGAAAGTGGTTGATTTATATTCTCCCATACTTTATTTATTAATTGCAATATATCATTTGGATACTTTCTTATATAAATACTATCTTCTGCTCCTATTTTTACGCTTAATATATCACCGTCTGGAACTTGTGTTTCAGTCCAGTTTACTCCTCCTATGTCTTCAGAAAAATAAATTTTTTCTTTAGTTAGAATGATAATTTTATCTTCCTTAATATCAGTATCAATTATTTCAGTAAATGCTTTTACCTTAAATAACTGATTATCAACTAGCTTATAAAGATTATTAGTAGTAATAATATATAAAGTTTTGTTAGAATTGTATTTCTCTGAGAACTTTACTTTTATTATTAGATCATCATCAAAAGGATAATCCACCCACGTCAAACCACTATCAGTTGATATTTTAAGTATAGAAGTAGACTTAGAAGTCAGTGGATTTTCTATACATTGAGCTGCAATAGTACTGTCATTGGCATAGTCAGGAGAAAAATCTGCGCCTGTAACCCAAATATCACTAATAAGTGATGTTGTATTATTCCAGAAGTCTCCTCCAGTAGGTTTCTTATGCTCGGCAAATAAGCATTTTCCAGTGTAAAAATTATAACTAATTTTTGTAAAGTATCCACTAATATCCTCACCAAAAACACAAAGAACTGTAAGTTCATTCTGTTTATAAAGGATATAATTATAACCTTTCGCCCACATTGTTCCAGGTTGAAGGTTATAATCCTTTTTAGCGGATTTTAAAGCGCTATCACTATTCAATGTATTATCTATTTTGTTAATTAATTGCGCTCTATTCAACTTTTCAGGAGCAGTTACCACTGTGCTTATTTTATTACTTTTTATAGATAATACAATGCTTTTATTAAGCGTTACTGAATGAAACTTTGCATTCCAATGTAATCTTTTTCCATCATATCCATTATCTTTTGTTTCGGGGTCATCAACACTTGTAATACTAACTAGTTCAGCGTCGGAACTCCAATCAAGTGCATTTTCTTCCAATCTTTGATAAGCTTCAATTAAAGTTATTCTTTTATTATTATCTGTATTAGAACACCCAATTATATTAGCTATGCAAAGAATAGTCAAAGCTATAAATTTTATTTTATTCACATTACAACCTCACATACTATCATCTTCAGCATACTGGATTTACAATATTACACAAAATATCTTCCGGCAAATCATTTAGCAAGGGTATGTACCTGACGTACTACAAGACCAGAAATGGCCGACTAAAGCATAATGCACCACATGCAATTGTCCATGCTATACCTCCACCAAATTCACTAGTGTCTTCTTGATTATCTTATTGTATTACAGAATTTACGTTTAAGTAAGCATTCTACCTACCCCCTTATCAATTTAATATATTAACAGGCACAGTGGAATCAAATTCATTTTATAATCCTATATTGTTCATAGCTTGTCCCCTCTATGAATGATTATATTGCCTTTATTTTCCACTTTATAGAAATATAATACTATACGTTTATTAAAAAGTCAATGGTTTTAACATTAATAAAATAGACATGGTTTTAACATTAATAAAATAACAGTATCAAAACATCCCATATTCTAAATATCTTTCATCGGTAGATAAAGTTTATATAAAATATATTGTAAAATAAGCAAAAATAAGATAAAATATTTTTACAAAGTACAGTGAATGATATTATGTAGGGGGTGCACGATGGCGGGTATAAAGGATGTGGCAGAACGGGCCGGTGTGTCTGTGTCTACAGTATCCAATGTTTTGAACAACAAGAAGAATGTTGGTGAAAAGACAAGGGAACTGGTTTTAAAAATTTGTGAAGAGATGTCTTACCATCCGAATGCAGCGGGGAAAGCCCTAAAATCAGGGAAGAGTAATACCATTCTCTTTAATTTCAGCGATTTTGACCGGAGCTTTTATTTGAAAATCATTAATGGAATCAGTGATTATCTCAAGGATAATGATTTTGATCTGATTATCTGTACCGATAAATCATGTGAGAAATATATGAATACCAATCTGACCAGCGGCAGTATCATTCTGGACAAAAAAATGCAGGATGATACTTTGATTCGTATCGCAAAAGAAAATTATCCTATTGTTGTATTAGACCGAATCATGAATAATCCATATATTAAAAGTGTTGTAGTAAATAATTATGAGCCGATGTTTGAATTGATCCAGGGGGTGATCGACCGGGGATACCGGCATTTTGGATTTGTTGGAGGCCCCGAGGAAACAGCGGACAATAAAGAGCGGTTTAAAGCATTCAAGGATGCCCTGGATGTAAATCATATCGAATTCCAGCAGAAGGGCTATTTTGCGGGGAACTATCGTGAGAAAAGTGGTTATACGGCTGCCAAGATACTGATGCTCAGCCGGGAATTGCCAGACTGCCTTGTGTGTGCCAACGATAATATGGCAATCGGTGCTATGAAAGCATTCCGTGAAAACGGCATCCGTGTTCCGGAGGATATTGCGGTAACCGGGTTTGATAACTGCGATCTCGCTGAGGCAATGGGGTTAACAACGGTTTCAATTCCAAATTACGAGAGGGGATACATTGCCGCAAGATATCTGATTGAAAATATAAGAGGAGAACGAAATGTCGAGACCTTTAAAATATCAGCCAAAATTATATGGAGAAATACGGTTGAAACCAAAGAAAATAATCTCATAGTAAAATAATTAACAAAATTAGTAAAATGTTTAGTAAAACCACGTGAAAATGAACAAGAAATATCTTTTTCACGTGGTTTTTTATTGATATTACATGTGTATATTGCACAAAAATATAGTAGAAACGAGAAATAATTTAATTAATATTGACAAATAAATCAAAATGGAATATTATACAAGTATAACGTTTTATTAATTTATATAAAAAAGGAGAGGGTGTCAATGAAATCGAGAAAAATATTAACTATTTTACTAACGGTAATCTTGGCAATGAGTTTAGCACTTACCGGATGTGGTGGAGGAGAAAAAGAAACTGGTGGAGATAGTACTGATCCTACACCAACAAAGGCCGCAGATACTTCCAAGAAGGAGGAAGAGGTTAAGAAAGAGGAAATAAAAGAAACTAAGGCTGCAGACAAGATCGTCATTTTCCAGTCTAAGGTTGAGATCACAGATCAGTTAGAAGCATGTGCGAAAGCATATACCGAGGAAACCGGTGTTGAAGTTGAAGTATGGGGAACCACCGGTGACGATTATCTTCAACAGTTAAAGATCAAGTTAGGCAATAATCAGGGTCCTACCGTATTCTCCCTTGCTCCCGGTGCAGAGTCCCAAGAGTTAAAAGCTTACTTAGCGGATTTAAGCGATCTTTCCTTTATTGATAATATTGCGGCAAATATGGCGAATGAAATCGATGGTAAGGTGGTTGGTATCCCGTATACAATGGAAGGGTTTGGATTGGTTTATAACAAAGATCTGATTGATGCTTCCAAGGTAAACAATTACGATTCCTTTGTGAAAATGCTGCAGGATCAGAAGGCAGCCGGTATCAATGGCTTTAGTTTATCCCAGGAAAGTTATTTCCTGATCGGACATATTTTAAATACACCATTTGCATTGCAGGCGGATCCGGTAGACTATATTAATAAGTTAGTAGCAGGTGATGTTAAACTTCAGGAGACACCGGAATTCGTAGAATTCGCTAAGTTCATGGAAGCAATCCGCGAATATACCAATAACCCTTTGGAAGTAACCTATGATAAGGAAACCGGTGATTTTGCAACCGGTAAGTCAGCTTCCATCCATCAGGGTAACTGGTGCTATGGCATGTTTAAGGATTATGATGTTACCTTTGACATGGGCATGATGCCATTACCGCTCATCGGTAATGATAAACTTGCAGTCAGCGTTCCTACTTGTTGGTATGTGAATTCACAAGCAACTGCTGAGGAAATCCAGGCAGGTAAAGATTTTATTAATTGGCTATATACAAGTGAAACCGGAGAAAAGTATATGATGGAAGAGTTTGGATTTATCCCGGTCGTATCGAATATGGAGAACCCGAATCTGGATCCTTTATCGCAGGCAGTTTCGGAATATGCCGCAGCAGGTAAGACTATCAGCTGGCCGATGAATCAGTGGCCTGCAGGTATCGTTGATGTATATCTAAAACCGGTTACCGAGGAGTTCTTCACAACGAATATGTCTGGAACAGACTTCCTGGCAAAATTAACGGATGCTTTTGTTCAGGCTGCCAATAAATAGGGGAATATAAGATAACATAATGAACCATCAGAAATCTAACATCTTCTTTATAAAGTTTAAGTTGATGTTAGATTTCTGCACTGTAAGGAGGCTAGTTTATGAGAAGAAAAAAGGATAAAGCCTGGTACGCACTATTTGTAATTCCATTGGCTTTTATATTCACAACCGTTGTAATCGTACCATTCCTTATTGGAATAGGATACTCCTTCGTTTCCTGGGATGGAATGCCGCTCAATGAAAAGGTTTTTGTAGGCATGAAGAATTTCAGCCGAATATTTTCTGATCAAAGATTTCTTACCTCTGCGTTGCATACGGTACTATTTACCCTGGTTTCGGTGGCTGTGATCAATGTGCTGGGGCTTATCTTCGCCTTGCTGGTTACCGGTAAATTACGAATACGAAATGCAGTCAGAACTATGCTGTTTATGCCGTACTTAATTGGCGGCTTGATCTTAGGATACATATGGAAGTTTATATTCACGGATGTGTTTAAAATGATTGGCGAGACAACCGGGTGGAATCATTTCTTCTTCAGCTGGCTCCTTAATCCAAAATACGCTCTGGCGGCAATGATTATTGTAACAACCTGGCAAATGGCCGGCTATATTATGATAATTTATATTAATGGTATTCAAGGCATACCGGAGGAGGCTGTAGAAGCGGCCAAAGTGGATGGCGCCGGTTTTTGGCAGACGCTTCTATATATAAAATTTCCTTTGATCATGCCTTCCTTTACGATTTGTCTTTTTATGACCTTATCAAACTGTTTTAAGATATTTGATGTCAATGTGTCTTTGACCGGCGGAGGGCCAAACAATACGACAGAAATGATGGCAATGAACATTTATAATGAAATTTTCTCCTTAAATAATTATGGATACGGACAGGCAAAAGCCATTATTTTCTTTATTGCGGTTGCCGCCATTACTTTAATTCAGGTAGCGATTACAAAGAAAAGGGAGGTGGAGATGCAATGAAACGTTTGGGGAAATTTTTACTGCAGGTCTTAATTGTTGCTTTCTGCCTTTTTTACCTGTTTCCTATCTATATTGTTGTTGTCAATTCGTTTAAAAACCGACAGGAACTTTATTCGAATATGATGGCTCCTCCAGAAACTTTCACCCTGGAGTATTATAAAACTGCCATGGAGAAAATGAACTTCTTAAGGGCTTTTGGAAATTCTCTTATCGTAACCATTGTTTCTATTGCAGTTATCGTGGTCTTGTCTTCGATGACCGCCTGGATGCTGGTGCGCTATAACAATAAGCTAAGCAAATTTATATTTGCCACCTTTGTTGCAACCATGATCATTCCATTCCAGACCATCATGATGCCATTAATGCAGGTTATGGGCTTTATACGGGATCATCTGCATATTCCGATGCTGAACACCCTGGGAGGCCTTGTGTATATGAATGTAGGCTTTGGTGCAAGCATGGCCGTATTTCTGTATCATGGTTTTATTAAGGCAGTCCCGGTATCCTTGGAGGAGGCTGCTACGATTGATGGATGCAATAAATTTAAAGTGTTCTGGAAAATCGTATTTCCAATGCTAAAACCCACTACCGCTACGGTCATAATCCTTGATGTAATCTGGATATGGAATGATTACCTTTTGCCTTCCCTGGCAATATCAGATAAGGTGCTGCGGACAATTCCGCTATCCACAGCCTCCTTTTTCGGACAATTTACAATCGAATGGAATTTGGCAATGGCGGGCCTGACGTTAACCATCATCCCGGTTATTGTTTTCTACCTGGCGGCACAGAAGTATATTGTAAAAGGAGTCGCCGCAGGTGCTGTCAAGCTTTAGAAAACAGGGCTTTTTATTGTGATAAATGTTTGGAGGAATTAATGAGATCAAAACAACTAGTTTATGAAGTAGAAAATTTAAGCATGGACAATAACGATTTAATGGTGAATGAAACAGTGTTTCATAACGCGAATGGATATATTGGGATTCGCTCTGACTTTGAGGAAGGCTATCCGGAGGGATATGATAGCATTCGTGGTTCCTATATCAATGGTTTCTATGATATTGCCGAGATGAAACAGGCGGAAAAGCTCTACGGTCTGGTAGAGGAAAAGCAGACGATGCTGAATATCGCGGATACGCAGTCCATATTTTTGAAGATCAATGGGAAACGTTTCAGTATGTTTGACGGAACCGTTCTCCACAGCAGGCGGTGGCTGGATATGGAGCAGGGAATCACCGGGCGCAGTGTTGTATGGCGCGCTCCGAATGGAAATGAAGCCGAAATCGTTATTAAAAGAATGACTTCCTTCTATCAGTTATCCCTTTTTACTATTGAGTATGCAGTCAAGGCGCTGAATTTCTCCGGTGCGCTGGAGTTCGAATCCCTACATGCCGGAGAAGTAAAAAATTACAGCAACAGTAATGATCCGAGGATCGCAAGAGATAGTGCAAGATATCTGATGGCGGAAAAAGCCTGCATTCAGGAGGATGCCTCCTACCTGGTATCGCACACGGTGAGGTCGGGATTATCGGTATGTACCGGTGTGAAACATATCCTGTCAAAATCGGGCTTCCTTAAGACACAGATGGAGGGGCACAGCGCAAAAACGATAATCCGTGCTTCCATAGAGGAAGGGGAAACCGTTACGCTGACAAAATTTACCGTATTCAGCGATTCCATACGCTGCAAAGATTGTCTGCAGGGTGCTATGGAAGAAATGGAGAAGGCCCTTAAGCTGTCGCTTCCGGTGTTATATCAGTATCAGAAGGAATACCTTAAGGAATACTGGAATCATTGCTTTCTGGAAATTGAGGGCGACGATGATTTAACAGCTGCCGTGAATTACAATATGTATCAGCTGATTCAGTCCGTCGGTAAGGATGAATACTGTAATATAGCCGCGAAAGGCTTAAGCGGGGAAGGATACGAGGGACATTATTTTTGGGATACGGAGATGTACATTCAACCCTTCTTTAATCTGACGGAGCCGGGGATAACGAAGAACCTAATATCTTTCCGCTATCGGACCCTGGAGAAAGCTAGGGAGAATGCCCGTATTCTGGGACATCGAAAAGGCGCTTTGTATCCGTGGAGAACCATAATGGGCACGGAATGCTCCGGATATTATCCATCCGGTTCCGCCGGATACCATATCAATGGGGACATTGCCTATTCCGTTGTAGCTTACTATCTTTCTACAAAGGATATTGAATTTATAGTGGAGAAGGGTGCTGAGATCCTCTTTGAGACAGCAAGGCTTTGGATGGATGTCGGAAATTATTATAACGGATCCTTCCGGATCAATTGCGTGACCGGTCCGGATGAATATACCTGTATGGTGAATAATAACTACTATACCAATGTATGTGCACAATTTAATTTGAATTGGGCGGTAAAATTTTATTGCCTGTTAAAAGAAAAGAAGAAGCTGTCACCGGTTGCGGAGAAGATACACCTGACGGAGGAGGAGATCAAAGAATTCGATCAGGCGGCGAAGAATATGTATCTTCCCTATGACGAGAAGCTAAAGATTAATCCGCAGGATGATTCCTTTCTGCAGAAAAAGGTATGGGATCTGGAGCATACACCGAAGGAGAAATTTCCGTTATTGCTGCATTATCATCCATTGCATCTGTACCGTTACCAGGTATGTAAGCAGGCGGATACCGTGCTGGCGCATTTTATCTTCGAGGATGCCCAGTCCCTGGAAACGATACGGAATTCCTTTGATTATTATGAGAAAATCACGACACATGATTCCTCCTTATCTACCTGCATCTTCAGTATTGTAGCCTCGAAGCTGGGACGGACAGAAAAAGCTTATACATACTTTGGCGATTCGGCGAAACTCGACTTGTTTAATACCCATAAGAATACGAAGGACGGAATTCATACGGCCAATATGGGCGGAAACTATATGGCAATCATCTATGGGTTTGCCGGCTTGCGGATAAAAGAGGACGGGCTTCATTTCGCTCCCTCAATACCAAAGCAATGGAAGGAATATCGTTTTAAAATAAATTACGAAGACAGTCAGATCTTCGTGGAAATCAATTCGGAAGAAAGTAAATTCTCCTTGTTGAAGGGAAGTCCGAAGCAGGTAGTTATCCGCGGGAAACGCTATGAATTAAAGGATACTCTGGTTGTGTAGGATTGTCTTAAGTTACCGGAATGTCTATGATAGGGAAAGGGGACTCCTAGCAAGGATAGTATTTAGAAAGACGGGATGGAGATTAACATATGAAATATGAAGCAATTATTTTTGATCTGGACGGAGTGATCTGCTATACGGACCAGTATCATTATCAGGCTTGGAAACAGTTGGCGGATAAGCTCGGTATCTATTTTGATGAGCAGATTAATCACCGGCTGCGGGGAGTCAGCCGAATGGAAAGTCTGAAGATCATTTTAGAACGATATTCGGGGAAGCCGCTGACCAGGGAAGAAAAAGAAAACTTGGCAGAAGAAAAGAATACGATCTATAAAAAGCTTTTAGAGCAAATGACGCCGCAAGATTTAAGCAAGGAAGTAAAGGATACCTTAAATGATCTGAGAACGCTTGGGCTGAAATTGGCGATCGGATCCTCCAGTAAGAATGCCAGATTGATTTTAAAGCAGATCGGTTTGGAGGACTATTTCGATGCGGTATCGGACGGGAATAATATTACACAGTCGAAACCGCATCCGGAAGTGTTTCTGAAAGCGGCCGGTTTTCTTAAGCAGGAGGCTGGTCGGTGCCTCGTGGTGGAAGATGCGAAAGCCGGTATAAAAGCCGCGCATGCGGGCGGTATGGATAGTGCAGGTATCGGGGATGCAGCGGATGACCCGCTTGCAACCTACCATTTATCGACGATGAGGGAACTGGTTGATATATTTAAGTAATGGATGGAAATTTCGCAGTGAAAGGTGTGGCGATTGCTTGATGAAATCAGCAGTTGGTTGAAGAATACCATGGATATTATACTTTTATCCTGACTCAGACTTACTCGTTAATATATACTAATGAAGTTTCCTTTATGGAATAACAGAGCTGAAAAACATGAACTCCTCACTTTGTTCGTCAAACATCATGCTTTTTCAGCTCTATACCAAAAGAAAACTTCTTAAGTATATATAATAACTCGTAAAAATTCGTCATTATAAAAGTATAATATCCATGGTATATAAGTTTATCGAAACTGATTTCATCAAGCAATAGGCATGCTGGCTGCTGCAAAATTTTATTCAATGATTGGAGTATAATAAGTCATATAAAACCATGAACAGGAAGTGGACATGATTACGTCAAATGGATTGCCGGGGAGATAAGAACCGGTGATTTGTTTGACGTAATTTTTTTAGGTAATATAAGTAAATTGAATGATAGGGATTGAAAAAACCGAATTCTTCAATTATGATATAAAAAAATAAAAATTCATTCACAGAGCTTATGTCTTATACTGCTTCCGTAAACTCCGTAATGCGTAAAACCCAAAACCTGCTGAAATGAGGAAATGCGGAAAAGAGCGCAAAAGGAAGCGTAGAAATGAGGAGAATTATGAAAAATATTTGGGATATACTTACCGGCTTTCTAAAAAATCATGTTAAGAAGGTAATATTTCTATGTTTCGCATCCCTTCTGGTCCTGTTTGCTATTATTTATCTTGTATCTGCAATGCAGGGAAAGAGTAAGAACTCGAATACAGACGATACGATGACCAAAGAGAATACAGACGGGACGGTTCCGTCTGACAAAGTACCCAGTCAGGCTCCAAGCGAAGATCCTACGGGAACACCGGATCTGATTTCCGGGGATGAGAATTTACAGGAGACAGAGCCCCAGGAGATGAATGCGGAAGTACAATCGGATGCTAAGGATCCCCAGAAACAGGGAACCACTGGAGTGAAAATGAATATCAAGGATCTTGCTGTTCCTAAGGATAAAGAAAAAAAGATTACATACGGTATTGACGTGGCAAAATGGCAAGGCGTTATTGATTGGAAGAAAGTAAAAGAGGCCGGGGTACAATTTGCCATGATTCGTGTAGGTTATCGGACTCTGGACAACGGAGCTATTGTGGAAGATCCCTATGCCAAATATAATTTGCAGCAGGCTTCAAAAAATGGTATTATGATAGGAGCTTATTTCTTTTCCACGGCATTAAGCGAAAAAGAAGCCAAAGAAGAGGCGGCGTGGGTCGCAGAGTTTATTGCACCTTACCCGATTACCTATCCGGTTGCGTATAACTGTGAGGGATTTATGAATCCGGAGAACCGGCAATATGGGATTTCCAAGAAAGAGCGTACCGATGCGGCAATTGCATTTTTAGATTACGTGAAGGAACAGGGATATACTCCGATGTTCTATGCAGCGAAGAATGAAATGGAGCAGAATGCGCAGTGGGATACGGATACCATAAGCCAGCGTTACAAAGTCTGGGTTGCACAGTATCCGGAACGTTTTGACACAGAATCAAAGTCCTCCTATTCCGGTCCGCATGCTATGTGGCAATATACCAGCAAGGGAATCGCCTCCGGTGTGGAAAAGCCGGTGGATCTGAATGTTGCTTACTTTGGCTATAAGAAAATTGCAAAACCGAAGGATAATACGCCGCAGAAAGAGGTTTCTGCAGATCCCACAGATATAATTCAGTTTAAAAAGGTAAAGGAAACGGTTACCGCAAAGATTAAGACAAATCTCAGATCGGTTCCGTCTGCCGCGGATGCGGATACGGTTGCTGCCGTATTAAAAAATGGTGACACGGCGGTAAGAACCGGAATTGCGGAGAACGGCTGGTCCAGACTGAAGTATAAAGGGGAAACTTTGTATGCAGTAAGCAGTTATTTAACGACGGATTTGGATTATAAAGCTCCCGAGCCTACTCCCGCAGAAACCGGACCGATCTATAAAAAAGTGAAGGAAGAGGTAACGGCTAAGGAAAAGGCGAACCTTCGCAGCGAACCGGGGACGGACCGTGAGGATACTATTAAAGAGGTTTTACTCTATGGAGATGTTGCAGTTCGGACCGGGATCGGAGATAATGGCTGGTCCAAAGTGGAATATAAGGGGCAGGTATTATATGCTTTAAGCAAATATTTAACGACCAATCTAAAATATCAGGAGAAGGCGAAGCCATCGAAGGACAATCCGGAATCGGGTATTCACTTTACCGAGGTTAACGAGAAGGTGACGGCCAAAGAAGTGACGAATCTGCGGCTTGTTCCCAGTACCGAGGCAGAGGATACGGTTGCTGCTGTATTGCACAACGGAGATATTGCAGTTCGAACCGGAATCGGAGATAACGGCTGGTCCAGAGTGGAATACGATGGCAAGGTTTTATATGCGGTGACCAATTACTTAAAAGAAGCCGAATAGGGAGCGGCGGCTTCCCAAAAGAGATATAAAATAAAATTTGAAGAAGTTTTACAAAAGGAGAGGAGTGGTCAGATGAAAGCCAGCGTTTTATTATTTAATTTTACCGATAAATCCAGGGTACAAATGATTACCAGAGCATTACTGCCTCTTGGCATAAAAATTAAGAGGATTAGCAAAGAGGATTATCTTCAGCCGCTTGGTTTTCTGGCAGGTGTGAAGGAAATCGCTCCGGTTGAAGAAAAGTATAATGGAGAAGAACTGACAGAAGAAATGCTGCTAATGGCCGGGATCACCGGAAAGATGGTGGACCAGGTACTGTTGGCATTAAGGAAAACCGGTATTGGACGGATCAATTATAAAGCAGTACTTACCTTAACCAATCAATACTGGAGTGCGATGCAATTATACCAGGAGCTTGCCAAAGAGCATGAAATGGTAACACAAAAAATCAATAACCCCCACTGATAGAAGTGGAGGCTTGCCTTAGGAATATTGCTTTTTCTGCCAATTATGATACAATATATTTTAAGTGAGTGATTATAAACGAATGATACTGTTCCAGAATTATAAAGCACTGCCGAGGCGGTGCTTTTTTTAAGGAGAATACATAATGGCAGCGAAAAATATGACCGATGGAAATATTACAAAGCACTTGTTATCCTTTGCATTTCCCATGATCTTGGGCAATTTATTTCAGCTGACTTACAATGCGGTGGATTCTATTATTGTAGGCCGATTCGCCGGAGAGAATGCCCTGGCCAGTGTCGGCACGGCAAATCCTGTAATGAATATTGTGATTTTTTTTATTGTAGGAATCTGCACCGGAGCGTCGGTACTCTTAAGCGAATATTACGGATCCGGAAATATGGAGAAATTTAAGAAGGAGCTTTCCACTTCTTTGACCGCAGGCATCCTGTTTTCTGTGTTGGTGACCGGTATCTGTATTCTGCTTTCAAAGCCGATTTTGATCCTTCTTCGTACTCCCGGAGAAATTCTTGCCGATTCCGTTAAGTATCTTCAGGTAATCTTCAGTGGGTTGCTCTTTACTTTTATCTATAATATTTTTGCCGCCAGTCTCCGAAGTGTCGGTGATACGAAAACACCTTTACTATTTCTTATGATTTCCTCTATCTTAAATGGAGTCCTGGATTTGCTTTTTGTCGGCTATCTGAAGATGGGAGTTGTGGCAGCCGCTTATACCACGGTTTTTGCAGAAGCGGTATCTGCCATCTGCTGCGTCATTTATGTGTGGTACAAGGTGCCGGTCCTAAAGTTGAAAATGAAGGAAATAAGTATGGACCGTATCCTTTTAGTGAAGACAATTCGTTTTAGCTGGGCATCGGCGATGCAGCAGACAACTCTTTATGTCGGTAAAGTTCTAATTCAGGGAGCGGTAAATCCATTGGGTGTGGAAAGTATCGCAGCATTTAATGCAGTAAACCGAATCGATGATTTTGCCTTTACACCGGAGCAGAGCATCGGTGCCGCTGTCACTACATTTGTTGCACAAAACAGAGGCGCGGATAAGAAGCAGCGTATCCTTAAGGGGCTGCGAACCGGGTTGCTGCTGGAAAATATCTATGGAATTGTGATTGGAGCGATCGTACTGGTTTCGGCAAGACCGATTATGTCATTGTTTCTTTCTGCGGAGGAAAGTAAGTCCATTGCTCTGGGCGTCTTATATCTGACCTATATAGCCTTTTTATATATACTTCCGGCGAATACGAATGGTATTCAGGGATTCTTCCGGGGAATGGGAGAAATGAATATAACCTGGCAGTCGACCTTTGTACAGATGCTATTCCGCGTCCTGCTTGCCTATCTTCTGATACCGTATCTTGGATTTTCCGGAATCGCTTTTGCATGCTTTGGAGGATGGGCAGCGATGCTGCTATTTGAAGTTCCCAAGCTGGTAAAACGGGTAAAAACGATGAAATCTGATGTAAAATGCGTAATCTCCGAGGGAGAGAAGAATTCATAATATCGTTACTATTCACACCCACCATGTATACCATGTTATGATTTCGACAAATATATCCGATTCGGGGACGCTTTCGCTTAGTTGCATTACGTAGCGGTACATAAGGTTCCAAAATACGGAGCCAAAGTACCGACGAATGCAAATACTCCTTATCGGATATCATTTGTCGAAATCATATATAGACTTTATTGGGGGTGTGAACAGTAACATAATATCCTCTTTTATTGCAAATACTAATAGGGAATTGCGAAATTCTCAAGATGAATGAATTGTGTATACACAATAGCTACAATATCGATGTTTCGCAAACGCCTAACAAATATTAAATAAAGTTTGCATCTGCATAGCATCTACAAACTTTATTATGCACAGAAAACATGTGCAAAGAGAGGAGAAAAATGATAGTAAATGATAAAAAGGATATTGATATGGAGATCAAGGAACAAAAAAATGCATTTTATATCGGCGATAGTATCGGCAGTGCAATAGCAGTCATAACATTTCAGCCAAAGGGCGAGGATGCTATTGTAATCGACCATACCTTTGTAAAAGAGGAATATAGGAAACAGGGGATTGCTCATAGTCTGGTTATGAAAGTTGCAGATTATGCCCGCAGGGAGAATAAGAAGATCGTTCCGCAGTGTTCTTACGCAAGAGAGATGCTGACAAGGGATGATCGTTTTGAAGATGTATTATAAAGTTGGCAGTGCTTACTGCTTCGGGCAGCTTATCATGATGCATAGAGGATCTATATTGATAGGAGTGTCATAAGTCATTTTAAGATTTTGGCATGAATAGGATCTTATATATATGCGGTCCTATTCATGTTCATGGTTTTTTATGTGACTTATGACACTCTTATCAATATTTAATAAATAAATTCCACGGTTACGGATGCCGTAATATCCTGAGTGCCCGGTTCGACCGGAGTAACAGCTGTTCTTTCTCTTGTGGAAAACACAGCGGAAAACGGGACGGGAGCTACGCTGTTTTCTGTTATCCGGGCTGGAATGGGATTAACCGTGATGCCCAGGTTATGGGAAATAGAATTTGCCTTCTGATAAGCATTCTGAACTGCTAAGTTGAGAGCTTGCTGATAATACATATCGATGGCGGACACTTCAAAATTAATAAAATCCACGACATTGGCTCCGGCATTTACTGCGGTATCAATTACGGAACCAACGATATCCATATCACTTACACGAATTTCGTATATATTGCGAACCGAATAACCGCGATCGATTCGGGTGCCATTTTCAAAATCATATAGATGTTCGACAACATATTGGAAAGTTTTGATGTCCGTAATACCTAACTGCTGAATTGCATCCAGGAAAGACTGGCTAAGATTTGCATTTTCCTGCTGTACCTCAGTTAAATTATCACCCGTTGTTTGGACGCCGATCCGTAGAATGGCAATATCCGGAATGGCAGTTACTTTTCCCTGTCCGTTTAAAATCATGGTATTATCCTTACGATTACTGATATTGTTATTGGAATAATTCATAGCATTACCTCCTCGACTAACAATCAATCCTTGACTATTCATTATATGCGGTGCTTCCGGCAGATATTAAGAATTTGGCAGAATTAATGGGGAGTAAAAGAGTTATGTATCTCTAAATTAAGTGGTATGTCAGGCAGATTCGTGGTAAAATAATCCTTAGCTTAGGATAAGAGAAAAGCAAGGCCAGATGGAAAGAATATTGATGTGCAAAGATCATGTAAAAGACTATGTAGAAATGAGGTAAAAATATGAGAGCTTATGAAAGATTAATCAATTATACAAAATATGAAACCGCTTCCCTAAGTGGCAGTGATACCTGCCCAAGTACTCCTTCCCAGCTGGAATTTGGCAAGGCACTGGTGGAGGAAATGAAGCAGCTTGGTATAAAAGATGCTGCAATGGATGAGAATGGATATGTCTTTGGTACAATAGCAGCAAACACCCCGAACTGGTCCGGTTCTGTAATCGGATTTATCAGCCATATGGATGTTGTGAGGGATGTTCCGTATCAGAATGTTAAGCCAAGGCTGGTGCAAAATTACGATGGCGGAGATATTCTTCTGAATGCGGATAAGAATATCGTATTAAATCCGCAGGAATTTGATACGCTTAAGAAATATGTCGGATGTGATTTGGTCGTTACCGACGGAACGACCCTGCTTGGTGCAGACGATAAGGCAGGACTGGCAGAAATTCTTACGATGGCGGAAAAACTGCAGCAAAACCCGGAGATCAAGCACGGAACGATTAAGATCGGATTTACGCCGGATGAGGAAATCGGACGAGGCGCCGATTTATTTGATGTAAAACGATTTGGTGCTGATTTTGCTTACACGGTTGACGGAGCGGCATTTGGAGAGGTGGAGTATGAGACTTTTAATGCAGCCTCCGCCAAAGTGACGATAGAAGGTGTCAATATACATCCGGGATCTGCAAAGGATAAAATGAAGAATTCCATGCTGATTGCGATGGAGTTTAATTCCATGCTTCCGGAAAATGAGAGGCCGGAGCATACGGAAAAATACGAAGGCTTCTTCCACCTGAATTCTATGGAAGGGAATGTAGACCGGACGGTACTCGATTATATTATCCGGGATCATGACCTGGAAAAGCTTGAACAGAGAAAGACCTTAATTGAGCAGATCACGAAGAAGCTAAATGAAAAATACGGGGAAGATACGGTTCAGTTGGAAATGAGAGACCAATATTATAATATGGCAGAAAAAATTAAACCGCACTGGCATCTGATCGAAACCGCATATGAAGCAGTAAAGGAATTAGGAGGAACGCCTTGCAGCGAGCCTGTCCGCGGAGGAACGGATGGGTCGAGACTTTCCTTTATGGAGCTGCCGTGCCCGAACCTTGGAACAGGATCCCATAACCACCATGGTAAGATGGAATATGCCTGCGTACAGGCGATGGATCAATGCGTCGAGCTCCTGATCAAGATAGCTGAAAAATACGGACAGAAGAAAAAATAAAAAAGAATAGCTTTTCCTAGATGCATTATGAATTTCTTAACATAGATAAGACGAGCGCATGGTATCTGTTTGAATTCGAATGGGATATCATGCGCTTTGGATATCTATTGCGTCGGTCGGTCATTTTACACGGATTCAGGCAATTGTATAGATGTAGGGAAGCAAAGCGGTCCATATAAGGTGGGTCAGATCGACAATGACATAAATTAAAATGGACAGATTAATGCTAATATTAGAAATCTTCAACTCCTGGTAAACCTGTGCCGGTTTCTGATCCTCGGATTTGGCTGTTTTCTTTATTTCAGTGTATAAGTAATAGAGTATAAATGCCGGGAAAATAATTTTAAATAGAAGACTGGCGAAAGGAATTTCCACCAGCTTTGCCATGATAAAATTTACTTCGCGAAACAGCCCGGTTCTTAAGAGCAGCAGGGTCATAAATATGTCAATGACATTTAAAAGATATAGAAGGATCAATTTTTTCTTTATTGAATCCAGATTATAATCCTTGATAAACGCTACCATAAATACACCTCCTGTATACAATTATTTCCAATATCTTGAAGTGCAAACATGCGATAAAAATTAATTTAAAATTTATTCAATCTATGATTTGAGTGTAAAAAGCCAATTTATTAAATCAACTTCATCAATTTGCACAATTTATACATTGATAAGTAATATGAAACATATTTTATTCGCAACACGTTGTTCCACAAAGCACTGCAAAAAAACGCAGTACTTGGATTGAAGTACGTAATGGTACATAAGACCACATAATACGTGATCTAAGTACCAACGACTTCAAACAGTTGCTCATTAAAATATTGTTTCC
>ENA-UOOK01001512-UOOK01001512.1-fermentation-metagenome-genome-assembly--contig:-NODE-1512-length-30478-cov-4.432666_pt1 | contig 30478 bp, 27 predicted proteins | sample MGYA00245777_ERZ724023 | MGnify/ENA primary metagenome ERZ724023 (study PRJEB28704, sample SAMN03018312) | fermentation metagenome | biome: anthropogenic terrestrial biome; feature: soil; material...
GTGAGCTCATCCTGCCATGGAACTTTTGAGACCAGGCCTCCATTGGATAGATGTGGTCTGCGATCATCCACCCCACGTTGTGGCGTGTCTTTGCATATTGGCTGGTCGGGTTGCCCAGAAAGGCCATAAGCTTTACCATGGCATCACTATACGAAGAATGCGAGGCAGAGAGAAGATGTATATCTTGGTTACCTACGTTCCCCCCTCACATCTTGAAGTTGTCAAGGACGCCCTCTTTGCTGCAGGCGGGGGCGCCATCGGAGCCTACGACCAGTGCTGCTTCCAGACCCTGGGAACAGGGCAGTTCAGGCCCTTGGCAGGTAGTTCCCCATTCGTGGGAACACAGGATACCCTTGAGCGATGCGATGAGTGGCGTATAGAATTGGCTGTCGAGAAGGACAGGGCGGCCGCTGTGGTGGCCGCGCTCCTGGCGAGCCACCCGTACGTGGTGCCCGCATACCATCTCATCCCCGTTATAACAGACAAGGAGCTCACATGGCAAAAACCGTAGCAGAGATCAATGAGAAGATCCGAAAAGGCACCGTTGTGGTGGTCAACGCCGAGGAGTTTGCCCAGATGGCTACTTCAAAGAGCCTGGGCACGCTGGCCGAAGAGGTGGATATCGTCACCACCGCGACCTTCGGCCCGATGTGTTCAAGCGGTGCGGTCATCAACTTCGGCCACTGGTCGCCCCCAATCAGGATGGAGGAGATCCGTCTCAACGGGGTGAATGCCTACGAGGGCCTCGCCGCGGTGGACACCTACATCGGTGCGACAGCCGAATCGAAGTTCGACCCCACCTATGGGGGTGCCCATGTCATCGAGGCGCTCATCAGGGGCGATGATGTGCGCCTCCAGGCCCATGGCAAGGGGACCGACTGCTACCCCACCCGGGAGGTCGACACCTGGATCAACAAGGAGACCGCCCCCCACGTCCAGGCATTGGTGGACGCCCACAAGGCCCTGTACGGCGAAAAGCGCGTGGGCAGCCCCACCTCCTCCGAAATCGCCATCGAGAAGCGCAAGGCGCCCCTGATCGACAAATGGACCTTCTCCACCAACGGCGTTTCCATCCAGGGCCGCTACGGCATCCCCTGCGTGGGCTTCGGCCCCGGCGCGGAGTCCCAGGCCCACGCCCCCAACGAGATCACCTGGAAGGCAGACCTTGTGAAGTGCGCCGCGGTCTATGCGGCACTGCCCGCACTTTATTGTGAAAACAAGAAGTGATCAACTAAAATGACAATGGAGGAATCGACAAAATGAGAATGGATCCCTTTGTTAAAAAACTGAACGGCCTGAATTTTTCAGATATGTATGAAAACGATTTCTTCCTTACATGGGAAAAGAGCAGGGATGAACTCGATGCTGTCTTTACAGTGGCAGACGCTCTCAGATGCCTCAGGGAAAGCAACATCTCCCCGAAAGTCTTTGACAGCGGGCTCGGAATATCCCTTTTCCGCGACAACTCAACGAGGACCCGCTTCAGCTTCGCTTCTGCATGCAACATGCTTGGACTGGAGGTACAGGACCTTGATGAGGGCAAGTCGCAGATAGCACACGGCGAGACGATACGCGAGACTTCCAACATGATCTCATTCATGGCCGATGTGATCGGGATAAGGGACGATATGTACATAGGGAAAGGCAATGCCTACATGCACCAGGTCGTCGATGCTGTCAAAGAGGGATACAGGGACGGCATACTCGAACAGAGGCCGACTCTTGTCAACCTCCAGTGCGACATAGACCACCCCACGCAGGCAATGGCCGACATGCTCCATATGATCCATGAATCAGGCGGCATTGAAAAGCTTAAGGGCAAAAAGATCGCTATGACATGGGCATACTCCCCATCCTACGGCAAGCCACTCTCTGTCCCCCAGGGTGTGGTAGGGCTGATGACAAGGATGGGTATGGAAGTTGCACTTGCACACCCGGAAGGCTATGAGATCATGTCTGAAGTTGAGGATATCGCAAAGGAAAACGCAAGGGTATCAGGAGGCAGCTTCACAAAGACAAACAGTATGAAAGAGGCTTTTGATGGAGCGGATTTGGTCTACCCCAAGAGCTGGGCTCCATTCAAGGCAATGCAGAAGAGGACAGATCTTTACGGAGCGGGTGATCATGACGGGATTAGGGCTCTTGAAAAGGAACTCCTTGCACAGAACGCCCTCCATAAGGACTGGGAATGCACCGAAGATATGATGAAAATGACTAAAGACGGAAAAGCCCTTTACCTGCACTGCCTCCCTGCAGACATCTCGGGGGTCAGCTGCGAGGCAGGAGAGGTGGCCGCATCAGTGTTTGAGAGATACCGAGTGCCCCTGTTCAAACAGGCAAGCTTCAAGCCATACATAATCGCTTCAATGATATTTTTGAGCAAGGTAAGGGATCCTCAGAAAGTTCTGTCAACCCTTGAAGAGAAGTCCTCACCCAGAAAGGCTGTATGATTTTGGATCCCCGCCTGATCAAAGGGGATGAGGGATACGGAGGAGAAATATCCTCTGAGACTAAGAAGCTCATTATAAACGGATCCCTGTGGGATCCGCGCTTTTATCCCGCATATACTCCAAAGGAGATGCTGGATATGGGGGTCTTCGGCGGAACATATCTTAACAGTGTAAGAGATCAGTTGCCATTTGAATGGTTTACCGGTGACAATGTACTGCCCAAAGGCAACAGGCCGGATGTTTCCATGAATTTTTTCAAGGTATCATCGGGAATGTCTCTTTCTGAGTGGCAGAAAAAGGGATGGATCATGACGGACAAGCTTGGCTGGTTCCAGTGGTACTGCAACTATTATCTTGGGAGACGGCTTGGTGAGGACGAGATCCAGATAAACCGCTGGCGACAGTTCTGTACCAGGCATTCCGCTCAGATACACAAAAACCCCTGGCAGCCAAGGCTGAGGCAAAAACAGGGACTCCTCCACTGGTCCTATGACTGGCGGGACAAATTCAACGAATGTAGGGATAAAAACCTTGCTCATATAATAAGTTCAGAATAAGATCAGACGGCCGGATAATTAGCGGCCGTCTGATCTTATTCTGTCTGATCTTAGTGGACTGAGTCTGAGTTCCCTATGTTTTTCTTACTAGAATGTCGAGTAGTCAGAATCCTTTGGGTCTGCTATGAACATGTGTCCGGGAGCATGAGTTATCGCAAATGGAGGCTTGCTGTTCATGACTACAGCCTGGGGAGTCACTCCGCATGCCCAGAACACAGGGACTTCACCCTCTCTTATTTCTACAGGGTCTCCGAACTCAGGCCTGTTGATATCCTTTATTCCTATTGCTGCCGGATCTCCAACATGTACGGGAGCTCCATGAACTGCAGGGAAACGTCCGGTGCAAAGTGCGGCCCTTACGACCTGTGAATGTTTGACAGGCCTCATGCTTACCACCGTTGGTCCGCTTAAGCGACCTGCCGTATGGCACTGCATGTTCGTTATATACATAGGAACGTTGCAACCGCATTCCATGTGCCTGATCGGGATACCTGCCTCCAGAAGGGCTCCCTCAAACGAGAAGGAACAGCCGATCAGGAATGCGACAAGGTCATCCCTCCAGTACTTCAGGACGTCTGTCGGCTCGTCCTTTAGTACGCCGTTTTCCCATACACGGTATCTTGGAATATCCGTCCTTACATCTGATCCCGGAGCTATGAGTTTAGCCTCGCCGTCGCCGGGCTCTGTTACGTCCAGTATCGGACAGGGTTTGGGATTTCTTTGGGCAAAAACCAGAAAATCGTAAGCCCAGTCTTTGGGCAGCACTATCATATTGGCCTGCACATGGCAGTGTGAAAGACCTGATGTCGGGTGAGTCCATTCACCTTTTCTGATGAGTTCCCTCATCTCCTTCGGTGATGCGTGGCGGTACGGTGCTATATCAAACGGCAGTGTCATCCCAGAACGACCTCCTTCAAATTTGTAACTTTTACGCCGGCAGCTTCAAGTTCTCTGCGGACGGTCTTCGCCATATCGACTGCCTCCGGCGTATCCCCATGCATGCATATCGACTGGGGACGGAAGTTTATGACTGTACCGTCAACAGCCCCGACCGTTCCCTCTGTGACCATACGCACAACACGTTTAGCGGCCTCTTCAACGTCGTGGATGATCGCTCCCGGCTGTGAACGCGGCACCAGAGAACCGTCAGGCATATATCCCCTGTCCGCGAATGCCTCCGCGGCGAATGGCACACCCATCTCTTTTGCAGCGTTCTCAAATTCAGAGTTTGCAAGTCCCATCAGTATAATGTTCTCACCCGAGTCCTTTACTGCACGGGCTATCGCCCTTGCAAGTCCCGGATCCTTCGCAGCCTGGTTGTACATCGCTCCGTGCGGTTTGACATGCTGCAGGGCCAGTCCGTTAGTGCGGCAGAAGGCGCTCAGTGCGCCGATCTGATAGAGACAGTCCGCATACTCCTCTTCGGGAGTACACTTCATGTTCCGGCGTCCGAAACCGACCAGGTCGGGATATCCGGGATGCGCGCCGACTGCAACTCCCTTTGCGGCGCAGTTTTTGATCGTTTTCTTCATTACGAGAGGATCGCCGGCATGAAAACCACATGCAACGTTGGCGGATGTTACCGCATCCATTACAGCCTCATCATCTCCCATGCAGTATGCTCCAAAGCTCTCTCCGATGTCACTGTTCAGGTCTATTTTGTACATTTATGCTCACTCCTTGTCACGATATTTCTTCACAGGTTATGTCGTAGCTCTTTCCGTCAATCGTCAGCTTAAAATGCGTCGGGAGAGTTGCAGAAGCAGGCACCGCGGCCTTGGTACCAGAACGTGAAACGTGTGAGGCGCGAAGTTCCTTTACCTTCCGGACCGCATCACTGATCCTCTTCTGTTCATCGGCCCCTTCACATACTTCTGCCTTCCGGAAACGGACTCTGTTTCCCGGCATCTTCTGAACAAGGGCTTCAATAGAAAGCGGTGAGAGCACTCCTATTTTCGTGTAGCCCCCGGTCGTCTGGCGGTCCGCAAGCATTATTATTGGCATCCCATGCCCGGGTATCTGTACCGCTCCAAGCGGTATCGCGTCAGAAACTATGTCCGCACCCTTTTCCGTATGCCCGATCTTCGGACCTTCCAGGCGGCAGCCCATCCTGTCGGATTCCGCGGTGATAGTGTATTCCGACTCAAACAGCAGTTTTTTACCCTCTTCAGTAAACGCGTCCTCCTGGAGACCTGTGATCAACGCAAGAGGCGCTTCCGGATCCTGTGTCAGATGCAGTTCTTCAGGAATATGAAAACCACCCATCCTCTTCCAAAGAGGTGAAGGTTCCCCAACTTTTATGACATCCCCGTTCTTAAGGGCCCGTCCCTCTACTCCGCCGATCTTTGCTCGCATATACGTAGAACGGCTCCCCATCACCGGGATCACATCTATCCCGCCGGCAAAACAAAGATTCCCGCGGCATCCCTTCCCCCTGAGACCTTTAAAAGTTATCACGTCTCCGTCCTTCAGCAGAACAACGTTCCAGGATCCCTCTGCCTTCCCGTTCACACTGAATCCCAGATCCGCCCCGGCGAAGACTGCCGCTCCATCGCCTCTGACTTCTATCTCAGGTCCCAGGAGTGTGACTTCAAGAGCTGCGGCATTTTCCGGGTTTCCAAGCATCGTATTCCCCAGCCTGAGGGCAGGAAGGTCCATCGCTCCCGCTACAGGAACACCGCTCGACTGGTATCCCCAGCGTCCCAGGTCCTGCACGGATGTAAGCATGCCGGTTTTTCTGACGATCAGTTCCATAGTTATTTCGCCTCCGTTATGAGGGGCTTGTATGTCCCTGCAGCCACTTCGGCCTCGATTTTTTTATATTCTTCTTCCGACACCGGAACAAAGCGCACTTCATAGCCTGCCTCTATCAAAGTGGCGCGCGAGGCTTCAGGAGTGAAGAGACGGAGGGGCGTCCGGCCTATCAGCTGCCATCCTCCAGGGCTGTCTATCGGATATATCCCGGTCTGCTTTCCGGCGATCCCTACGCTTCCTCCTTTGATAACAGTGCGCGGGTTTGTCAGCCTGGGCGTGGCTATGCTCTCGTCCATGCCGCCAAGATAGGCAAAGCCCGGCATGAAGCCTATCATGTAGCAGTGGCATACCTTGGCGCTGTGTCTTTTTATTACATCTTCTTCCGATATCCCCGCATGCTCCGCTACGTTTAATATATCCGGACCATACTCTCCGCCATAGCAGACCGGTATCGATATCTCAGTCATTGCCGTTCCGGCATCGGACTTTTTTGATATTGGAGCTTTCCGGGCAACCCTGACAACATCTTCCGCGCTGACCACAGTGGGATCGAAATAGACGGCAAGCGATCTGTATGTCGGAAGGCACTCTATTATCGGAATTTCATTCTGCCCCGTCACATATCTCTTCAAATCCATAACCGCGTCATTGGCTCCCCTGTCGATCTCATCGGCAAATTCCGCGACAACGCAGGATTCACCAGCCGTTAGGTATCTAGGTTCATTTATATATACAGGCACTTAAACCACCCCTTGTTTTCAAAATCAGATGGGAGAGGGCCCCCTCCCATCTGATTGTACATCTTCAGGAAAAAAGTTTTGCTATTCCGGTCAAAGACTTGAAGCCCATCCATGCAGTGAATACGACCATTATCCAGCCCAGCGCTGCCAGAACTTTCGGATGATGATAATCTGCGCCTACGATCTTCTTGTTGAAAGCTGCAAGCAGTGTAACTCCAAGTGATACAGGAAGAATCAGCCCGTTCAGTGAGCCAGCGACTATGAGAAGGGCTACCGGATTTCCCATGGTTGAGAAAACAGCCGTTGAAACGCAGATGAATCCTATTATCCAGTAGCGCGAATGCTGCTCTACTTTTGTAAAAAGCGTCCTGAGGAATGATATTGAGGTATAGGACGCACCAACGACGGAAGTGATAGCCGCGCACCAGAGGATCAGACCAAAGATACGGTAGCCTATCTGTCCGGCTCCGATGAGAAAGGCAGATGCCGGCGGGTTTTTGGGGTCAAGTACCGCTCCCGTGGCAACCACACCCAGTATTGCGAGGAAGAGGAGGTATCTCATGATCCCTGTGATCGAGATGGCCTTAACCGAACCTGAAGATATCTTCGGTAGATTCTCCATACCTGTTATTCCGGCATCGATAATGCGGTGGGCACCAGCAAAGGTTATATATCCGCCCACTGTTCCTCCAACAAGCGTAAGGATCGTCATCCAGTCTATCTTTGACGGAAGGACCGTCTCCTTAAGGGCCATTGCCACCGGCGGCTGGGTTTTGAAGACCATGAAAAGGACCATTGCGATCATTATCACTCCGAGCACCTTTGTAAAGTTGTCCATCGCCTTGCCCATTTCTTTGTTGAGGAAAAGGGCTATGGCTATGACCGCGCTCGCTATGGCGCCGGGCACCAGAGGCACCCCCATCATCACGTTGAGTCCCATCGCCGCTCCGCCGACGTTGCCTATGTTAAAGACAAGCCCGCCAAGCGCGACAAGAAAGGCGAGGAAATAACCCAGTCCCGGAAGGACTTCGTTGGCTACATCCTGTGCGCGCTTGCCTGAAACACCAAGGATGCGCCAGATATTCATCTGCACGATTATGTCAATAAGGATCGAAACCAAAATTGCGAAAGCAAACGCCGCTTTAAGCTTGTCCGTAAAGACAGCTGTCTGTGTAAGGAACCCCGGCCCTATCGCCGAAGTCGCCATCAAAAATGCTGCACCAATAAGAACACTTGCTGCTGAACCCGGATCATTTTTCTTTTCTGCCATAATTGAACACCTCCATAGATTAGTAAGCTATAACGCCTAACCTATTACATGCAAAAAAGTTGCCATAACCGGCAGAAAATATGGATATACCCAAATAAGTTAAAGAAAATCTAATGTAATGAATTTTGGGTAGTTTTATTAGGGAAAAAGTTTATTTCGACGCTGAAAGAAAAGCAATATCTGAAGGTGGATATCCTCTGGGTTTCGAAGAACGTCTATGTTCTGTGCGTTTTTCGCACATCTGTAAAGAATGCACACATTTCTCACTGTTGTGCATATTCAACTATTTGACCTCTGCCTTCCGCAAACCCATTCTTTTTCTGTGGTATGCAACGGTCCTGGTAGGCAGGGAAAGGATCTCACCTATCATACGGTCATTTTTCCCATTTTGATTGAGGTCCCTGATCATTGACCTGAGGTCCTCCACGCTGATGTCAGGTCTTGAAGAGAGTCCCCTGGAAAAAAAAGCCTCCATTCTTATAGTCCTTCCAAAAGCACGGCACCTGGTATTGTTTATCGAACGGAAGACTGTCGAAGTATTGAGTCCAAGCTTTCGCGCGGCATATTCATAAGTCAGCGGGGAAGGCGTCTCTTTCTCGCCTCTGAGATACTCCGACTGGATATCCGAGATCAGAAGGGAAATCCTGATCAGAGTCCTGTATCTCATCCCCAGCCTTATCAGTGCGTATTTTGCTCTGGACCAGAGCGGGGAGATCCATTTTTCTTCAAGAATGTTGTTGATGGTCATAGGCATTTCGTCTAAGTTGTTCTTTATAGATGGCAAGTTCTGCAGCAGAAGTTTCGGGAGAGGGGCTCCCTTATTTATTACAAATTCTATTTCGGGATATACAGGAGATGTGGTCAAAAATCCAGATCCCGGCGATGGGTCCAGTTTTCTGATCCTTTCCAGCGCCTCTTCTGTCTCTTCCCTGGCACACCCCATTTTCTTTGAAAGCTCCGAGATACGGCCTTCTGCAAGCAGCTCATGACCATCCTTCAGTATCGACCACTGAAGGCTTCCCTTAAGACCTGCCCTTTCCAGCTGTATCAGCAGACATTCCCTCAGATCCGATGCAAAGAGTCCAGGCGGATCGACATAGCCCTGAAGTGACGTGATGTAATCGATAGCCTGATTCCTGCTTACACCCATCATTACCGCTATCTCATCCGCTGAAGTGTTCAAATAACCTTTTCCGTCAAGGAACGAAGACCAGAATCCTGCCGACGAAAATGGATGGGGAAGGGTGCCGACTTTGGGACATGTAGCCGTCTGAATGGAGAGGTGTTCTTCAAGGCTCTGCCGAGCAGGGAGAGCGTTTTCATCCAGTTCGTCTATATCCACCGCGCTGCTCTGCCATCCCGGGGGGACAAAACTAAAGAATGGGTTTTCCCCAAGGATGTTCCGGCACTTTTCGGTCAGGTCTTCCAAGGGCACAAAAAGCAGGTTTGCCCCAAGCATTACTTTTGGATCAAGCCTGCCTTTTACACTTAACTTCGGCTTCTGTACAAGCCTGTTGTCAGTCAAGTCCGTGCCTTTGCATCCTTCTTAGGAGTGAGAACCTTGAAATACCCAGTTCAGCTGCGGTCTGGGTCCGGCTTCCCATACACCTTGCCAGGGCGGACTCTATCATTTCACGTTCTATCTTGTCCATCGTTTCGGGAAGAGATCCGCAGCAGAGATGGGCCGCAGGAATGCCTGCTGTGCCTTGCTGCTGCATCTCAAGCATTTCCGCCGGAAGATCCGCAAGGCGCACCGTGCTGTCTGAATTTTCCTTAAGGATGAGTATCCTCTCGATAAGGTTCCTGAGTTCCCTTACGTTGCCCGGCCAAAAATAATTCAGAAAGACGTCTTTTACATCATCTGTAAAGGCGGCTGCGCTCTTGCCAAGCCTTTTGGAGAATTCTGCGAGATAAAAGGAGGCAAGTTCAAGCACGTCTTTGTCCCTCTCCCTCAGAGGAGGTATCGTTATGGGTATGACTGAGATCCTGAAGTAAAGGTCTTTCCTGAACTTCTCTTCCCTTACATATTTCTCGAGATCTATGCATGTGGCACAGATGAGATTGAGGCTCACGTTCTTTTCCTTTGTGCTTCCAAGGGGTCTGAAGGACCTCTGGTCAAGGAACCTGAAGAGCTTGCTCTGAAGGCTGAGAGGCATGTCTCCTATCTCATCCAGAAAAAGTGTACCCTTGTCCGCTATCTCAATAAGTCCCTGCTTGTCGGTATCAGCTCCGGTATAGGCTCCCTTCCGATAGCCGAAGAGCTCTGATTCAAGAAGTGACTCCGGTATCGCAGAACAGTTGAGCGCAACAAAATCACCCTTGCAGTTTGATGCGTGATGGATCATTCTGGCAGCCACCTCTTTGCCAGTTCCGCTTTCACCCTGCAGCAACACTGAAATATCCTGATGCCGGGCTATCTTCAAAATGGTATCCCTGATCCTGTGCATTTCGTTTGAGGAGCCGAGCAGCCGGTTAGGGCCTTCAGAAAGGAGAAATTCTGCCTGATTCCTGAACCTTATCGACTCAATTGCCCTTTCCAGCATGTTTTTTGCCGCATCAAACGGGAAAGGCTTATCCAGATAGTTGTATGCCCCCTCCTGTATAGCTTTCACTACCAGTCTTGAATCACCGAAGGCCGTCATCAGGATGACCTTGCATCTCGGATACTGCTGAAGTATCGCAGGCAGAACCTCTATCCCGTTTCCGTCAGGAAGGCGCTGATCCAGGAATATGACCGCCGGTATCTCGGCTGCGAGAAGATGGTGGAGCTCATTTATCGATTTGACGGCCTTCGCGCTGAAACCGCTCTTTTCAAAAGCCTTTTTGAGCCCGTTCGCAAGATTGACCTCGTCATCAACTATCCATATGTTCATCTGTTCTCACCTCCATAGGCTGAAGGTCGGCACCGCATGGCACATCTTCTGCAAGGGGAATGAAGATATTGAAAATCGTTCCCTCTGAAGAAGTATCCAGTGAAAGTGTCCCCCCAATACCATCAACGATCCTTTGTACGATACTGAGTCCCAATCCGGTCCCATCCTGACGGGTCGTAAAGAAAGGGTCGAATATCCTGTGCTGTATTTCAGCGGGTATTCCCGGGCCTGTGTCGCTGACCCTTACCATTCCAAATTTATTTGTCCCTCGGCCTGTTGCCGAAGAGCCGGTGGCTATTGAAAGGACCTTCTTCCCTCCGGACTCCTGCGATGACATGGACTGGATAGCATTGAGGGAAAGATTCATTATCACATGCTGCAGCATTTCGTTGTCAGCCTGCACCGTAACACCGCTGTCTAACTTACGGGTAATAAGTTCTATTCCCTCTTTTTCCGCCTGAGGCTTCAGCATCGAAATGCACCATGGGAGAACGTCGTCCAGCAGGACCTTTGCCATCATTGGCTGCCTTGGCCTTACGAACGAGAGGAGTTGGGTCACTGTCCTGTTCAGCCTGTCTATCTCATGGTCAAGTATGGAAATATATTCCTTTGCATCGGAAATATCATTTTCCGCGTCCGATCCCCGGCTGTCTGAAACAACATCCAGCTCCATGCGCAAAAGATCCAGCTGTATCCTTATGCTTGCAAGAGGATTTCTTATTTCATGCGACAGGCCCGAGATCATCTCACCAAGCGCCGCCAGCCTGTCCATCCTGCTTACCTGCCTTTGGACCTCTTTCCATCTTTCCAGTTCACTTGCCATCTCATTAAAGCTGTCTGTAAGCTCATGGAATTCGTAGGGACTCAGCGCGTTGTGCCTTATTTTCACACGGCTTCCCTGTGCGATCTGCCTGCATCCCCAGGCGAGGCGCCTTAGAGGGCGGGTCAGCATATAAGATAAGAGCACTGCCAGTTCCACAGCTGCAATAAGGCCGAGCAGGCCTACAAGCATAAGATATCTTTCCTCTTCAACAAGAGCAATGATTATGCTTTTGGGGTCGAGATTGAATCCGAGCATCTCGCCTCCGTTATTGATCACCAGCTCAGGTTTTTCATCCGGCAGGGATTCCCTCCAGAAAGGTCCCAGCTGTCCCATCACGATCTCTTTTGGAAGAGAATATTTCCTTTCATCGTATATTACAGATAACTCTCTGCCGAATTCACCGGCAGTCTTTTTTTTCTCGGCATAACTCTGGTGAAGCCTGGCACCCAGCGTAAGCGCTACCATTGAGATAGCCAGTGACATGAAGATCCATTTCATCAGGGTCTCAAGGCTGTATTTGTTCAGCATGGCTTCCCTGTCTTTCCTGATAAGTAATTTCGCTGTCCATTTCCAGCGAGGAGCATTTGAACATTTTAAAGAGAAGTGCCTCCAGCATCAAAACAGCAAGCATGGCATTCTCGGGGCTGATCTCAGCGGCAAAGACAAAAAAACACTGGACCGAAAGTGCTGTACTCAAAACAAAGAACAGTTTTTCCTTTATTATCCAGGAGGGTAAAAAAAGCGGAAAGAAAAAACAGATAGCCACAAGTGTCCAACTTATACGTCCGAGCATCAGATAACCGGGCAGTCCGGCATGGGAAAGAAACAGCGCAGCCGAAGCGATGACTGTTATGGCTATTCTGTTTATCACAAGAAACCTGTCTTCATAATATTCGAGACTGTCTGTGCTGCCTTCTTCCATTTTGATCGGGAAAAGATCATAGCATAAGGAGCAGGCTGCCAGCAAAAGCTGCGAATTTGCAGTACTGACTGCCGCGGCAATTACCCCGACAAGAAGGGCTGCACTGGCAAATGGCGGCAGAAACTGCCCCAGTTTCGCGAATGAAAGGGTTTCCTCAAGGTTTGTGATGACGGGATAATAAGACCTGCAAACCAAAATGAAAAAAGTCACGCATATATATATCCATCCCACTATGAACGGAGACGCAGCTATGGTCTTATATGCATCCTTTTCAGTGCGGCATGCCAGTATTCTGACTGCGTACTGGGGGTTTCCTGCTACTCCGAGTCCCCATGAGAGCATTATGGCAAAAACAGAAAAAATCTCAGAATAACTCAATGATTTCACCGTATCCAGATGGTCTTTCATCAACAAAACGTCTGCCGCTGCGTTCAGAGAAAAACCCGAAGGCATGGAAAATGCCGCCGCCGCCGTCACTCCCAGGATTATTAGGAAAAGGTTGAGAATATCGCTCCTAACAACAGAGATATATCCCCCGAAAGTCGTGTAAAGCACGAAGAGGTATATGAGGGAAGTAGAAGTGAAGCCTGAAGGTATATCGAGCATGTATGAGACTATTATACCGAATGCCCTGAACTGGATCACCAGATATAAGGTGTACAAAAATATCATCGTAAGCGCAACGAGTTTCCGGACCCTTATGTCTCCGTATGTTTTTTCAAGCCATTCGGGAAGAGAGAGGACACGCTTGAGCCTGAGCCTTTTGACTATGAACGGGAAAAACAGCAGCCCAAGTATCCATCCGTTGACGGAGGCAAGAAACGCAACATAACCATCGCTGTAGAGCCACATGCTGTATCCTACCAAAGAGAGCGGACTCATCCACGTGGCACAGAAGGTCGCTGTGGTAGGGAAAGAGGAGAATCTGCGACCCCCCAGATAAAAAGAAAGCCGTGTTTCTTTCCAGGCAAAAGACTGTCCCGTGATCAGAATTATTGAGATCGTATATGCTCCGAAAGCAAGCAGGTAGTATATCAGCGGCGACATCAGCAGCAAAATGCTCCTGTCAGGATCTGCTTTTCTTTCGCCCGGAAATAAGGAACGCTATAATACCGGGAGAAATTACAAGCACTACAAAGGTTAGCCAACTAAAAAAAATGAGACTCATAGCATCCTCTCCCAAACCTATTTATAAAACCTGATAAAAGGTCAACTGGTCTGAACCGCCTCAATGTAGTAACATATAAGGAGTTCGGAACGGATATTTTATACGGAGGCAGTGACATTATGGCAAAACAACAACCCGAAGGCGTCTACCTTTATATCGATGACAGCGGTTCAAGGTTCATTGCAGTAGTTGACGCGTTTGGCGTTGCAAATATGCTGCCGTGGAAACAGCCCGGAGAGTTCAGCAGTATCCAGGAAAAGAGCTGGAACCTCCAGGGAGAGTTCATCAGACTGAAAATATCCGACTGAAGGAAGATCCAACTCTTTCCCAGGCAAAACGCAGATCAACGATGCATGCTATGTTAGAATAAAATCCGCCCGGATAATTTCCGGGCTTTTTTCATCTCGATAAGGACGTCCGGTGTTATCCCCAAGATCTTCTTCAGATATTAAGGCTAAAGTCTGAAATCTTTCGAAACCACTCTTTTGCCTCTGCTGCATCCTTTTCATACCCGCCGCGCCCCATCAGGCCGTAAGTGTATTTCTTCCCCTGCTCGACACCGGGCTGGTCAAAGGGGTCTATATCCATCATCTTTCCGGTCATTGCTGTCATAAACTCGTAATAGAATATCAGGGCGCCAAGTGTCAGAGCATCCATCTTTCGCATTTCTATCCATACCAGCGGACGTCCCGCCTTTACAATGGCCGCAGCGGTGCTCATTGCTTCAAGTCCGAGCATTTCGCCTATCTCGGAGTTGTCAAGGTAGGAGAGGAGACTCAGCGCCTCGCAGTCCACCGGTGGAACACATATCTTATCTCCGTGGTCTTTAATATTGATTATAGTGAAAAATTTGTCGTCGGGGCCCTCTGTGTAGAGCTGTACCTGTGAATGCTGGTCTGTCGCCCCAAGCGCTCTTACGGGCGTTGTTCCCCTGCCCTCTTTTCCAAGGCTTTCGCCCCAAAGCTGGGCGAACCACTCCGCGAAAAAGGCCATCCTGCTGGAATAGGGCATAATTACTGCCATGGGCCTTCCCATTTTTTCGTGGTAATAATGCAAAGATGAAGCCAGCCATGCCGGATTGCTCTCTATGGAGGTATTTTCAAGAAGTATCTTTTTCATAATGCCAGCGCCCTTCAGAAGGGCGTCTATATCGATGCCAACTGCCGCAGCGCTGATAAGTCCTGCTGCGGATAGGACAGAGTACCTTCCTCCCACTGAGGCGGGAAGGTCCATCACCTTGCACCCCGAGCTTCCCGCGAACGAGCGGAATATGCCCTTTTCCGGGTCGGTTATCACAAGTATGTCATCGTCGGCCCTGCCTCTGAGTATGGTCATTTCATTCCTGAACCACAGGAACTGGGACATGGTCTCAGCCGTTGCACCGGATTTGCTTACCCCCACCAGTGCAACTCTTCCGCCCTTCACTTCTTCCCATATGGCGCGGGCCTTTGTCGGGTCCGGGTTGTCGGCAAGATGGAATTTGGGCTTCGCCCCCCCACGGTTATAATAGTCGCCAAGCAGGGTCTGGTTCAGCATCAGGTTTCCCAGTGCAGAGCCGCCTATGCCGACATGGATGATCGAGTCATAGCCTTTCAGCCATTCTGCAGTTTTTTTGATCTCTGTCGTATCTGTCTCCGGAAGGTCCATCCATCCATGACCTTCAGTTACTGAAGGGGTCACTTTAAGCCATTCGGCGGCTTCGGCACAGGCTCCTTCGTTTCTCTTTTTGAAATCCTCAAAAGAGGGGCCGCAGCAGCCCAAAGCCCCTCCGAAATTATACGATATCGACAGCTTTTCCATGAAAGCACTCCCTTTTGGGGCCAGTATTGTCTTTATTTCAGCAGCCCGGCTTCTTTAAGCGCATCGTTGATCTTAAGCTGATCAAAACCTACTATGTACTTTTCTCCGACCTGTATCACAGGAACTCCCATCTGTCTCGTCTTTTTGACGAGCTCCATCGCGGCAGCCTTGTCACCGGCCACGTTTATCACATCATATTCGACGTTGAGCGACGAAAGATACTCCTTCGCCTTATCACACCAAGGACAGGTATTTGTAGAGAATACTTTCACTTCCATGTTCTCACACTTCCTCTCTTATATTAGCCCCCAAAGCGTTACAAATAATTATAACGCCAATCTCACCGATTATTTAGAAGAGGAAGGTAATTTAATCCTTCCCCGAAGATTATCCCGAACCATTGTTGCATTATTTCTCTTTTGGGTGGTTTGTTTTTGTCCGCTTTTAGATGTTGCAATTATTCACAAATTGAGATAGATTTAACGGCGTCTGTTTATAAATTTACAAAATAGAGTTTTTTTAAAGAAACTTTAGAGGAGGTACGTTATGTTCAAAATCGTTTCTAAACAAAAGATCGCACCCAAAGAATTTGACATCTGGGTAGAGGCCGCGCGTATTGCAAAGCACGCTAAGGCCGGCCAGTTCGTCGTTCTTCGCGTTGACGACCACGGAGAGAGGATCCCTCTCACGATAGCTGACTATGACAAGGAAAAGGGGCTTATCCGCCTCATATTCCAGGTAGTCGGCAAGACTACGGCTGCAATGTCATGCCTCAACGTCGGCGACTGTATCAAAGACATCTCCGGTCCGCTCGGGACACCCAGCGAGGTAGAAAAATACGGAACAGTCCTCATGATCGGCGGCGGGGTCGGCATCGCCGCGCTCTACCCTATCATCAAGGAACTCAAAATGGCCGGGAACAAGGTCATAACGATCCTTGGCGGACGTACCTCCGAACTGGTGATAATGAAGGAAGAATGCGCTGAATACTCCGACGAACTCATCATCACCACCGATGACGGTTCAGAGGGCATGAAGGGCGTCGTTACAGAGGCCATGAAAATGGTGGTCGAGCGCGGCGAGAAGATCGATCGCTGCTGGTGCATAGGACCTTCGATAATGATGAAGTTCGGTACAAAGGCGGCAAAGGAACTGGGTCTTCCCATAATAGTATCCCTCAACCCACTGATGGTAGACGGCACAGGAATGTGCGGATGCTGCCGCGTGACCGTAGACAACAAGATCTTCTTCGCATGTGTTGACGGACCTGAGTTCGACGGGCACAAGGTCAACTGGGACGAATTCATGAGCCGTCTGCGCCAGTATAAGGACGAAGAAAAGATCTCCATGGACAAATTTGAAGCTGAAGTAGGTGGACCGTCATGGCAGTAACATTTTCCAAGTGGAAGACCCCGATAAAGGAACAGGATCCGGGGGTACGCAGAAGCAATTTCGGAGAGGTATGCCTCGGCTACTCGGTCAAGGAAGGCATGAAGGAATCAGAACGTTGCCTTCAGTGCAAGACGAAACCATGTGTGGCAGGATGTCCTGTAGCAATAGACATCCCAGGGTTCATCAAATGTATCAGGGACGGAGATATGGCAGGGGCGGCCGAGGTTCTGGACAAGTATACGAACCTTCCTGCCGTCTGCGGGCGCGTATGTCCGCAGGAGACACAGTGCGAGGAGCTTTGCACCGTAGGTAAGATGCCCGGTTTTGAGCCCGTCGCCATTGGAAAACTTGAGCGTCTGGTCGCGGACTGGAAGTACGCACAGGAAAAGGCAAAAACAGCAAACGCTCCCGTCTCGGCCAAAGGCAAAGTAGCCGTGGTCGGCTCCGGTCCCTCCGGCCTCACCGTAGCTGGCGATCTCGCCAAGAAGGGCTATGAAGTTACTATTTTTGAAGCACTCCATGCGGCCGGAGGAGTCCTCATCTATGGGATCCCCGAATTCCGTCTTCCAAAGAGCATAGTAAAGATGGAGATCGAAGCGATGCAGGATCTTGGTGTTAAGATCGAGTGCAACGCAGTCGTCGGGAAGAACATTACAATGCAGGAGATCATGGAAGAGTTCGACGCATGCTATATCGCAGTCGGAGCAGGCGCACCGCACTTCCAGGGCGTTCCGGGCACAACGCTCAACGGTGTCTACTCGGCCAGCGAATACCTTACAAGGATCAACCTCATGCACGGCTATGAGTTTCCCAATTTCGACACCCCGACCAAAAAGTTCAGAAAGGTCGTAGTGATAGGCGGAGGAAACGTTGCCATGGATGCGGCCCGCTCGGCAAAGAGGCTAGGTGCCGACGAAGTCACGATCGTATACAGGCGTTCCCTTAAGGAACTGCCTGCACGTATAGAAGAGTATCACCACGCGGTCGAAGAGGGGATCATCTTCAAGTGGCTGACGAACCCCACAGAGTATGTAAATAACGGCGAAGGCCAGCTTTGTGGAGTTAAGTGCATACAGATGGAGCTTGGAGAGCCTGACGCCTCCGGACGCAGGCGTCCCGTACCGGTCGAGGGAAGCGATTTCTTCATCGAAGCTGACTGTGCTATCGAGGCTATCGGACAGGGATCGAACAAGGTCCTTCTCTCAACGTTCCCCGAGATGAAGCTCAACAAGTGGGGATACATCGAAGCAGACCCGAAGACCGGCGCCACATCGGTGCCAGGAGTCTACGCCGGCGGAGACATAGTGACCGGAGCTGCCACCGTCATCCTTGCTATGGGTGCCGGCAAAGATGCTGCCGAGGCTATCGACAAGTACATCACTGAGAAAAAATCAAAGTAAGGATAGGATAGTATCTCCTTTGTAGAAAATGCCGGACACTCCGAAAAGGAGGTCCGGCATTTTCTTATATCTGCTGCTTTGGGCACTTCCAGAGCGGCATCCAGCATAAAAACTGTACGGCGGAAGATGTGACAAGCACGAACATGCCTATCAGCCTGAAGGCTCCTGCAGCTCCAAAAAGGGGAGAGATAAAACCGAAGATCAGCGGTGTGATGACCCAGCCCAGATCTATCGCAAGAAGAAGAGAACCGGTAGCCTTCGGGTGATACTCTATTGAGAGCAGGTCGCCTATGATCGAGAGGTCGGTGGGAAAGCCCGCTCCTATGCCAAGGCCGAAGAGAAGACCGAATAGAACGAATGATACCCAGCTGGAACTGAAGGAAAGCCCCAACATTGAGAGGCCCATCAGCCCTGCGGCGGGAGCGGCAAGAAGGATCCTGGGGATCGTATCCATAGTCCTGAACCCGACCGTCCTTATTATCACAGCAGCTACTGCGACTGAGATCATGAACCACGAGACCGGGACTCCCCTGTCTTCTGCCAGCGCCGCGGCACAGAGAGTCGCCCCGTCCGCAAGGGACATAAGAAATGCCGTCAGGTAAAGCGGCTTCACCCCGGGGCGGCAGAGCATGTTCCAGTAGGTGCCCCATACCGGTTTTTCGTCTGTCTCTCCTGAAATATCCCTTATTCTGACGCTTATCGCAAGACAGATCAGCGCCACTGCGACAGGCAGCCATAGATAAAGATCTGTATGGCTCCTTTTCAGCAAAAATTCCGAAAGAGGGACTACTGTAGCCATCGGCAGCATAGAACCGGTCGTGAATAGAGCAAAGCCGATCCCCCTGGATTTCGCGTCCATTATCATAGACTGGTAGGCTACCGTAGCTACGATGAAGATGCTTGCGCTTATACCGGATATCGCCCTGAAGAATAGGAGCAGGGTGGGCTGTGAAAGTGAAAGCGATATGCCGGCGGCTGTCACCGCAGAAAGAAGCGAACTCCACATAAGGGCCCTACGAATCCCAAGCCTCTCCATCGTCCAGCTTCCAAGCGGCCTGCATATTATCATAGCCATGTAAAATATGCTGAGGAAGAGCCCGACCGCCCTGGGCGACGCTCCTGAAGCACCGTAGAAGGGGCCGAATACAAAATATACGTTTGAGAGGCAGTTTATCCCATAATATGCCAGAAATACCAGCAGTACCTGCTTTGATATTTTCATTTACGATGCATCCCCCGTTGTTACTGTTGCTTCTGATCTCCAAAACCCTGTTACCGGAAATAATAAAAGAGATTTCCGGGAGGGTCAACATAAAAGAGCGGGATCCGGGGACGCTTCTGAAACGTCACGGATCCCGCGCATATTTTTTCTGACGGGACTATGCCCAGTAGGTCCTTACTCTTCCTCTTCCACGCGCTCCTTCTCGGCAGCCTCAATGACCTTTCTTGCTATTTCACCCGGGACTTCTTCATAATGTGAATATTCCATCGTGAAGGTGCCTCTTCCTGACGTCATCGAACGGAGGATTATGGCATAGCGGAACATTTCAGACAGAGGACACTGGGCCTTTACGATCTGAAGCTTGCCTTCGCTGTCGATACCCATGATGCGGCCGCGACGGCTGTTAAAGTCCCCCATAACGTCTCCGAGGCATTCCTCGGGGACCTTAACCTCGACGTTCATTACCGGTTCCATCAGGACAGGCATCGCATCCGCCATGGCCTTCTTGAAGGCTAGGGACGCAGCTATCTTGAATGCCATTTCCGAAGAGTCAACGTCGTGGTATGAACCGTCGTATATGGCGCATGAGAAGTCTGTTGTCGGGTATCCGGCCAGGAAACCTCTCTGAGCGGCTTCCCTGAGTCCCTTTTCAGCCGCGGGGATGTAGTTTTTCGGGACCACTCCGCCGACCACCCTGTCTATGAACTCAATTCCTGAGTTCTTCTCAAGCGGGGCAAGCTCAAACCATACATCTCCGTACTGGCCGCGTCCGCCTGACTGCTTCTTGTGCTTTCCCTGTGCGCGGGCGGTCTTCTTTATGGTCTCCCTGTACGGGACTTTCGGAGTGCGGGTCTCAAGGTCTACCTTATAGCGTTCCTTGATTTTTGAGAGCATTATGTCCAGGTGCATATCTCCCATTCCCGAGAGGACTGCGTCGTTCGTCTCCGGGTTCTTGACAAATGAAAGTGTCCTGTCTTCCTTGAGGGTCTTGGCGATGGCAGTACCGAGCTTGTCTTCGTCAGCGCGGCTCTTGGGCAGCACCGCAACACTGTAAACAGGCTGCGGGAACTGTATCGGGCGGAATTTCAGCACTTCGCCCTTAGTTCCGAGCGTATCTCCGGCTGTCGTGCTTTCAAGCTTCGGAATGGCAACTATGTCACCAAGCACGATCTCTTTTTCCTCGGTGCTCTCCTTGCCTTTCATAAAGCGGAAGGAGCTGATCCTCTCCTCTTCGCCCTCCGTAACATTGAAAACCGTCTGGTCGCTTGTGAGGGTCCCAGAGAAGACCTTCACGAAGGAGAGCTTGCCCACGTAGGGGTCGACCATTACCTTGAATACAAAGCCAAGGAAAGGTCCCTTTTCATCGGGAGCGATCTTAACGGCCTCTTCTCCCCTAAGTGCGGCCCTGTTGAGCATGTCCTTCGGCGATGGCATGTAGTCGGCTACCATGTCCATAACCTGATAAACTCCGATGTTGCCCGTACCTGATCCGGGAATTATCGGGAATATGGACCTGGAGCAGACGGCTTTGCGAAGGACTCCCTGCAGTTCATCAACTGAGATCTCCTCCCCATCAAGGTAGCGCATCATCATCTCATCGTCCGCTTCAACTGCCCTCTCAACCAGTGTTTCGCGGGCTGAGGAAACTGCGTCGGCCATGTCGGCAGGAACATCGCCTTCCGTAAAGTCCTTGCTTCCGTCGCCCTTGTACATATATGATTTTCCGGTAAGTACGTTTACCAGCCCTTTGAAGTTAAGCTCGCTCCCTATAGGAAGATAGAGCGGTACCGCCCTGTCGGAGATGTTTTCCTGTATATCGCTGACCACGCTGTCAAAATCGGCGTTTTCGCGGTCAAGCTTGCTAATGAAAAAGATAGCGGGGGTTTCAAAATTCTCTGCAAAAGCCCACACGCTCTGAGTCTGGACCTCTACGCCGGCAGTGGCGTTTACAAGGACGAGTGCGCCGTCTGAGACTCTCATCGCGCAGCGCTGCTCTCCGACGAAGTCTGCAAAGCCCGGGGTGTCGAGGACATAAATGGTTTTATTTTTGTATGGAACAGTCGCAAGAGAAGTACTTATTGAAATTCCGCGCTTCTGTTCCTCTGAATCAAAGTCTGAGACTGTGTTCTTGTCTTCGATCCTGCCCATCCTTGAAATAAGGCCGGCATCGTAAAGAAATGCCTCGTTAAGCGATGTCTTTCCTGCTCCTCCGTGCGAAATCAGAGCAATGCTGCGAATATCCTCAGGTTTACGTGTCCCCATTTATTTCACTCCTTCTGACTGATGAAGCTGAATATGTTTTTTCATGGTTACAGGGTGCTCCATAATTCATCACAACCTATTGATGATAACCTTTGAGGCACCTTTAAGTCAATCTTTGCCTGTATAAATAAAGAGGTGAAGAGAACTGCCCCTTCACCCCCGAACGCTTATTCAAGCATAGAATTCACAAGAGAAGCCACCTCAGCAGGGTCTGCTGATCCTCTGGTCTCTCTCATTACAAGCCCCTGGAGGAATTTCACCTTTGCGCCCTTCCTGTCATTTCCTGCCCGCACTGTTTTCACAGCCTCAGGTTCGCCTGCGAAGACCTTTTTGATGATCTCTTCAAGAGCAAGGCCCGTGACCTTGCCTCCGGAGACTCCGCATGCCTTGATCGCTTCATTGATGGGCAGCCCCTTTTCGGCCATGACCGCAAGAACATCCTTGGCCTGGGTGTTGGAAAGTTCCTTCTTTTCCACTCTGATAATAAGTTTCCCGAGCTCCGAAGCATGAACGGGGAAGTTCTCTATCAGCAGGTCCTTCTCACGGAGCAGCCGCTGCACCTCCATGCGCATCCAGTTCGCGCATTTAGCGGCCGGGGCGCCGGCGGAGACGCATCCTTCAAAGTAGTCGGCAGTCTCCTTTTGTTCCGTAAGCTGCCCGGCCTCCTCTTGAGAGAGTGAATAATCGCTGATGAACCTTTCGCGTTTTTCCCGCGGCATCTCAGGAAGGCTCTTTTTTATCTCCTCAACGTATTCAGGACCGGCTGAGATCGGAGCAAGATCCATCTCCACATAATACCTATAGTCACGCTCCCCCTCTTTGCTCCGCATAGACCTCGTTACGCCTGCGACGTCATCCCAGAGACGGGTCTCCTGGACAAGACGCCCTCCTTCGTCAAGGACCTTGTTCTGCCTCGCTATCTCGTACTCAAGAGCGCGCTCGATTGACCTGAGAGAGTTCACGTTCTTGATCTCCACCCTCGTCCCGAGGCTCCCGTCGCCATTTCTGAGCGATACATTGACATCCACTCTGAGTGACCCCGACTCCATCTCTCCGTCAGATACCTCCAGGTAGCGAGCCAGCTGCCTGATCTGCGTTATGTATGCCAATACCTCTTCGGCTGAATTCATGTCCGGCTCAGATACTATCTCCGAAAGGGGCATACCGCCGCGGTTGTAGTCGACTAGGGAGTATGAGGCTCCGGTGAGCCGTCCGTCGGAAGTGGGATGAACCAGTTTGCCCGCGTGCTCTTCAAGATGGAGATGGTGTACCCTGATCCTCTTCTCTTTTCCCCCTGTAAAGATGTCCACATATCCCCTGACGGCTATCGGATGCTCATATTGAGTTATCTGGTATGCCTTCGGAAGGTCGGCGTAGAAATAGTGTTTTCTGTGGAACCGGGTATTGTCGTTTATCGAACAGTGAAGTCCCAGCCCTATCCTTACCGCCAGTTCCACGGCACGGTCGTTGAGTATGGGGAGTGTGCCGGGGATCGCAAGGCATACCGGACAGACGTTAGTGTTGGGAGTTGCTCCTATGTAGTCACTGGAACAGCTGCAGAAGAGTTTGGTCTTCGTCTTCAGTTGAAGGTGTATCTCAAGTCCTATTACGGGCTCCCTCATTCTCCGCAGCCCCCTTTCTTTTCGATCTCAGCAATAGCCGGAGAACCGGCTTCGTTTTCTATCGCCAGTGCCAGCGCAAGCAGACCGGCGTCTCCGAACCGAGGGCCCATAAGCTGTACGTTGGTCGGCAGTCCCTCTTCCGTGAAGCCTACGTTGAGGCTTACGCTCGGAAGTCCCGCCAGGTTGGCCGCAGAGGAGAAGGCATCTCCCAGATAGATGCGCACGGGATCTTCCTCAACAAGCCCCTTTCTGTAGGGAAGGGCCGGAGATATGGGACAGATCAGTGCGTCCACGTTTCTGAAGAGCTCCGCGTATTCGTCGGCTATCATCTGCCTCACCTTTGTTGCCGGCACATAGTAGTTCTCATAGTAGCCCCTCGTAAGTATGCAGGTGCCTATAAGTATGCGCTTGCGTACCTCCCTGCCGAATCCCTGGTTGCGGCTCCTTTTGTACATTTCGAAGAGACTCTTCCCATCGGCGTGGTGACCGTAGCGCATGCCGTCGAAACAGGCCAGTTTTGAGCTGGCGTCTCCGAGGGCAACCATGTAGTAGCAGGCAACAGCATGCTTCATGGTGATGGGAAGCGCGGCCCGAACTATCTCCGCCCCCGCGGATCTGCAGTGTTCGGCAGCTCTGTCGATGGCCTCCACAAGCGGTCTGTCTATGCTCTCAGAATCAAAGCCGGTAAGCACAGCGACCTTCTTTCCCTTTATCCCTGAAAGTGCGGCATCCGAGAAGGATGGCCTCACGTAAGCGTCACATGTCGTGTCGTTTGCATCTGCTCCGGTCAAAACGTCTATCGCGGCAGCCATGTCTTTCATGTTTCTCGTTATAGGCCCGACCTGATCCAGGGACGATGCGTAGGCGACTATGCCGTATCTGCTGATCTGTCCGTAGGATGGCTTCATCCCCTGGACTCCGCAGAATGCTGAGGGCTGCCTTACGGATCCTCCGGTGTCGCTTCCCAGAGCTATCGGTGCAAACCCCGCAGCCACCGCGGCGGCGCTTCCTCCCGAACTGCCTCCGGGCACCCTGCTGTGATCCCTCGGATTGAGGGTAGGTCCGAATATCGAGCTCTCAGTCGTGCTTCCCATGGCGAATTCGTCCATGTTGGTCTTGCCTATAAGGACGGCTCCCGCCTCCTTCATCCTTTTGACAGCGGTCGCATCGTAATCCGGTATCCAGTCTTCAAGCATCTTGCTGCAGCATGTGGTCCTTATGCCCTCTGTGCAGAAATTGTCCTTTACAAGAAAGGGGACACCCGCAAGAGGTCCCGGATCCCTGCCTTCGGCAACTGCTCTGTCGACCGCTTCGGCTTCTTTCCGTGCGCTCTCTTCGGAGAGCGTGACCACCGAGTTTATCCTGCCGTCGAACTTCCTGATCCGCTCAAGATGCGCTGACAGGATCTCTGAGGCCCTCCATATCCCATTTTTTACACCTTCTGCGATCTCGAGGACAGAGAGTTTATGGAATTCCATCCCCTTACTCCTCCTCTTCCGGTTCGATGTCGTCTCTGGCAATGATCCTTGGGACGCGGAAAAAGTCGCCCTCTCTTACGGGAGCCCGGTCAAGCAGGCGCTCCCTCCCGTTCCAGGCTACAGGGCTGTCTTTCCTTCTTGCGGGAGCTTTTATAACGTCCCACTCGAAAGGACTGACGTTCGAGCTGTCGAGCTCCTGCATCTCGTCGCACATCCTCAGTACCGCGTTGACCCTGTCAAGTACCTCTGCGTACTCCTCCTCGGGAAGGCCGATACAGGAAAAGCCCAGGACTTCTCTGAGCCTTTCCTCATCCATAACCATTTTCTTTATCATTCCTGATCCCTCCAAGCTGCGGGAAGCATTTTCCTACAGTGCTTCGCTCAGTCTTTTGATAAAATCTTCTTCTTCAAGTATCTGTATACCCAGCGAACGAGCCTTTAAAAGCTTGCTGCCGGCGCGGTCGCCTGCGATCACAAAGTTTGTTTTTTTACTGACGCTGTCGGAGGTCTCTCCGCCAAGGCCCCGGATCTTCTCTGATGCCTCGGACCTGGTCATCGAAGAGAGCTCTCCGGTAAGGACAAACTTAAGTCCGTTCCAGGGAAGCTCCTGAGCGGAGCGGGCGGGCTTTTCAGACTCCATGTTGACTCCTGCCTCCCTCAGCCTCTCTATCACGCGGGCATTGTGGGGCTCCGAAAAAAATACCCTGAGCGACTCAGCTATCACAGGGCCTATGCCCTCCATCGATTCAAGTTCGGATGTCCTGATGACCGCAGTTTCCGCAAGCAGCCTAAGAGAAAGGAACTTCTCCGCCAGGTCATTTGCAGTCCTCTCCCCCACGTTCCTTATGCCCAGTGCATTTATGAGGGCTCCGAGGGGACGTTTTTTCGACTTATCTATGGCCTCGGTGATGTTACGGGCTGATTTCTCGCCCATCCTCTCCAGAGGCACCAGATCCTCGGTTCTCAACGTGTAAAGATCAGCAAGATCCGAGACAATGCCCTTATCTACAAGCAGAGCCACTATCTTCTCACCCAGACCCCGGATATCCATTGCCGCCCTTGACGCAAAGTGGGATATCCCCTCTTTTATCTGAGCGGGACATGATTTGTTCGAGCATTTTATCGCGGCTTCCCCGCTGAGCCTTACAGCCTTCGACCCGCAGACAGGACATGCATCCGGTATTTTGAAGGGGACAGTGCCTTCGGGCCGCATCTCTTTTTCGACCCTTATGACTTCGGGAATTATCTCTCCTGCCTTGTGGACCAGAACGCAGTCACCGATACGGATGTCCTTTCGGTCTATCTCGTCCTGATTGTGCAGTATGGCCCTTTTCACAACTGTGCCGGAGAGGTGCACCGGATCGAGCACAGCTGTCGGGGTGAGCGTGCCTGTACGTCCCACGGTGACTTCGATATCTACTATTCTGGTCACCTTTTCTTCAGGGGGAAACTTGAAGGCTATGGCCCATCTTGGAGCCTTTGAAGTCGCTCCCAGCCTCTCCCTCATTGCTATATCGTTAAGCTTGATCACTACCCCATCCGTATCTATCCTATGTCCGAACCTTTTTTCGGTCCATTCATCAAGATAAGCCTCTGTCTCAGCAAGGCTCGAGCAGAGGCGTTCCGAGCCCTGGACAGGAAGTCCCAGTCTGCATATTGTCTCAAGCATCTCTTTCTGGCTTTCTATCCCGTGTTTTTTGGGATCGACTATCTGATAGAGAAATATCTTCAATTTTCTTGCTGCTGTAACTTTTGGGTCCAGCTGCCTTATGCTTCCTGCGGCTGCATTCCGGGGATTGGCGAAAAGGGGCTCGCCTGCCTCTTCCCTTGCGGCATTGAGCGCTGCGAATCCCTTTTTGTCCATACAGACCTCGCCCCGGACCTCAAGCCTTCCAGCCACAGTCTCTTCGAGTCTGAGCGGCAGGTTTTTGACGGTCCTGAGGTTGGCGGTGATGTCTTCTCCAATACGCCCGTCTCCGCGGGTAGCGCCGCTTAGAAAAACCCCGTCTTCGTAGATAAGTGATACCGCGAGCCCGTCTATCTTCGGTTCACACAGCACCTGTATACTCTCCATGCCAAGCGCCAGGGCCGTCTTAATGTAGAAGGAGCGGAGCTCCTCCCTGCACAGCGCGTTATCCAGGCTCATCATCGGCTCGCTGTGCTCCACCTTGACGAAGCCCTCCCTTGGAGATCCGCCGATGCGGTGGGTAGGTGAATCCGCAGTACGAAGCTCAGGGTGTTTTTCCTCTATTTCAGCAAGTTCCCTTAAAAGCCTGTCATAGTCGAAATCCGATATTACAGGGCTGTCCTGAACATAGTAGAGCTCCGCATGGCGCTTCAGCTCCGCGCGAAGCTCAGATACCCTGGTTTTAAGGCTTTCGGGTACTGCCATCTATGTCAGTCCTTCGGCTTCATCGTAGGGAAGAGTATGACGTCCCTTATGCTCTTTGAGTTGGTCAGCAGCATTACTGTCCTGTCTATCCCAATACCCATGCCGCCTGTCGGAGGCAGGCCGTATTCGAGAGCGTTGACGAAATCTTCGTCGAAGGGGTGAGACTCTTCGTCGCCCTCATCCTTCTTCTTTTCCTGATCCATGAAGCGTTCCCTCTGGTCAAGGGGATCATTCAGCTCACTGAAAGCGTTCGCGAATTCCCATGCGTTGATGAACAGCTCAAACCTGTCCGTGATGTCCGGGTTCTCCTTGTTCCTCTTGGAAAGAGGTGAAATGACCGTAGGATGTCCAAGCACGAATGTCGGCTGGATAAGTTCCTCCTCCACGTACTCTTCGAAGAAGACCGGCAGTATGTCAAATCTGGTGTCAGAGGGCTTCACTTCAAGCCCGCGGATCGCAGCCTGTCTGCGCGCCTCTTCGTCCGTGACAGTACTGAAGTCTATCCCAGTATGTTCGGTCACCAGTTCAGTCATTGTTGCCCTGCGGAAGGGAGGGTTGAGATTTATCTCAGTGCCCTGGTAGTTGATGATCCTTCCTCCCAGCTCATCAGCACATGCTACGATTATTTCCTCTGCAAGGTCCATCATGTCATTGTAATTGGCATAGGGCCAGTAGACCTCAAGAGAGGTGAACTCAGGGTTATGCTTCATATCCATTCCCTCGTTACGGAACTGCTGCCCGATCTCGTAGACCCTCCCGAGCATTCCCACCACAAGCCTCTTGAGGTAAAGCTCAGTCGCTATTCTCAGGTACATGTCTATGTCAAGCGTATTGTGATGAGTTATAAAGGGCCTGGCGTTCGCTCCTCCGGCGATCGTTGAGAGGATCGGGGTCTGGACCTCAAGCGAACCGTGGTCGTCAAGGACCCTGCGGAATGTCTGTATTATCTTTGTCCTCTTGCGGAATGTATCCCTTACCTCGGGATTCGCTATCATGTCTATGTAGCGCTGGCGGTACCGGACTTCCATATCCTTCAATCCGTGCCACTTTTCCGGCATCGGCCTGAGGGCCTTTGAGAGGAGACAGAATTTTTTGACCGCAATGGTAAGCTCTCCACGCTGTGTTCGGAAGGGCACACCTATTATCCCGAGAAAATCCCCCGCATCGACCCATTTTTTGAAGAAGGTGTAGTCGGTCTCGCCTAGAAGGTCAAACTGGAAGCAGAGCTGCAGCCTGTCATGCTCATCCTCGAAGGTGGCAAATGCCGTCTTGCCGTGGCGTCTGAGGATCATGACCCTGCCGGCGGTCCGGATCTCGTCTTCGGACCACTCCTCATCCTTAAGGAAAGAGTATTTTTCCTTTATATAAGACAATGTATGCTTTACTTCCCAATGGTCCTGCTGGAACGGGTCATATCCCTCTTCCTGGCGCAGTCTCATCAGTTTGTCTTTGCGCTGGCGAAATATCTCCTCTTCAGGCGTGATATTCTTTTGCTGCTGTTCTTCTTTTCTTGTCTCGTCCGCCAATTGGATCACTTCCTCTGTCGTATTGTCTTTCTTTTTATAAGATCTTCCCATTGGAATACTTCGGGGATGTTCTCATCCGCCAATGACTCCCCTTGGAAAATTATCCTTTGTATGTTCGAGCTCCGGGAGATTTCTGTTATCCTGCCAGCTTTCGAGCAGAACTTCCATCTCCTGCCATGTACGGGCAAGGGCTCCGTGCCTTCTCAGCTGCGCCGCCCCCGAGAAACCTTTAAATAGTGCGGCAAGCATCCTTCTTGAGATCATCAAAGCCTGCGTTTGCCCCTCGGTATTATAAATGCTGCGGCCCAGTTCGAGAAGGAGCTCTGACTGGAAATCCAGTGAGGGTTCGCAATATTGGGGGGGGATCTCTCCGCCCAGCACCCTCAGAGTTTTGGGGATCATGAAAACATCTCTAAGTATACCCCTCCCGGCGAGCACCGCTGCACAGCCCCTGTTAAGATGATCCAGAAAATCCTCCGGCTCATAGCAGTCGCCGCTGCCGCCGATCATTCCCGGGAAAAGCCTGGCAGCCTCTTCTATAGCATCACGAGAGGATTTTCCCTCATATCTTTGCGCGGGAGTCCTACCATGGATGAATATGAAATCGGCACCCGAACCAAAAAGGAGGTCACAGTATTCGCACGTGGTCAGGCCGCTTCCGGCGGGCATTACCCTGATCTTCGCCCAGACCGGCAGGCCTGTCTTTTTCATGGTCCGGATAATCTCCCCCGAGGCCTTTGGGTCTCCCATAAGCTTTGATCCGCTGCCTCTTTTTGTCACCTTGGGCATCGGACAAGCCATGTTTATCTGCAGGGCCTCAAATTTTCTTATTTCAAGGGCAGTTACCGCGCCCCTTTCTATGTCTTCAGGTCTTGAGCCAAAAAGCTGAAGTACAACGGGCCTTTCTTCGTCTGACCCACAGAGGAGTTCCTTTGTCTTTCTGCCTTTGTGGCACAGTCCGAGAGCGCTGACCATTTCAGTGTGGACAAGTCCGGCTCCAAGTTTTCTGTAAAATTTCCTCACCGATGCAAAAGTAATGCCTGCCAAAGGGGCGAGCCATATTGGATTCTCAATGGAAACTCCGCCGATTTTCTGCGGATATCCCGGCAGGAGCGGAGAGAATGTCTCTTCCTTATTCAAATCTGTTTCGTTCATATATTATCCTGAGACCCTCTATCGTAAGCCACTGGTCGACCTCTCTGACCATCTCGGAGTGCATGGCTAGTATCTCGGCGTGTCCGCCTGTCGCGACGACCCTGCATGGTCCGCCCAGTTCCTTGAAAACTCCCCTGAGCAGGGTATCGACAAGGCCGACCGTACCGTAAACTATTCCCGACTGAATAGCCTCTGTAGTGTCTCCCCCTATGTAGTGTACCGGTGCCTCAAGGGCTATCTGGGGCAGCTTTGCGGTACGTGAAAAGAGGGATTCCATGCCAAGTTCCATCCCAGGGGCTATCGTACCCCCTATGTATGCTCCGTCAGCGGATATCACATCCAGGGTTATCGCAGTTCCAAGGTCGACCACCACAAGAGGCGCTCCATACTTCTGAACTCCCGCGACTGCGTTGAGAAGCCTGTCAGCTCCCAGGCCGGCAGGATTCTTCAGTCTCACCTCAAGGCCCGTGTCAAGCTCGGCCGTCACCTTAAGGCAGGGAACTCCGATGTAGTTGTTTATCCCATCCATGAACATCTCGTCAAGTGAAGGGACAACACTTGTATATACTGAGGCCTTTATGCTGTCTTTCGAAATCCCCGACGGTCCTCTCCGGATCGGTCGAGGCAGCGACATTGTCGAACTCGTCGCGTAGCAGCCCCCTGATCAGATCC
>ENA-UOOK01001513-UOOK01001513.1-fermentation-metagenome-genome-assembly--contig:-NODE-1513-length-30473-cov-11.822506_pt1 | contig 30473 bp, 32 predicted proteins | sample MGYA00245777_ERZ724023 | MGnify/ENA primary metagenome ERZ724023 (study PRJEB28704, sample SAMN03018312) | fermentation metagenome | biome: anthropogenic terrestrial biome; feature: soil...
GCTATGCCGCTTTGGCCTGTATTGCCATCCAATCCAACCAGAACGATCAGCACGGCGGACAGTCCATCCCCAATTTTGACTACTACATGGGCAAGGGTGTGGCCAAAACCTACCGGAAGCTTTACATCAAGAATCTGGAAAAGGCTATGGATTTTGCCGGGCAAGACTCCACCACCACCACAGCCAAGGGTCTGGTGGAAGCAGTGGAGGCCGAGTTCGAGCTTAGCCCCATTTTAGCCGATAACAACGGCTTTGCCGACGCTATCGCTCCCATGCTGGATGCCCTTGATCTGGAGCTGGATGCTCCTCAGCTCACCGCCTTTGCCCGCAAGTACGCCAAGGCAGAGGTGGAGCGGGGCACTTATCAGGCCATGGAGGCTCTGGTACACAACCTGAACACCATGCATTCCCGGGCGGGAGCGCAGATTCCCTTTTCCTCCCTCAACTACGGCACCGACACCTCTCCCGAGGGGCGCCTGGTCACCCGCTGTGTGCTGGAAGCCACCGAGGCGGGCTTGGGCAACGGCGAAACTCCCATTTTCCCCATCCACATCTTTAAGGTGAAGGAAGGGGTCAACTACAACCTGAACGATCCCAACTACGATTTGTTCCGGCTGGCCTGCAAGGTGAGCGCCAAGCGGCTGTTCCCCAACTTCAGCTTTCTGGACGCGCCCTTCAACCTGCAGTACTACAAGCCCGGCGACTATAACACGGAGGTCGCCTACATGGGCTGCCGCACCCGCGTGATGGGCAACGTCCACGACAGAAGCCGCGAGGTGACCTGCGGCCGCGGCAACCTGAGCTTCACCTCCATCAACCTGCCGCGCATCGGCATCGAGGCGCACGGCGACGTGAAAAAGTTCTACGCGATTCTGGACGAGCGCATCGACCTGGTGATCCGCCAGCTTCTGCACCGCTTCAAGATTCAGTGCTCCAAGAAAGTCTACAACTACCCGTTCCTGATGGGCCAGGGCGTATGGCTCGACAGCGACAAGCTCAAGTGGACCGACAGCGTGGCCGAAGTGCTCAAGCACGGCACACTGAGCGTCGGCTTCATCGGCCTGGCCGAAGCCCTCAAGGCCCTGACGGGCAAGCATCACGGCGAGAGCGAGGCAAGCCAGAAGCTCGGCCTCGGGATTATCGGCCACATGCGCAAGCGCATGGACGACGAATCCGCCAAGACCGGCCTGAACTTCACCCTGCTGGCGACGCCGGCGGAGGGCCTTTCCGGCCGCTTCGTGAAAATCGACAAGAAAAAATACGGCGTGATTCCGGGCGTGACCGACCGCGAATACTACACCAACTCGTTCCACGTGCCGGTGTACTTCCCCATCCGGGCGTTCCGCAAAATCGAGATTGAGGCCCCCTACCACGCGCTGACCAACGCCGGGCACATCAGCTATGTGGAGCTGGACGGCGACACCAGCAAAAACCTGGACGCCTTCGAGTCCGTCGTGCGCTGCATGAAGGAAAACGGCATCGGCTACGGCGCCGTGAACCACCCGGTGGACCGCGACCCGGTCTGCGGGTACAACGGCATCATCGACAACGAGTGCCCCAGGTGCCACCGCAAAGAAGACGACGGCGGTCCGAGGTTCGAGCGCATCCGCCGCATCACGGGCTACCTTGTGGGGACCATGGACCGCTGGAACGACGCAAAGCGGGCCGAAGAGCGCGACCGGGTGAAGCATGGACTATAATCTGCGCATCGCCGGCGTCGAGCCGGAATCCATCGTGGACGGCCCCGGCTTCCGCTATGCCGTCTTCACCCAGGGGTGCCCCCGCAACTGCCCCGGCTGCCACAACCCCCAGACTCATCCGTTCGAGGGCGGCCGCCTGGTCGATATCCGCGACCTGTTCCGCGAAATCTGCGGCAACCCCCTGCTGCGGGGCGTGACCTTCAGCGGCGGCGAGCCGTTCTGCCAGCCCGCGCCCCTGGCGGAACTGGGCCGCATGGTGCACGGCCGCGGTCTGGACGTGACCTCTTTCACAGGCTATCTGTACGAAGAGCTCACGGCCATGCACGACCCGGCGGTCGACAGGCTGCTGGCCCAGACGGACATCCTGATCGACGGCCCCTTCGTCCTGGCGCAGAAGGACCTTTCGCTGCGCTTCCGGGGCAGCCGCAACCAGCGCGTGATCGACATGAACGAAACCCGCCGCCTCGGCAGGGTCGCGCTGTGCCGCGAAGAATAAACCACCTTGCCAGATTCTGGAGAAAGTGCTATAATAACGGCATTGTCCACGAATACGGCCGGGGGGTGAAAAGGCATGCACCGCAGGGAAAATTCCGGGGTGCGGGTGCAGGTCCGCATGTTCGGCGAATTTTCCATTGCCGTCAACGGGAAGGCGCTGACCGGCTTTAAAGGCCGCACCAAACGCGTCTGGCTGCTGGTACAGTACCTGCTGGCGCACCGCCGCTGCGCCGTTCCCCTCGACCGGCTGGTCGAGGATCTGTGGGGCGGCAGCGCGTGCGGCGACCCGAAAAACGCGCTGAAGAACCTGGTCTACCGGGCGCGTTCTCTGCTGCAGAATCTGGCCGGGGACGTCCGGTACCAGTTCATTGTGTTCGAGAACGGCACGTACCGGTGGAACAACGCCTGCCGCTGCGAAGTCGATGCGGAACAGTTTGAGCTTTTCTGCAGCAAATGCCTGGACGAATCCCTCCCCGTCGAGGACCAGATTGCGGCCTTCGGGAAAGCGGCCGGCCTTTACGCGGGGGAATACCTCAAAAAATCCGCCTGGTGCGCCTGGGCCTCGGAGAAAGCCGAACGGTACAAGGGACGGTACCTGGCCTGCGCCGAGCACGCCTGCGCCCTGCTGCTGCGGGGCAACCGGTTCGACGAGGCGGCCGCCGTCTGCCGCCGGGCGCTGAAGCACCTCCCCTACGAGGTCTCGCTGCACTGCCTGCTGCTGCAGGCGTATGTGGGGGCCGGCAGGCGGAGTAAAGCGTTCGACCATTACAATCGGGCAAAGGAGCTTTTTTACCGCGCGTTCTGCGTGGATGTTTCGGACACGCTGCTGCCCTATTACCGCCAGCTGACCGAGAACGGCGCGCGGACCGCCGCCGACCTGGACGCCGTCAAGCGGGACCTCGCGGAAAATCCAAGCGCGCGCGGCGCGTTTTTCTGCGACTACGACATCTTCCGCAGCATTTACCGCACGCAGGCCCGCATGGTCTCCCGCACCGGCGCCTGCGTGTTTTTGGCGCTCTTTACGCTCTCCGGCGACGACGGCGCTCCCCCGAAGAACAGCGAAACCGCCCGCATCGCGTCCGAAAAGCTCAAAAGCGCCATGATTTCCAGCCTGCGCCGGTCGGACGTCGCGACCTCCTACAGCGCCTTCCAGTTTATCGCGCTGCTGCCGGCCGCCACATACGAAGACGCGCAGAGTGCGGCCGAGCGCGTGAAAAAAAAGTTCCGCTACAACTGCCGCCGCGCCGACATCCGCCTGAACGTCTCTTTCAGCCCCCTCGATTAGGCGGCGTGTCGCCGCCCGCGGCCCGGCGTGAAGCATGCTGAAAACCGGCAGTGCGCTCTGCCGGGACAGGATAAAACAGCTCCCGAAGCGAACGAACCGCTTCGGGAGCTTTTTTCTATTTAATTGTTCAGGCAGTTCCACGGGAGTTTCTGCTTTCAGTCCCGGCAAACAGGGCTTGAAATTCATTCCGTTCCCCGCGCCGGGCCGGTGGATGCAGCGTCACGCCGCCCGCTATTTTTTGGAGGGCTTGGAATGCTTGTCGGACGCTTTGTAATAGGAGGCGGGCATGTTGACCTCAAGCTGCTTGCCGGCTCCGTTGACGACGCAGTCCAGCGGATTTTCCGCCACATGCACGGGCATGCCGGTTTCCTGCTCCACCAGTTTGTCCAGCCCGCGCAGGAGCGCGCCCCCGCCCGTCAGGGTGATGCCGTGGTCGATGATGTCCGCCGAAAGCTCCGGCGGCGTCTTCTCCAGCGTGCTCTTGATGGCGTCGATAATCAGGGCGAGCGAATCGCTCAGGGCCTCGCGGACTTCCTTTGCGGTGATGGTCACGTTCTTCGGCAGACCGTCCACCAGGTTGCGGCCCTTGATTTCAACCGAGGCGTCCTCGTTGTCTTCCGTCGGGAACGCGGAGCCGATGCGGATTTTGATATCCTCCGCCGTGCGCTCGCCGATGAGCAGGTTGTATTTTTTCTTGACATAGGAGATGATGGATTCGTCGAACTTGTCGCCCGCGCAGCGCACGGAGCACGAGGTGACGATATCCCCGAGGGAAATCACCGCGACCTCGGACGTGCCGCCGCCGATGTCCACGACCATGCTGCCGGTCGGCTCTGAAACGGGCAGGCCGGCCCCAATGGCGGCGGCCATAGGCTCCTCAATCAGCTCCACGTTGCTGGCGCCGGCCTGGCGGGCGGCGTCCTCCACCGCGCGGCGCTCCACTTCCGTCACACCGGAGGGGATGCAGATGATGATGTGGGGCTTGGAGAACGCGCTGGTGCGGACCGCCTGGCGGATAAAGTGCTTGAGCATGGTGGCCGTGATGTCGAAGTCGGCGATCACGCCGTCCTTCATCGGGCGCACCGCGACGATGGAGCCCGGCGTGCGGCCGATCATCTCCTTCGCCTGCCTGCCGACGGCCAGCACCGTGTCCGTGCGCACGTCCACCGCCACGACGGAGGGCTCCCGCATCACGATGCCCTTGCCCTTCATAAACACCAGCGTATTGGCCGTGCCGAGGTCAATCCCTATATCCTTTGAAAACATCGGTTATATTCCCCTTTCGGTTTCCGGAGTGCAGAACCCGCAACATTTTTCGCACAAAACAACTCTCTTTATTATACCCCAAAAGCGGTTGATTCTCAACAAAAAAATGCAGATTTCCGCCCCTGCCGGTCCCGCAGGCGTTTATCCCTCCAGCTTTTTCAATTCGGCGAGGATATGGTGGATTTTGGACAGGGGCAGCCCCACGACATTGTAAAAATCGCCGTTGATGCGTTTGACGTACAGCGCGCCGCGGCCCTGGATGGCGTAGGCGCCGGCCTTGTCGAGCGGCTCGCCCGTGGCGACGTAGGCGTCGATTTCCGCCGGCGTCATGGTGTAAAACTCGACCGAGGTGCATTCGTGCCCGCGGACGAGCCGCCCGCCGCGCAGGACGGCATAGCCGGTGTAGACCTGGTGCACGTTGCCGGAAAGCAGCCTCAGCATGGATTTGGCCGCCTCGGCGTCTTTGGGCTTGCCGAGCACGCGCCCCTTGAAAACGACGACGGTGTCCGCCGCAACCACGGTGTCCGACGGATACTGCCTGGCCACGGCCTGCGCCTTCCGGGCCGAAAGCTGCTCCACAATCTGCATGGGCGGCGTCCCGCGCGGGACCGACTCGCCGACGTTCGCCGGAACGGCTCTAAACTCATACCCCGCCATGGCCAGCAGCCGGCTGCGCCGCGGCGAGGAGGATGCAAGCAGCAACATGGAATCTCTTTACCCCTTTTTCCCGACGATTTTCAGATAAATCAGAATCGCGGCCAGCAGCAGGAGCGCCTGGGCCACGTTGAAGCTGATCATCATGCCGAACGTGAACTGGACGACGGAAACGTCCACGGTGAAGGTCGAGACGCCGAATTTCGCCCCGACCGCCAGCCAGGACAGAAACGGCACCCCGGCCGCGATGCCCCCGACCGCCTTTCCCAGCACAATCGCCAGCAGAAGCATCACGATAAACAGAAGCGTTCTTAGAATGCCCTTTTTCACAGAAATATCCCCCGCTTTATGTTTTTCCGGTGGAGCCGAACGCGCCTTCGCCGCGCCCGGTTTCGCCGAGGTCGTCCGTCTGCTTCAGCACGGCTTCGTAAACCGGCATCACGACCAGCTGCGCGAACCGCTCCCCCGGCGAAAGCACGTACGGCCGGTCCGAGGCGTTGCCGATGCCGACGATCAGCTCCCCGCGGTAGTCGCTGTCCACCACGCCGACCGCGTTCGGCAGAGAGACGCCGTGGTTTACGCCGAGGCCGCTGCGCGCGAAAATCAGGCCCACGGTGTTCCGGTCCGGCAGGGCGACGGCGACGCCGGTCGGGATTTTGTACAGGCCGCGCGGCCGGATGGTCACCGGCGCGTCGAGGCAGGCGTACAGGTCGAGGCCCGCCGCCCCGTCGCTGCCCCGCGTGGGCAGGACGGCCTGCGGGCGGAGCTTCTTAACTTTAATTTCCTTTTTCATCGCGTCGCATCCTTCCTCCAAGGCCCCCGACTTTCCGCATCCTCATAAAACGCCGCGGTAATACAGCCCGCGCGTGAAGTTCCCCGCATAGACCGGGGCTCTCTCCCCGGCCGCCGCGGCCAGAAAAATCTCCAGAATCCTCTCCGCTTCCTCCGTGCTCTCCGTCGAAAACCGGAGGACGCCGAAATCCTGGTTTTTCACGTCGTCCAGCCGGTCCGCAAGGTACAGCGGCACCGAGTTGAGCACCTCGCTGCACGCGCCGAAGCACTGGATGGGGAAGCGGACGCCGCGCCGGTCGGTCAGTTCCGGCGGCGTCTGGCAGTGCAGGCAGCCCTGCGCGGAATTGGCCGCCGGGCAGCAGCGGCAGAGCATCAGCGGCAGGCGCCCGTAAAGCAGCAGGCCGCGCGGCAGGCCGCCCCCCAGATACGCCGCCTGCGAGAGTTTGAGCTCGAAGGAGAGCTCCGTATCCGCCAGGCCGAGCGAGCCGTACCATTCCAGCGCGGCGGTGTTGAAGATGTTGAGCGAAAACCCGCCGTGCACGCGCATCCCGGCGTCGAGCGCAAGGCGCACGCCGTCCAGGTTGCCCGCCCACACGTCCGTGACGCCGGCGGCGCGGGCCAGCTCCAGCCGCCGGCGCGCGGCGTCCTCCAGGCCGAACAGGCCGCGGGGCAGCTCCACGCCGACGGGGAAGCCCTCCGCCAGCAGCTCCGAGAGCCGGTGCGGGTCGGCGGTGCAGGGCACATAGACCAGCTCGCACCGACGGGCCGCCCGGGGCAGGCGCGTGCCCGCAAACCGGGCGCGCAGGCGGAACGGCCCGGCGCGGTGTTCCTGCGGCGCGGGCACGGCTTCGGCGCGGAACGGCACGGGCGGGACGGCCGACCCGCGCGCGCGCTCCAGCCCTTCCAGCGCCTCGCGCCGCAGGCGGTTCAGCTCCGAAACCGGCACCGCCAGCTTTTCCCCGATGCGGCAGGAAATCCGCCGGGCAAAAAAAGGCGTGCCGCCGGTTTTCTCAAGCTGCTTCGCACAGCGCGCTTCCTTCACGGGGAGATTCATCGCCGGCCGGGGAAGCTCGCCCGCCGCGCGCACGCGGTTCCCCTCCGCGTCCTCTGCGGAAAGGGCGACCGGTTTTGCAGGAAGAACCTCCAGCGCGAAATCGACGGGGATTTTTTCGAGCTCCGAAGCATAGAGGCGCCGCAGACTGCGCAGCACGCCCGACGTCGCCGCCCGGGCGTCCTGCCGCGAGCGGACGCCGAACATCGCGCGCCCGCGCCGGCCGTCCGCATAGCCGGACGTGAACCCGGAGCGCGAAAACGCCGCGCGCAGGCCGTCCGCCAGCCACCGCGGCACGGGCCGCCCGTCCACCGAAAGGCGGCACGCCCGCGCCGCCGCGGCGACATATTCCGGCCGTTTCAGGCGGCCCTCTATCTTCAGGCTGACGGCCCCCGCCCGGGCGAGCTCCTCCGCGCGGGAAATCAGCGAAAGGTCCTTGAGGCTCAGGTCGTGGCCCGTGCCGCCGGGCGCGGAAAACGGAAGGCGGCACGGCTGCGCGCACTGGCCGCGGTTGCCGCTGCGCGAGCCGAGAACGGCGCTGAAATAGCACTGCCCGCTCACGGACATGCACTGCGCGCCGTGGACGAAGACTTCCAGCTCGATGGGGCAGGCCCGGTGGATGGCCGCGACCTCCGGCAGGGACAGCTCCCGCGCGAGCACCACGCGCCGGAACCCGGCCCGGCAAAGCGCCTTCGCCCCCGCGGCAGTGTGGACGCCCGTCTGGGTGGAGGCGTGCAGCCGAAGCCGCGGCGCGCGGGAGCGGAGCAGCCGCGCAAGGCCCATATCCTGCACCAGCACGGCGTCCACGGGCAGCGCGCAGGCGGCCTGCGCAACCCGCAGGGCGTCCGGCAGCTCGCTGTCCGTCAGAAGCGTATTGAGCGCGAGATAGACCCGCACGCCGCGCGCGTGGCAGTACCGGACGGCCGCCGCCAGATCCCCGGCGTCGAAGTTGCCGGCCCCCGCGCGGGCGCTGAACCGCCGGACGCCGAGGTAGACGGCGTCCGCGCCGGCCCGCACGGCCGCGGGGATGCTTTCCGGCGCGCCGGCCGGCGCGAGGATTTCCGGCTTACGTATCATCGGTCTTTTTTTCAAAGAAGCTCATAAAGTTTTCCTGGTTGGCGGGCGTCCCGTCGGCGACGCGGGAAAAGCCGCCGGTCTGGGGCTGCTGCTCCGGGGTGCCCGGGGCGATGGGCGGCACCTTTTTCTCGGCGGGGCCCGCGGCGGCGCCTTCCTTGGAGGTCAGGCGCGCCCGCAGGGTCTGGTTCTCCCGCCGGACGCGCTCCAGTTCGCGCTTCGATTCCTCCGCCTCCATGCGCGCATGGGAGGAATCCTCCAGATAATCCTTAATCTGGGTGCGCAGATTCTCCGCCGCGGCGGAGGCTTTGTGGGAATCGTCGCAAAAGCTCAGTGCGGCGATTACGGCCGCCATGGTGACGGAGATCCGCTGGTTCTTTGCCATCATGTCTTCCATGGTCTTCTGTACTTCGTCGCCGACGGAACGGATGTAATTTTCGCTGTCTTCCGAACACAGAACGCATTCGCAGCCGCAGATGTTCAGTTTAATCCTGTTCTTGCTCAATTTTTTCATATCCTTTCACGCGGTCGGCGTTTGATTGCGGTATTATCTCAGAAAAATGATACTCTTTTTACAGATAGCAATATTATAATCTATTTTGAAAGAATATAAAAGGGATTCGCCCCACTTTTTAAGGGCGGCGCGTTTCCATCCGGAGGCGCCGGCAAAAAGCGGGCCTGCCCCCGGTCGCGGCGGGCGATTTCGGCATGTTTCCGCTGTTGACACGAAGCGGCGCGGTGTGGTATAATACAGATTGTTCTCACAGCGGGTGAGGTGGAGAGGTGTCCGAGTGGTTTATGGAGCCAGTCTTGAAAACTGGTGATCCCGCAAGGGACCAAGAGTTCGAATCTCTTCCTCTCCGCCACTGTTTTATTTGCCGCCCGCAGTCATCGGAAGGCCGCCGGCCCGCTGCTCGGCCTTTCAGTTTATTTTTCTGGAGAAATACCCAAGCTGGCCGAAGGGGCTCCCCTGCTAAGGGAGTAGGTCGGGAAACCGGCGCGAGAGTTCGAATCTCTCTTTCTCCGCCAGTCGAGAGCCTCGACACGCAATTCGCGTACCGAGACTCTTTCTTTATCCTCAAATTCAAATTAAATTCAAATTTTTGCGGGGAAAACTGCCTCTAAAATTGAGCAGATGCTACCGTATTAAAATCCGCATAGCGGAGTTCGCGCGGGCTCCCTTTGAAGTTTCACAACGGCCGACGGACAAAACGGTGGTCAGGGTTTATGATAAAGAACTATAAAATCGGCTTTTCCCCATACGGTTTCGCCGCATTCGCGCTGCAGGAGGTGCCTGCCCTGCTGTGGCTGCTGCGGCCGCCTGCGGAAAATCCGCTCGCCGGCAATGCCCCCGCCACTCCCCTGCTCGGGGTTTTAGAGCAGGGCGGGGGAATCCTCACCGTTCTGCTGACCCTTTTTCTGGTGCGGAAAGACGCCCCTTCCCCGAAATTCAAATCCCCGTATTTCGCCCTCGCCGTCCTGTGCCTTGCGGTTTACGATATCTGCTGGGCGGGGTATTTCCGCGGCGCCGCGGACGGATGGAGGATCGTCCTGGGGCTTTCCGCGCCCGTGCCGCTTTACTACCTGTTTGTGGCGCTGTGGCTGAAAAACCGCCCTGCCGCGGTACCCTGCCTGCTTTTTTTCATCGGGCACGTAGGGTCAAATATCCTCAATTATCTGCTGTGACGGCCGAACTATCGCCGCCCGCCGAACGGCCGGCAGACAGCCCTTGACAAACGGCCGAAACAGAAAATGGACGTTTTTCCCAAAAGCGATATGATATAACGAAATTGTTTCTTTTAAACACTTCCGAACACTCCGGAGGGGGCCGGTCTGGGGCAGGGGGGAATTTGGATGGTGATCGAAGGGCTCCATGAAAAGAAGATCTTCAACCATGATTTTCCCTTTCGAATTCTGTTAAATAAAGATCTAAACTTTTCCTATCCGCCGCATTGGCACAATGCGCTGGAGCTGATTTACGTGCTTGAAAACAGATTCGTCGTACTGGTCAATTCACATCGGTATGAGCTGGAGCAGGGAGATATCCTCTATATCCCAGGCGGAGATGTCCATGAATTTTGCAACGAAACACCTACTGGAAAGAGGGTCTTTCTCAATTTTGAGTTTTCCAGCTTAAATTCCCTCGTCAATATAGACCAGCTGTATACGCAGCTCCGCGACGTTCGGCTGATCACACCGGAAGAAAGGGATTTATACCTCGCTATAGAAGGCGAAATCCAAAAAATCATCAAAGAATGGGAAGCCGGAGGCATCGCAGACAACCTATATTATACGGCCCGCATGCTGGATATTCTTGTTCTCCTTTGCCGGAATACACCGCGTAACCTACTGAAAAACCATAACGGAAAAAGCAGTATAGGGTTAGACAAAATCGGAAAATCGCTGGAATTCATCGAGAAAAATTATACGGAGAATATCCATTTGAAAGATATCGCTCAGGCCGCCGGGTTCAGCGAATATTATTTTTCCCGGCTTTTTAAAGAGATTACTGAAAAAAATTTCCGCCAGTATCTGAACGAGTACCGAATTAAAAAAGCTGAAATTCTCCTGAACGACCCCAGCTACACCGTATCAGAGGCCGCCTACGCCGTCGGATTCAGCAGCATTTCAACGTTCGATCGGCTTTTCCGGCATATCAAGGGCTGTTCTCCCAATGAATTCCGCCGGCTTCACACCGGCATGCAACCACCCATTTCCCCGCAGGGCTATGACAATCGGTAAAAAGTGCGTTCCCAAAAATCGGGAACGCACTTTTTGCGTCTGAAAGCTGCCGCTGGCTCTGAAAAGTTTAAAAATTTCAGCTACCCTTTGATTGCGCCGGCAATCATGCTTTTCTGAATCTGGTCACTGAACAGGAAATAGACAATCAGAGTGGGGACCGTGGCGATTACGAGCCCGGCACCGATGGGACCCCAAGCCGTTCCCTGCTGACCTGAAAGCGACATGATTCCCACCGTCAGCGTCTTCAGGTTTTCATCGCTGAGGAAGGTGTTGGCGAACATCAGCTCGTTCCAGGAAGAGAGGAAGGTGAAAATTGCGACTGTGGCGACCGCCGGCCGGACGATCGGAAGCGCAATGCGCCAAAACGTCTGATAGATAGTGCAGCCATCCAAACAGGCTGACTCTTCCAATTCCCGCGGTATATTTTTCATGAACCCCACCATGATGAAAACTCCCATTGGCAGTGCAAAGACCACGTAGGGCAGAATCAGGGAAAAATAGCTGTTTAGGAGGTTTAACTGCCTTAAAACGATGAACAAAGGCAGCAGCGTGGCATTGATCGGCACCATCAGCCCGAGAAGGATGTAGTTTAAAAAGACGTTTTTTGCTCTCCAGTGCATGCGTGCGATTGCATAGGCGGAGGTTGTGATTAAAAGAGTGGAAACTACAATCGTCGCTGCCGTAACAATCACACTGTTCAAAAGATAGCGTCCAACGTTTCCGCTCGTCATAACCGTATAATAGTTTGAAGTTCTCCAGACATGGGGAATTCCCATCGCATTTCCGCTGTAAATCTCATTATTGTTCTTAAAAGAGAACAGGAACAGCCAAATCAGCGGGTAGACCTGTATGACTGCAACGATTCCGAGAAAAAGATATAGAAAAAAGCGGGACCAGCGGAATGGTTTTCTCCGTCTGGGCAGCTTATGCGAAAACGGTTCTTCGCGTTCTTTTCCCATTGGTCAATCCTCTGCCTTCCGGTTGAATAATTTCTGGATAATCAGGGTGCAAACCAGGCACTCCACAATGATGAAAATGGCCATCGCACTGCCATATCCGTATTGGTATCGGCTGAAAATGGTCGTGTACATCAAGGTCGTCGGCACTTCAGTCGAGTGCAGCGGCCCTCCTCCCGTCATGACATAGATCAGGTCGAAAGCTCTGAACGAACCAGTCACCGCAAAAACGACACAGACGCAGAGAATCGGTTTCATCAGCGGAATGGTAATGTGAAAAGCCATCTGAGTCTCGCTGGCTCCGTCGATGCGCGCCGCCTCATAAATATCCGGTGAGATGGATTTCGCGCCGGCATACATCAGCAGCATGTGGTAACCAATATACTGCCACAGCATGGCGGCGAAGACAGCGGCAAGCGCCGTATGGGTGTCCGCAAGCCATGCCTTTGCATATTGTCCAAGACCCAGCGCCTTGAGCACGGTGTTGAGCATACCGTAATCCGCCTGGTAGATTTTCATCCACAACTGCCCGATGACAACCGTAGAAACAACGACCGGAATAAAATAGACCGTGCGGAAAAAGCGTTCCCCCCGAACACCTCTCGCAAGGATAAGTGCCAGAAGAAGGGAAATGGGGAGCTGGATTCCAACCGAAACGAGCGCCAGAATCAGGGAATTGATCACCGACTGTACAAAGCCGTCGGTATTCCCGACAAAAAGACTTTTATAATTGGAGAACCCGATAAAAGTGCTTTTGGAAAAGCCGTCCCACCGCAGCGTACTGTAGTGGACTGAAAAAAAGATAGGTAAAATCACAATTACGGTAAAGAGCAGAAACGTTGGAAATGTAAAAAGAAAAATCGCTTTTTTATCCTTCAGGAGTTTTTCCATCCATAATCAGCCTTCTTTATCAGGGACAGATTCCCAGAGATTCTAAAGCTCCATAGTCACAAAAGTGTTTTCCCTGTTCCGGTCGCCAGCCTTGAACAGAGAAAACACATGCCATTTCAAGCCCGGACTCAATCCGTCTTATTGATTTTCTGCTGCATCTGTTTGCCAAAATCCTCCGGAGTAATCTGTTTGCCGAACAGGCTCTGGACAAGATCCTGGTGGGTCTGTGCATCGTCACCGGTCAGATAAAGGTCCCATGCAGGCACACTTCCGGTGGAACCCTGGACGATGTCGTCCATAATCTGTTTAGAGAGCGGATCGATTTTGGACTGATCCAGCGAATCGTATTTCCATTCCGGCAGGCCGCCACCCGTGAGATACATGCCGCTGGAGAAATTTTCGGCCAAGTACTTGATTGCCTGCACCGCTTCTTCCTTATGCTTGGTGCTGGCATTTACACAGAGAGCGTCCGCGCCGCCGCCGAGGTATTCGGCATCCGTTCCTTTACCGCCTTCGATAGTAGGAAACTTCACTGCGCTAACTTTGCCTTTCAGAGACTGGTCGATAACCTGCGCGTCAAAGTTGCCGCCAAAGTACATCGGGATTTTGCCCTGACTGAACTGCGCCACAGATTCGTCCCGTGTCTGGCTCAGCACATCTCTGGAAAAAGCGCCGGCGTCCACAAGGTTTTCCAGCTTTTTGGCCGCGTTGACAAACGCCGCCTGATCAAAGGAAGCCTTTTTGTTCAGCGCATCCAGGCAAAGCTGAGCGCCGCCTTCACGAAGTGCGATGATGTCATAATACCACATGCCGGGCCATTCGTCTTTTTCGCCCACTGCCATCGGCACAAGCCCTTTCGATTTGAAGGTTTTGACTGCAGTCAGCAGTTCTTCGAACGTCTTTGGTACTTTTACCCCATATTTCTGAAATAAAGCGTCGTTCACATACAGGGCCCCCGCCTGTTGGTTATAAGTCAGACCATACACTTTCCCGTTATAGGTGATGTTGGTCAGCGCCCCGGACAGCATTTTATCCTTGGTGCCGTCATTCAAGTAATCGTCAAGCGGGAGGATCTTGCCCGCCTGAACAAACGGCTGGGTGAACCCGCCGGCCCATGTATAGATAATATCCGGGGCGGTATTGGCGGAAATTGCCGTTTTGATTTTAATTTTATACGCGTTGTTTTCGGTGGCGCTGGCGTTGATCTGGATATTCGGATGATCCGTGTTCCATTTTTTTATAGTGTTTGCCATGGTATGTTGGGTGTCGTTTGTATAGTTGTTCCAGAAGGTTAAGGTTACCTTCTCGCTTCCGGCCGCGGCAGAAGAGCCGGAGCCTGCTTGCGCTGCGGAACTCCCGGCGGACTGCTGACCGCTGCAGGCGGTCAAAGACATCAGAAGGACCAACAATCCCACTATGCCCGCAAGCAAACGTCTGATTTTCATTATTGTCTCCCCCTTATACTGTTTCTGAATCTATGTGCACCGTCTCCCGAGCGGGATTCTGACGTCCGCCCAGGGATTCGGCATCATCCAAAAGTAATATTCAATTTTTGCGTTTTATTTTCCCTGATTTTAAACCTTTTTGCATCGCTGAAAAATCATTTTAGAAAGTATCAATGCTATTTGTTGTAATTATAGATTCTAATCCTTTAGATATTATTTATAAGTTCTAATAATGTTTCTGATTTCATTATAAAAATTTTTTCAATCTTTTCAATAACCTTTCATAATCAAGGCAATAAATGATTAATAATCAGCAAATTCTAATAAGACTGCAGTCGGATAAAACGATAAAATTATAGGCAGCATCAGAATACACCTTGGGAGGTTTCCAATGACTGCTTTACCGGATTACCAAAACGAACAGCTCAGTTTTGAGGCAAGGGCGCGTGACCTTGTTGCCCGTATGACGCTGGAAGAAAAGATTTCTCAAATGCAGTTTGAAGCACCGGCCATACCGCGTTTGGGCATTCCCAGCTACAACTGGTGGTCCGAGGCGCTGCACGGTGTTGCGCGCGCAGGAGTGGCGACCGTCTTTCCGCAGGCCATCGGTCTTGCCGCAACTTTTGACGAGCCCGCGGTTAAAAAGACGGCTGACGTCACCTCTACGGAAGGAAGGGCCAAATACCATGAATTTCAGCGCAAGGGCGACCACGGCATCTATAAGGGTCTTACATTTTGGTCGCCGACCATCAACATCGACCGCGACCCACGCTGGGGCCGCGGTCAAGAAACCTATGGGGAAGACCCTTATCTCTCCTCGCGGTTGGGGGTCGCATTCATACGGGGAATTCAGGGAGACAATCCAAAATATCTAAAAGCCGCCGCCTGCGCCAAGCATTTTGCCGCCCACAGCGGGCCGGAAAGCGAACGCCACCGATTCAATGCGGTTGTGTCCCAGAAGGACCTGTGGGAAACCTACCTGCCGTCTTTTGAAGCCGCAGTGCGCGAAGCCGGCGTCGCGGGTGTCATGGGAGCTTACAACCGGCTGAACGGAGAACCCTGCTGCGGCAGCAAGACACTCCTGACGGATATCTTGCGCAACGAATGGGGCTTTAAGGGATATGTTACCTCGGACTGCTGGGCCATTCGGGACTTCAATGAACAGCATGGAGTAACAAAAAATATCGAAGAATCTTCGTCACTCGCCGTAAAAAGCGGCTGTGATCTAAACTGCGGCTGCGCCTTCGCAAGCCTGGTCAAAGGATTCCGCAGCGGCTTGACATCGGAACGGGAAATCAGCCGGGCCGTCTATCGCCTGATGTTGGTCCGAATGCGCCTCGGCATGTTCGACCGGCCAGAGCATGTTCCCTACGCCTCCATCCCCTATACAGAGAATGACTGTGAAAAGCACCGGGCTTACTCAGAAAAAATGGCGCGGGAATCCATCGTTTTGCTGCGCAACCGAAATAAGCTTCTTCCTCTCGACCGCAAAAAAATCCGATCCATCGCGGTCGTCGGCCCAAACGCAGACAGTCGGGCGGCCCTTTATGGAAACTACTGCGGTACGGCTTCCGAACCTATTACCATTCTTGAGGGAATCCGAGAGGCTGTTTGTCCCGGAACAAGGATCTACTATGCGGAAGGGTGCCATCTATACCACAACAGCATGAGCAGCCTGTCCGAAATGGACGATCGCCTTTCGGAGGCGGTTTCCGCAGCTGAGCAGTCAGACGTAACCGTCCTGTGTCTGGGCCTTGACGCCACCCTCGAAGGTGAAGAGGGCGACACCTCCAACGATTTTGCATCCGGCGACCGGAAGGACTTGAATCTTCCAGGTCCACAAGAAAGGCTGCTGGAAGCCGTGCAGGCAACCGGTACACCAGTCGTGGTTGTTCTTATGTCCGGCAGCGCACTGGCCGTGGGGTGGGCGGATGAGCACGCCGACGCGATTCTGGAAGCTTGGTATCCCGGCGGTCGGGGAGGACGAGCGGTCGCTTCCCTGCTATTTGGCGAGTTCTCACCGGCCGGCCGGCTTCCGGTCACATTTTACCGTTCGGCCAGCGATTTGCCGGATATCCACGATTATGCCATGGAAAACCGGACCTATCGTTTTTTCCGCGGCGTCCCCCTGTATCCTTTTGGATATGGCCTGAGTTATACCGATTTCTGCTATTCTGCGCCGTCCATAAGCCGACCGATCGTGGAGGCAGGCACCGATGTTGAAGTCTCTTCCCGTGTGAAAAATACCGGCACCCGAGAATCGGACGAGGTCGTCCAGCTCTATCTGAAGGATATGGAGGCCAGCACGCGCGTCCCAAATTTTCAGCTTGCGGGTTTCCGCCGTATCCATTTAAAGCCCGGGGAGACCGCCGAAGTGAAATTTACCGTAACGGCGCGGCAGATGGCGCTGATCGACGATGAGGGCTGCTGCATCCTCGAGCCCGGCAGGTTTCGCGTGTACGTTGGGGGAAGTCAGCCCGACCAAAGGAGTGCTGAGCTGCTTGGAAGGAAAGTCCCTTTTGTGGAATTTCTCGTAGCGGGGCATCCTCTTCCGCTTCGCCGCTAAGGCAGCGCCAGGCGTTATCAAATGCCGAACAGCGGGCGCCGCAAACTTTTGTTTTGCGGCGCCCGCTGTTATTTCTCCCGCATCTGGCGCTCAATCCAGGCCATCAGCAGGTTCACGATTTTCCGCTGCTGCAGCTCGCTCAGCGCGACGCCCTTCGGCACGCGGTACCATTTGCTGAGGCATCCCCGGCAGCAGCAGGCGCAGGCGTGCTGCGCGATAAAGACCGGGTGGCCGCGCATGGGCGTCTGCTTCCCGTCGTTGGGAATCACGGCCGGGGCCAGGCGCTGCCGGACGAAATCCTGCGCGTGGCGGCGGATGGTCTCCATCCCTTTTTTTCGGACATATTCCCTGTCTTTTTCCTTCAGGGCGAAACCGGAGCGGAATTTCGAGGTTTTCAGCCTCTCCAGCGCCTCATCGATCGTCTGCATTCCGGTCCTGCTCCACAAACTGGATGGAGACGCCGTTCGGGTCCCTGACGAAGAAAAAGGAACACCCCGGGACTTTGGTCGGCCCGCCGAAAACGGCGAGGTTTCCGGACCGGGCCCGGGCGAGCGCGTCCTTAAGCGACGGGACCTGAAAGCCCAGTGAGATTCCCTCTTTCTGCGCGTCCGCGGGCCGGCCGTTCTGCAGCAGCTCGATTTGAAAGCCGTTGCCGTCCCGCAGGAACGCGATTTCCGTGCCCGGAGCGGGTGCAAAGCGCCGGGCGACGGAAAGCCCGAGGACCTCCCGATAAAACCTTACCGATTCGTCCAGCTTTTCCGTCACGATGGTGCACCAGCAGCAGTTCATAAGCGTCCTTCCTTTCCCCGGCTCTGCGCCGGCATGGCTGCAAAATCTTATTGTAAATCCCGAACACCCGGGCCGCGCGAAGCGGACACGCCGTCAGGCCGGCATCCACTCCAGCGCGTCCGGCAGGGACAGGTCGATCAGCGGATACCCCGGCATCCGGCGGCGCAGAATCCGCGCCGTCAGGTTGACCCAGCTTACGCAGCGGTCCAGAATCGCGGAATCGCCGGTCGCGACGAATTCCCGGCCGAGCAGCATCCCGTCCACATGGTCGGAGAGGACGGCCTCGGCCGCAAACGGGGCATCCTTCAGCAGCGCGAGGATGCGCTGCCGCAGGCGGCCGGCATTGGAAATCGGGGCGTCCAGATAAAACCGGGCGCCGGCGACGCCGAGCGCCGCCAGTTCGTCGCCGGCAAGGCGGATGGCGCGGTCCGTCTTGTCAATCAGCCGGTAGCTGCCGTGCAGCCCCGCCAGGTCGCGCACCGCGCCGTCCATGCACAGAATCAGCGTGGAGCGGGACAGCGCGATTTCCAGCGGGATAATCAGGTTGAACCCGTCGACCAGCAGCGTTTTTCCGGCAAGGTCTCCGCCGCACTCCCGCCGCCTGCGCCCGAGCAGGCTCCCGCGGGAACAGGTCGCGCGCGCCAGCGCCATCCGCTGCCGGGCGCTGAACTGAAAGCGGTCGCCCACGAAGGTCACCGCGCGCTCCAGGGCATACCCGCGGCTGACCAGATAAAAGATGTCCCGCTGCGCCCGCCGCAGAAGGGGAAGGGCTTTTTCCCCGAATTCCCGCGCGTCCCCAGGCGCATACCCGCGCCGGACCGTCTCCGGCATACCGCTCCCTCCCTCCGGCAGAAGCGCCCACAAAAGCGTCCTTCCGCAAACCGATTCGATTATAGCAGTTCCGGCCGCCCGCGTAAAGGCGCCGCGCATCCCCCCGGAATTTTCCCGGCGGACGAGTTGAAAATCCGCTCCGTTCGCCTTACAATAGGAAAGATAAGGGAGGGTCGCTTACGGAGTTCGATTTGACTGCGCTGAAGCGGCGCTGTCCCTGCGGAAGGCGGCACCGCATCGACGTGAAGGATCTCGTCGAAAGCGGGGCGTCGGGCTGCTGCTCTGCTGCCGCATTTACCACCGGGCGGCGGAGTTCCTGCGGGCCGGGAAATACCGGATGGCGCCCTATAAAGGAATCGAGACCGCGCTCCTGAAGGAGAAAATCCGCTCGAAGGCCCTGCTCAAGCGGTTCCGGTTTCCGCAGGAGCCGGAGGAAAGCGCCCGGCAGCTTTAAATCAAAAAATCCGGCGGGCCGCCGCCGGGAAAAGGAGAGAGAAACCATGCTGGAAGAACTGAAAAAGCGCGTCTGCGCCGCAAACCGCCAGCTCCCGAAACTGGGGCTGGTGGTCTTTACATGGGGCAACGTCTCGGGAATCGACCGGGAGAAGGGCCTGTTCGTAATCAAGCCCTCCGGCGTCCCTTACGACAGCCTGACGCCGGACGACATGGTGGTCGTCAACCTGAAGGGCGAAAAGGTGGAGGGCAGGCTGAACCCCTCCTCCGACACGCCGACCCACTGCGTGCTCTACAACCGCTTTGCGTCCATCGGCGGCGTGGTGCACACCCATTCCCGCTGGGCGACCATCTGGGCGCAGGCCGGGCGCTCCATCCCCGCCTACGGCACCACGCACGGCGATTATTTCTACGGCGCCGTCCCCTGCACCCGCGCGATGACGCCGGAGGAAATCCGGGGCGAGTACGAAAAGGAAACCGGCAACGTGATTGCGGAGACATTCGAGGGCAGAAAGCCGGAAGACGTCCCCGCCGTCCTGGTCCGCTCGCACGGCCCGTTCACCTGGGGCAAAGACTGCGAGGAAGCCGTCTACCACGCGGCCGTTCTGGAAGAGGTCGCGATGATGGCCTGGCACACCGAAACAATCGCCGGCGCGCCGGCAAAGGTGATGCAGCAGGAACTGCTGGACAAGCATTTTCTGCGCAAGCACGGCGCAAACGCGTATTACGGCCAGAAAAAGAATTCCTGATCCTTCCCCTTTCAATCTGTTTCGCCCCGCAGATACTGTCCGCGGGGTGATTTTTTTGCGCCGCGTCCGTACCGGAATGCGGAATCCGCGGCGAAAACAAAGGAATAAAAAAAGCCCCGGGGACTTTCCCGGGGCAAAGCGGAAATTACTGGATTTCCACCTTTTTCGTCTTGGTCTTCGCTTCTTCCAGTTTTGGCAGTTTCAGCTCGAGGACGCCGTCGTTGTAGGATGCGCTGATTTTGTCCACATCGATTCCGTCGAGGGCGAAGCTGCGGCTCAGCTTGCCATATCTCCTCTCGCGGCGGATATAGTTCTTTTTGTCCTCTTTCTCGTCCTGCTTATGTTCCGCCGAGATGGTGAGCTGGTCGCCTTCCGCATCGACGCTGATCTCATCTTTGCTGAAGCCGGGCAGATCAGCCCGCAGAATGTACTGATCCCCCTCTTCGGCGATATCGGTGCGGCACGGGGCGGTGTCCCCTTCCAGGCCGCCGAAGAAGCTGTCGTTCAGCATCCGGTCAAAGACATCGAACAGGCTGCCGTTGCTGTGTTCAAAAGGAACCAAATCGAACATGCTACCGAACCCCCTATCAAAGCCTTTTTGGATTTTATCTTCCGGGACCTTCCGCAGTCCCTTGCGACAGCTTTAGTATATCTGCGAATCATGAATTATTTATGAACATATGATGGACATACTGTAAATTTTAGCACTCAATTAATTAGAGTGCTAAAATTTCTAAAAATGCCCTTCTTCGGGCCGCAGCCCGGAAAAGGGCATTCGCTGGGGCAAAAACTCAATGCCTGATTTTTTTGAGAATCCAGAGGAAGATCACCGACCCGAGAATTGAGACCAGAATGCTCCACAGATTCAGGCCGGTGATTCCGTTCCCGCCAATCAGGTTGATCACAAATCCGCCGATAAAGGCGCCGACGACACCGACGACAATGTTGCTGAAGATTCCCATGGACTGGTCGGTGTGCATGATTTTGCTTCCGATCCAGCCGGCCAGGCCGCCGACGATAATCCAGGACAGAAGTCCCATTGTTTCAGCCTTCCTTTCTTTTCTGATTCCGAAGCGTCCGAAAAAATCGGGCGCGGCCCGCCGGAAGCGGGCATGTTTTTAGGATACCCGGATTCCGCGCATTTGAAACGTGCCGGAGCCGGTTTCGGCCACGGCGCGGAGCGTGTCTCCGTCCACCGTTCCTTTCGCGGTATACCGGAACCGGAAAAGCGCAACGTGGAGAATACCGGAAAACTCGAACGAATTCCCGGAAACTTTTCCGCCGCTGAAGAGGCTGGTGCTGCCCACGGCCCGGATGGAGCCGCTCAGGCTCCCGTCTTTTTCGGTCAGAGTGAGCACGCCTTTCTGAGGGCCGAACGGCGTGTCTAATGTGACGTTGAAAGTTCCGCTCATAAAAAACAATCACCGCATTTCTGTGAGGATGCTTTCAGTCTATGCCTGCGCGCGCAGAAATGGGAGCGGGCCGAAAAAAGCCCTCCCCGAAACCGGAGAGGGCTTTCGCAGGAAGGGTCAGCCGCGGCAGCAGAGAATCCGCTCAATCACGCATTTCAGAGTACAAAGATCTTGCGTATTCAGGTTGTCGAGGTTGTCGAGGATATCCTTCAGCGCACAGGCGCTCGAGCTGTTGTCTGTTTTATTGGAGCAGCAGGACATTTTAGCACCCCCTTTATCCGGTCTGCTCCATACTATGCAGCAGGCCCCGGCTTGTCGATTTTGCCCGCCGGGAATTCCACCTGCAAGGGGAAACGGTATATGTCCAAGAGCGTAAACAGAAGAGCAGCAGATTTCAATCCCCGCTCCCGGCTCAACGTACCGCGAGCTTGTGCAGCTTTCTACCGGCAGGACGTTCATCCCAAAAGGCAGAAATGTTCTTATCCCAAACCTGCCAAGAGGCTCAAAGGTACTTTCTGTAAAAGAGACGCGCGCTATGTTTCCGCATTACGCTGGAGGCATAGGAGTCTTTTTGGGAAACGCGGTATCTTCCATCAAGGATTTCGGCACAGCGATGTGGAAATACATCTACACGGTTTCGCGGTACGGCTCTTTGGCCGCAGGGTGGCGCGGGCACGGATACAAAAGCGGAATTGGAAAGATTAGCTTTGCCGGGTGGAATGCGGATGGAGCCATGTTCACGAAACCTGCCCTCGCAGGAGTGGGAGAGGCTGGCCCTGAGGCGGCCCTTCCATTGAATGATGATACGTTCTCTAAAATTGCGCAAGGCATCGTACAGAGCGAGCGTGCTGGAACAAATAGCGACAACGGCACAAGGCAAATTATTGACCGTATGGATAAGCTGGAGCAGGCCATCAAGGACATTAAGGTTTATCTCTATACGGACGACCGCAAGATTGCAGAATCTGCCCACATCCTTGGCAGGATGGCCCCAACAGCATAAAAATAGCAGGCGGCGAAAACTGTCTGCCTCTTTTTTATTTTACAATTGAACAGTTGTTCATTACAACTATTGTACTTGCAAATGTGCCCCCACAGGTTCCTACAACAGTTACCTTTTGCCCCTTCTTTAAACCTGCAACCACATCATCATTGTCGAAAGACATTTTAATGTTTTGCACTCCGTATTGATCCACATTGAACGTAATGTATGGGCTTTGCCCTATATCCCTGTCAATGTTGGCAATCGTTCCGGTTAATATCAACTTTTTATCTCTATATTTTTTATCGGCGCTGATAGCATTATCTTCATAGTCTTTGTAGAGCGTTTTATAGTCTACTTTTGTTGCCCCATCAGTAATGGACGGCTCACTGGAAACTTCATTTTTTGCGCTGGTTTGATTGTTTTGCGCGCTTGAAGATTTTGATTGCTCTGCGGCCTGTGCCGGCTCGCTTGGCTGCGTCATAACAGTGCCTGATATAAATAGCACAGCACATATTATTACTCCTATTGTTGCTCCCCATTGTTTTTTCTTTGGCACCTTCTTAATTGCAAAGACTATTGAAGCAATTAAAAATCCTATTCCTCCCAATAGCCCAATTGTAAACAAAAACATGCCCATATTCCATCCCTCCTTTCCATATTTTATCACTTTTGAAAAAACAGTCAATATCTGCTAATTGTAAAAATGCCAAAAAATAACCGCCCCCCCTGCTAAGGCTGGCGGTTATTCCAATGGTCGAGGCGCTTCGATTTCTCGAAGCGCCCTTTGCTTTTTCTATTTATATTATGCACCCTTTGCCAAGATGGTAATGGCCGAGAGCGATCTCGACCTTATTCTTTTATGCAAACCTTGAAATCACCGCTTTAACAACAAAGGCTAAAACCGTCACGATTGAATACCCACCAAGTAAACCGGTTGTAAGCCTTAAAAAATTGGTAGAAAGCCGTCTGCCAGATAGTTGCGTTATCCCGTCAGCCGCCATTGGAACGAGCAAGAAAATAGTTTGCCAATACGATGGGGTAATAAAAGCAAGAATTATCCCGACTATCTCGCCCAACAATATTCCGGTGCACCGTGCACATAGCGGGCACTGATAATTTCCAAACGAAAAGCTACGGTCTGCCATTTGATGACATCCCCAATGCTTGGCAAACCATTCCATTACCTTAAACCAATAATACGTCTTTTTATCAGTCATGCCTTAAATTTGTAGCCGCAATTTTTGCAAATCCAATATTGCACGTTCCTTGTCTTGCCAGCGCCACATAAGCCACATATTCCAAACAGGCACACTTTTGTTCCGCTTACGCCCTTACCTACAACCTCGTTATATATTTGGAGGTCGGCGCTTCCACACTTAGGGCATCTAACCGAGTGGCTTTCCTGTGCGTGTACGGCAGGATGAAATTCTGTTGCTGCCGGTGCTGTTGCTGGTACGCTTTGCGCTATGGCTTCTTCATTGCTGGCGGTAGGCACGGAATATGCTCCCTTTTCCTCGACAGATTTTGCATTGATATAGGCACAAGCGGCCTCAAATTTTTCAATATCCCTTTTGTCTATTCCAATACTGTTTGGAGCATATTGAGGATTCTGTTCCTGACTTCCCCAATAAGTCTTTTTCGTGTGTGGAACGCCTACTGCAACAATTTCAAAATATCCCCATGCCGTATGAAATTCTACAAAAGCATTTGCAATATTTCTGTATTGAATCTCAAAATGTCCGATTTTGCCCATATTTCCCGTAGGAAATCCAGACTTAACAATATGTACTCGCTTATCAGTGCATACCAGCCATTCTTCAAGCCTTCCCTGTATTGAAGCAATGATCTTTTCGTCATTTGGAATTTCCACAAGAAATTTTTTAGGCAGCTTGGTGCTTAATCTGGCAAGCCGCCCTATTGTGTTTGGAGAAGCATCGTCTGATTGCTCCATACAAAATCCCTTCCATTCATTCTATACAGACATAATATCACATTTGGTGTCGAAAGGAAATATCTGGAACATAAAAAGAAAAATATTTCAGAACACCCGCTTGACATGAGGTCGGTAAGGTAGTCAAGCACTCGCTGTATGTCCTTATTCCAATCCGCTTTGCGATTTCATCAGCACAGTTAATTTGTCCTTCCCGGTAAATCCAATCGTGGCCTCGCCGCCGTTCTCTCCCATCCACATATAAGAAATTGAATAGCTGTCTGTGCCCTTGTCACCGGATTCAAAGATGTTCTGACCGTCAGAACCAATTATTGCCTTTACTTCATCATAGGTCATGCCAGTTTTAATCTTGTCATACGCTTCTTTCGCAATGCGCCCATCGCTTTCAGAAGATTGTTCGGAATCTAATTCCTTTTGCGCTTTCTCTAATGCTTGCGTATAGGCTGAATCGTCAGCGCTACTTGCTTCATTATTTGACGTGCTCGCACTTCTACGGGCCTTATCCGCTTTGGAGCTGCTTTGCACAGGCGTGCCGTCCGTCTCGGATGGAATAGACAAGCCGGCAATAAACAGCACTATACATATGGCCATTCCAATTAGACTATTCCTTTTCCTCTTTTTTTGGATAGCAGAAATTATCAGCCAAGCTATACACACCCCAAACCCTAAGAATCCAATAATTTCAAATGCCATACTCACTCGAATCCCCTCCCTCATAATTTTACCATATTTTTCTAATAAGTCAATGCAAGAAAAGTTGAAAACAGCACTTGACAAGTACCTGTACAGTGCTATAATGGTACTTACAAGGAGGTGACATAATGGCTCCAAAGGCTATTGAGAACACCGAAAGAGTGAGCACTTATATTAGCGCCGAGCAGTTAAGGGAATTTAAGAAACGTGCCCGCGAAAAGGGAATGACTGTCAGCGGATATATCAGATTGCTCATTATCGAGGAAATCTCGAAAAAATAACGGAATCGCCCTCCCGTCGAAAGTTGAGCGAAACCGTTACGAAGCGGTATTTCTACCTGTAAATATTATAATACAGGTAGATACCACTTTCAACACAAATTTTGAAAGGCGGTATTTTTCTTGTCAAATAACATTCAGGCATTTCAGAATCAGGAGTTCGGAGAACTTCGCACCATCGTAAAGGATGGGGAGCCGTGGTTCGTGGCGGCTGATGTGTGTGGGAGCGGGACGACTGCTATCTTGATTGGGTGATCCTTGAGACCCAGGCCGGGCATTATGAAAAAGCCTGCAAATTGCTGAACGCGCGGCGGTTCCATATTTACGAAGGGGAGGAAGGGATGCTTACCCGCCACCACACCTGGCTTTACACGCTGATGGGGGCGCGCGCCATGAAAAACGGGGAAGATGAAAAAGCGGAGGAATATTTCAAAACAGCCCTGATTTACCCGGCCAATTATGGGGAAGGCAGGCATTACAGCGCCCAGGAGGGCAACGCCCTGTATTACACCGGCTTATGGCTGGAGCGCCAAAACCGGGAGGCGGAAGCGCGGAGCTTCTTTGAGAAAGCGGCCGGTCAGCCGCCCCATCTCACGGAGATCACGTATTTCGCCGCAAAATCCCTGGAAAAGCTGGGAAAACCGGCCGAAGCCGAAACCTTGTTCCAGGATATGCTCCGTGATGCGGAGGAACGACTGCGGACGGCGGATCTGCCCGGATACTTCGGCGTGGGGATGTCCGCTCCCCTTCCTTTTGAGCCGGACATTGAAAAGACGAACCGGATCGACGCCTACCTGGTCACGGCGCTGGCGGAGAAAGGCCTGGGCGGCGTTTCAGAATCCGCCGAGGCCGTGCGAAAGCTGAAAGCTTTGGATCCCTTTCATGTCAGGCTGGATTTCTTTTGCAAGCTGGGTATTTTGTAAACGCGCCTGGCGCGCATCCTCGCTTTTCAGAGATCTTTTACAGCGTAAAATAATGATAGCTTTGGAGGGCGTTCAAAATGGGAAGCATTTGGACAAAGGAAAAAGCGTGGGAATGGTACGACGGCCGTCCATGGCTGCGCGGCTGCAACTTTATGGGCAGCGACTGCGCAAACCGCATCGACCAGTGGCAGAAGCTGGGCTTCGAGGAACGGCTGAAAACAGCCGACGGGGAACTGGCCCTGGCGGCGGAAACGGGATTTAACACCATCCGCATCATCCTGGAATTTATCGTTTGGGACCGGGAGCACGACGGGTTTATGGAGCGCTTCGACCGCTACCTCGAAACGGCGCACAGGCACGGCATCTCCTGCATGGTGGTGCTGGGCAACGACTGCATGCCGCCAAAAGACGAATTTTATCGCCCCCCCGAGGCTGGGCGTCCAGCCCTGCGACTGGGGCTACCACGGCGGCAGAAAGCATTCCCAGCATTCCGACTTTGCCGCCATGGGGTATCATCTGCTGGACGATCCAAAGCTGGCGCAGCGCCATTACGAGTGGGTCCGCGAGATCATCGGGACGCATAAGAACGATCCGCGGATCGTCATGTGGGATTTATACAATGAAGCCGGCAACTCTCATCGGGAAAAGGTCACGGTTTCCCATTTAAAGGAATTTTTCCGGATCGCCCGGGAAATCGATCCGTCCCAGCCGCTCACGTCCTGCACTTGGCGCTGCCCGGGCGATCCGGAGCAAGGGATCCCGGAGATCGAACGTATCGCCGTCGAGAATTCGGATATCGTCACCTTTCACAGCTATTCAAGCTATCAGGAAAATGTCCGGGTGATCAAACGCCTGAAAAGGTACGGCCGGCCCCTGGTGAACACGGAATGGCTGGCCCGGTGCCTGCACAATACGGTCCAGGAGATGTTCCCGCTGTTTTATCTGGAAAAGATCGGCTGCTACAACTGGGGTTTTGTGGCGGGCAGGTACCAGACGTATGAGCCTTGGAACGGCCTGTGGCAGGAATATGACAAGAACCCGGATATCGACGTGGATTTCACCAAATGGTTTCACGATTTATACCGCCCCAATCACCGCCCTTACGATCCGAAGGAAATCGAGCTGATCAAGCGCTTCTGCTCCTACGCCGACCGCGATTTCGAGAGGGACGGAAAGGCGCCGCAGGGCGGTTCCCGCGTTATTCCGCCGCGGTAAAGGCCGTGTAGGAGGGGCATACGGCGCGGCCGCCATCCGTTCCTACATTGCGGAAAGCGGCGGACGCCGAACGTGAAAGGCGTTTTGTTTTTCTACCGCAAGGCAGTTCCACGTCGCAGACGACGACATCATCGGCGGAAGCCCGGCGGCCGGACGTTTTTATATTTCTTCAATTTTCTTTCTGGAAAGCAACCGACGGTTCCGTCCGGCTATGATTGCACTGGAGATTCGGAAGAATCCGGGCGGCGCGGGCCGGAGGAAGCGTGCCCGGCGAATCGCGCGAAAAGAATTCTGACGATGAGACGGAAAACAAAAGCTGGAGGGTTCGCGATGGATGAAAAGCTGAGGGATGTTTTCGAGGGGAAAGAGGGCAACTATCTGCTGCCGTTTTTCTGGATGCACGAGGGAAACCGGGCCGGCTTGCCCGAGCGAATCCAGAAGGTCTGGGAAAGCGGCTGCCGAGCCTTCTGCGTCGAATCCCGTCCTTACGGGGATTTTTGCGGCCCGGAATGGTGGATCGATATGAAGACCATCCTGGAGGAAGCCGGAAAGCGGAACATGAAGGTCTGGATCCTGGACGACAAGCATTTCCCCACCGGGTTCGCCAACGGCCTTGTCAAGCGGAAATACCCGGAGAGGCGCCGCTGGTTTCTGCGGGAGCATCATACCGATCTGATGGGGCCGATGAAAGACGCGTCCCTCCTGGTCCCGCCGTGCGGGGAGGAAGAAACCCTGCTGGCCGTCTGCGCTTACCGGCGGACCGGACACGAAGAGGAAGTTTCGGGCGAGCCGGTCGTTCTCCCGGTGCGCCCCGGTTCCCCGTTTTTATACTGGAATGTGCCGGAAGGCTGCTGGCGCGTCTTTTTCCTCTACAGAACCCGCAAGGGATGCGGCGGCGAATACGAATGGTCGATCGACATGCTGTCGCGGGATTCGGTCCAGGTGTTGCTGGAAGCCGTTTACGAGCCTCATTACCGGCATTTCGGGAAATACTTCGGCAACACGCTGGCGGGCTTCTTTTCCGACGAGCCGGGCCTTTACTGCCACTATGTGGGGCCGTGGGGGCAGGACCCGGACTTGTACCGGCGGACGGTCGGGCAGCCGGGCGTGGCGCTCCCCTGGTCGGACGAGATTCCGGAAATCCTGCGGAGTGCCGGAATCTCCGATCCGCTCTCCGCTCTGCCCGGGCTTTGGTACCCCATCCGGGGAAAATCGCCCTCGATCCGGCTGGCTTTCATGGACGCGGTAACCGGTCTGTGGAGCCGGAACTTTTCCCATCAGCTGGGCGATTGGTGCCGCCGGCACGGCGTCCGGTATATCGGGCACATCATCGAGGACAACGGCGCGCACGCCCGGCTGGGCTGCAGCGGAGGCCACTATTTCCGCTCCCTGGACGGCCAGGACATGAGCGGCATCGATATCGTCCTCCACCAGGTGATGCCCGGCATGGCCGATTACCCGACGGCCGCCCGCATTTCCGGCGGCGTGACGGATCCGGATTTTTTCCATTGCATCCTCGCCCAGCTGGCGGCTTCCCAGTCCCGCATCACACCGCATATGGAGGGCCGGGCTCTGTGCGAAGTATTCGGGGCGTTCGGCTGGGCGGAAAGCGTTCCCTTCATGAAATGGCTGATCGACTTTCTTCTGGTGCGCGGCATCAACCATTTTGTCCCGCACGCTTTCACCGACCTTTACCCGGATCCCGACTGCCCGCCGCATTTTTACGCCGACGGCAACGACCCGCAGTTTTCCGGTTTTACCAAACTGATGAAGTATACCAACCGCGCCGCCCACCTGCTTTTCGGCACGGACCGGCAGGCCGACGGGGCCGTCCTCTACCGCGCCGAAGCGGAATGGATGAACGGCGGCGACTGCATGCCGATGGAAAAACCCGCGAAGGCTCTGAGCGACGCGCAGATTGATTATGATATTCTTCCGGCCGACGCGCTGGAAAACGCCCGTGCCGAAAACGGGAGGATGACGGTCAACGGACATTCCTACCGTTTTCTCGCCGTTCCTTCCGCAGAGTATTTGCCCGAACGGTTCTGGCGGGCGGCCGCGCGCCTCCACAGGGAGGGCGTCCCCCTCTTTTTCCTGGAACCCAGGCGGTACCGCGTCCCGGATTTCTGCGGCGCCCTTCCCGGTGAAACCGTGTCTGTTCCCGATCTGGTTCCCACCGTCCGCAAACGGAAACTGGCGCACGACTACAAAGCGCGGGCCGATTTCCTGCGCATCTCCCGCTTCCGCAGGGGAAGCGCTTCCTGTTTTATGCTGTTCAACGAATCCGCGGTTTCAGCGTTCCGAACAGAAGTCCGCCTTCCCTGCGCGGGCGATTATCTCAGGCTCGATCTTCTGGACGGCGTTTTCACCCGGGCAAATACGCGGGACGGGGCTGTGCCCGTGGATCTGGTCCCCGGCCAATCGGAAATCCTTTTCTTCGACACATACGGCGCCGATTTCCTCGCGCGGTTTCCGAAGAAAACCCGCTGGAAAAAGGAGAGGGAAATTTCCGGCGGATGGGAAATCTCTCTGCTGGAGCTTGGAAAAGAAAAAGAGTACCGGGCGTTCCGCCGCGATTCGGAGCTGTTCAACGTCACCGGCCCGGAAGGGCGGCCGGACTTCTCCGGGCTGATCCGTTATCGGACGGAATTCTCCGTGGACAAGGCGGCGCCGATGTGCCTTGACCTGGGCCGGGTGGGATTTACCGCCCGCGTCATCCTCAACGGAAAAGACCTCGGCCTGCGCATCTGCGCCCCCTATCGGTGGGACGTCGGCGGCGCCGTCCGGGCCGGAGCCAATTCCCTGGAGATCGTTGCCGCCAACACATTGGTGCAGCGGCTGAAAGATCCTTTCTCCGTTTACATGCCGATCCCGCCCAGCGGCGTAACGGGGCCCGTCAGCTTATTGCGGATGGAACAAGAGTGAATTCCGGGGAAAAAACAAGGGGAGCGCCGACGAAGCGTCCCCCGGCGGGAGGCACGGACGGCCGTGCCTCCCGGCTTTGTCGTACGTCCTGCCCGGCCGCGTCTGTCTGCTGTGGTTGGACGGAGCCTGTTTTTCCAGCCTGGGTACGAAAGCGGACGGCGGAAAGATCTCCGGGTATTTTGAAACCATAGGTTTCGGCATAGCGGTAAACCAGCCGCGCGGCTTCGGAGCCCATATCCACGCCGCCGCCCTCAAGCAGAATTCCCGTTTGTCCGACGGAACCCGTCGCGGTACGACGGCGGCCGGCGTCAAACGAAATTTGACTGTCGAAAGGCAGTTCCGAAACCCATTG
>ENA-UOOK01001515-UOOK01001515.1-fermentation-metagenome-genome-assembly--contig:-NODE-1515-length-30431-cov-8.343857_pt1 | contig 30431 bp, 22 predicted proteins | sample MGYA00245777_ERZ724023 | MGnify/ENA primary metagenome ERZ724023 (study PRJEB28704, sample SAMN03018312) | fermentation metagenome | biome: anthropogenic terrestrial biome; feature: soil; material...
GATAAAAAGGGATTACAAAGCTTGGCTGAGAGTTAACAAAAAAAGCACCATAATAGTATTTCAATTGTTTACATCCATCTGTTTTCTGGTTACTTTTATACTGGTGCTTATTTCAAGCAAAACTTATATCCTTTCAGGAATAATATATTTGATACTTGTTGTATATTGATTCGATTGGACAGGTCTAATTTTTAAGCTATATCAACTTGCTTAAAATACCTTTATCTGAGGCTTTGTCCGGGGGAATTCAATTTGTTTAGTGTAAAGGTCAATTATGGCTTTTAAATCGTTAATTTAAGGGGCTTGAGGTCATCAGTTTTATCTTCGCTTGACAGGTATTCTATTTCAGGACGTCTGAACCTATTGTAAGGGGAACCTATCAGTTTTAAGGGGCTTTTGACCGCACAAATTCTGTAACTCTAAATATGGTAATTCAAGGGGGTTTATTGACGAACTATCTAACAATATGTCCAAAATGCCATGCCAAACTGAAAATGAGCACAGACGGCAAGACCCAGTACTGTAGTGTTTGCAAGTACTGGACAAAAATAGGCACTGCAAGGCTCGATTCAATTATGATTTACGAATGAGGGATCTCAATGGAAAACTTCGGTATTCTTAAATTTTGCAGTGCATGTGAGACCAGGCTAAAACGCCAGGTAATTGGTTCGAATGTCTTCTACTATTGCCAGAGTTGTGGGCGTGTGAGTTCGGAGGCATGTTTCTCGGGGGGAGTTGACGCGCTCCTGGTCCAGAAACCACTGTCTTCTCCCAGGGTATCTTCCACCGCTGGACTGATACTTCATGAGGATAAAAGAAAAGTTTCAGTAAGGACTTAACCCTAAAAAAGGAGTTTAAATTCAAAGAATTTCATCAATATACTTGCTTTTTTAAAATGAGCCTGAAAAGGCTCCTAATTTCCGTTTTTAATTTTTAATTTTTTCGTTTTTAATTTTATACCTGTTATTTTCTATCTTTTATTTAAAAAATATTAAAAAAGAAAAAGAAGATTTAACTTATAAATATAATTCTCTGTATATATTTATTTAAATGCAGCTTTTTTCTTCATTGCCCTGCTTTGAGCAGTTTGCAGACATTTTCCACTTCGGTCCTGAACTGGTCCTGAGTAATTCCGAAAAGGCCTGCAAGATACATGGCCCCTCCAGCACCTGCACCTTCTTTTATTGTGCCGGTCTCATACCTTTGAAGCCCTTTCATGCTGGACTTTCCAAAGCCGGGGTCTGCAACATAAACTACAGGCACTCCAAGAGTTGTAGTCAGCTGAATGAAGTTTGCGGATTTATCTTCCACTACATAACGGGTAGTTGCGATTGCGAGTTTCTCAGTATTGAGACCCATGTGTTTGATCAGGGCGTAAACTGCTACCATTTGAGTCCCACCAGCAAGGACAACACTAATTCCAGTTCCCTGAAATCCTGCAATAAGTCCTGCAACTGCAGGCATCATGGGGTCTCCCATACAGGCAATAGCTTTCATAGGATCATTTTTCAGACAGCCAAATGTCAGACCCGAGGCTTTCATGCCCTCTTCAACAACCTGTTTTTTAAGCCCAAGAGGATTTTCATCTGCACTGCTGCTGACATTTCCGTCATACCCGAGCGCTGTTAAAACTCCCATTGCCGTTGTTGTGCCTCCAGGAATGCTTTCCCCGATGACTACATGGTCTACCTGATTCCTGAGCCTCTTACCAAGGAATTTCGCTCTTTCGTAGATGCCCTTCACATCCCTTACTGCAATTGGCTCCCTGATGTCTTCTCCAGGCTTTGCTTTCAGGTCAATGCACGGGACTTCCGGAGTTACTATTAAACCGGAGTTTATGAAATGATAGGGAGCGTCCGTAAGCTTCAGCGCTGAACGGGTCATAATTGCAGGTGTGGGAGTGTCAAAAGGAGGAGTCATGGGAAGCACCGGTACACTGATAATGTTTCCTGTTTCCATAAGTTCCGCATCTCCTGCAGGCGTATAGTCTGTAAGTTCAGCTGTTTTTCCTGCTGCTGAGAGTTTTGGGATATGTGCTGTTTTTGTGTTGGAAAGTACGCACAAAAACATCGGTTTTTTAGGTTTTTTTGTTACTTCCGGTTCGATCCAGGCCATTCATATCTCCTCTATAATTAACATAGATAAATCTGTAGATTATTCTATAACTCTGTAGATAATTCTCAAAATATTTTTTCCGGGAGATCTCGTACAGATTAGCTAGTTCCACAGTATTGATAAATTAATGTAGATCCCCTCGGAGTATAGTGAAGAATTCTTCTACTTAGTATTTAATATTTATCGGCGCTCAATTATATTTTAATTATGCTCAAATTAACTTTACTTTATTTTATTCTATTTCCATAATCAGCCGATTTGCTTGTATATGAGATATAATAAAGATCAATTGAGTAAAGGCGCAGGAGTTTTCAGTGCATAAATATGCCTTGAAACCGCTGCCAGGACACAAAAACGTTTGTTTTTACTTTCATATGTTGTCATTTGCAGGTTCAAGGGTGCCAGGTAAGTTGAAAAAGAATATTAAAAAGATATGAAACACCCTTCCGGGTGTTTTCTAAATTCCAGGCACAACTGCCCAGAAGTTATTTCTAACCTTAAAAGAGCTTTTACAGGGCTCAATAAGTTCTTGCAACGTAAACACGAGTTTCGGTTTCTGCTCCGCAGACAGGGCATTTCTCCTTTCCTTTTCCTCTGGGTGTCAGTGGAACTCCAAGGATGCCTGCTCCAATCCTGTCTTCCATTGCAAGTCCGCATTCTCTCTTGCCACACCAGGGGATTGTTGTAACCCCTTTCTGGATCTTTTCCTTTACTTCCTCAAGTTCAGTGCAGTCAAAGATGCGCCTTTCAAGTTCAGATTCAGCTTTTTCGTAAAGGCTTTTCTGGATTGCCTCAAACTTCAGACCAACTCCTGCCTCTATCTCGGGAAGAGAAATCTGGTCCTTTTCTCCTGTATCTCTCCTGACCGCAACCGCAACATTGTTTTCGAGGTCACGTGGGCCTATTTCGAGCCTGAGAGGAACGCCTTTCATTTCCCATTTGTAGTACTTTGCTCCGGGGCGCAGGTCACTTGCATCGATCTCTACCCTGATTCCTGCTTTCCTCAGACGGTCCTGGACATCTCTGCAGGCTGCAAGCACCTCTTCTGCCCCTTTCTTAAATATGATCGGGATAATGACCACCTGAACAGGTGCGATTTCGGGAGGGAGGACAAGCCCCTTGTCATCTCCATGAATGGAGATTGTGGCTGCAATAGACCTCTCTGAAATCCCGTAACATGTCTGGTAGGCATAGCGCTGTTCGCCGTCTGGAGCTTCGTATTTTATATCAAATGTCTTTGCAAAGTTGTTCCCCAGGTGGTGAACAGTCCCTATCTGAAGAGTCTTTCCGTCAGGCATCACTGCATCAAGAGCATCGGTATAGTCAGCGCCAGGGAATTTGTCCCAGTCAGGCCGCCTCGAACGGAGTACAGGGACTGCAAGCCTGCGGTATATCTCAGTATAAAGCCCAATAGCTTCCTTTACCTGGGCTTCTGCATCTTCCCATGTGGCGTGTACGGTATGTGCTTCTTTAAAGGAAGTGATTTCCCTGAGCCTGATTAGAGGTCGGGTATGCTTAGTCTCATAGCGGAAGGTGTTAACTATCTGATAGAGCTTCAGAGGGAGGTCAGCATGAGACCTGACCCATATTTTATACATTGGATAGATGGCAGTCTCACTTGTGGGGCGGAGGGCCAGAGGTATATCAAGCGGGTCTTTTCCTCCATGCGTGACCCAGTACACTTCATCCTCAAAGCCTTTAATGTGTTCGGCTTCTTTCATGAACTCGTTTTCAGGGATAAGCAGGGGAAAGAGAGTTTCCTGATGTCCGCTGTTATCAAGAATTTCCCTTATAATATTGTAGGTGTTCCTCCTTATGGCAAAGCCGAAGGGGTACCAGACGTAGAGTCCCTTTACAGGGTAGCGGACGTCCATTATTTCTGCCATCCACAGGAGTTCGTTATACCAGTCGCTGAATGCCTCTTTTGGAGGGAGTGCTGCTTCTTTTTCGCTTTCTGCCATACCTTCACCATATTATTGTAATTTCAGTTAATTCTTGTGATAGATCGTATTATGAAATACTTCAATCCAGTATATTGCCGCCATTTATTTCCTTAATTGATGCCTTCTTTCAAGCCGATTGCCTTTTGTACTGGACACCATGTTGAGAGATTTTGGGGGGTTTAACTTATACAGTACATGTGCTGCTTTATTTCAACAGGAAGCCTGTACAGCCCTTGACGTGCCTGCATTTTAATGAGATAAAAGTAAATAACTATAATGGGGGTTTTACCCCCTGAATCTTGGTCGGGCTATTAAAAATATGGAAAAAAGAATTAATCTCCTCCGAGGGGCTTGACATTATCCGAAACATCATGTGAAAGTTCGGATTTGTCAACATCGAAAACTATCATGCCGGTGTTCAGCTTCTCAGCTTCTTCTTTTGAGAGTTTGGTAGCGACAGCCTTTTTAGAAATTACTGCACTGTTTCCGAGTGGGTCTTCGATGATGACTGTGATCGTCCTCTTACCTTCGATTACTTCGTTGAGCATGCACAGGAGTTCCTGGCTGCGGGCAAATTTTTCTTCGTCTTCCAGTACCCATCTACTTGCGGTCATGAGGACATTTTGAACCCTTTGCAGCACACCCTCAATATTCGTTATGTATGAATCAGAAACCGTGCCGGGTTCGATAACAATTCCCATCTCCGGAATGCGTATCGTCCCTGAGGTTGAGCGGATGACTCTTGCATTAAGGTCTTCCGGGGTCTCAACTGACAGCTCATAGCGCATGGGCTCTTTGCTGGAGAGGATCATAGTGTCTGCAAAACGGAAACTGCAAGGGCATTTTGCAGTTACGTACATAATCTCCCCGAAATAGGGAATATTATCTCTCTGCCATGTCATCACAAGTTCTTTCTGACACAGAGGGCAGGTGATCCTCGTCTCAAAGCTTTCATCCTTAAAATACTTATTATTCAATATTTTCCACCAATAATCTTTGATCTGTCGATTTTAATGCCTGTCGGGGTCACAATCACGGTGTTCCCTTTGACACCTGCAATATCTCCATGGACATCGACAACAACGTCTTTCAGTTCCTTTAAAACTCTGTCCCTTAGCAGGTCATCGCCTTTGATATTTGATATATCGACCATGAGGATGTTCCCGTTATAAATCTCTTGCTTGAGTGTGGATATCTGGTTAATGCTTGAGATTTCTGCGATTTTTACATATGTTTCTGCAGGCTCGTCTTCCAGAACTTCTTCATATTTGCTGAGGTCAATTTCAGTGTAGTCTTCGGCACTGGTTGTACTCTTTACATTGCCGCCAAGGATCTTATCTATAAGTTTTGCCATCTATGCACGCCTTTTGTATCTTTTTTAAATTTAGATAGTACTGTCCTATATTGGGATCTATATTAATTAATTTTGCTATTATAAAGCTACACTGGTTCCCGACCTGTATTCGGGAATTATTACGTTTGCTAAAGGAGGATTTTTTTCTCTGATAATATACTGTTTTCTGGCACTTTCATAACTCTAAATTCCAGAGCTTATCTCCTACGTGGCTTATTGACTTTATGGCTTTTCCCGAATCTGCATCAACCATCTGCTGTCCTTCCATAAGGGCTTTTCCTATGGCAAGAGGTTTTTTGTGGATTTCTTCCACTACAATTACAAAATCCCCTTCTTTTATTTCAGGGTCTGCCTCCACAATTCCTGGCGCCATAATATCCGCTCCGTTTGCTACAAAACGAATAGCTCCTTTATCCACAACAACAAGACGTTTCTTCAGTCCCATCTCAAGAGCTCCGCGGACAGTGGGAAAAAGATGCCCTTCTATTTCAAACAGAAGAGGCCTGCCTTCAACAAGGATTAGGGAATATTCATCCAGGGTAATCTTTTCGAGAGTTTTGTTTCCCAGCTCTGTTATCTCTTCACCAAAGGCGGACTCAAGATCTTTTAGCATCTTATTCTTTGCATTTTTCCTCAGCTGAACTCTTGACTTTACTTTCAATCAATCACCTGATCTCAAAAGGTTGAGGTTATCCATAGGGATAGGGTTCTGAGCCTTTTAAAACTTATGTGGAGCCTCAGATGTAAATTTCTCCGGCACCTGATCTGTTTATATTTTATTCGAGTTTTATGCAAAGTATCGTGAGAAGCACAAGAGCACTTCCAAAAAACACGGTTTCATAGCCTAAATGTTCTATAAACAAACTTCCAAATATAGGGATCAGCCCGAGACCTGTATAAATTCCGGTATTGAAGAGTCCCATTGCAATTCCACTTGGGTTTATTCTGGAGACTGCAGAAACGAGCCCTATGACTGCCGCCCCTCCTCCGGCACCGATCAGGAAGAATGCCAGCAAAGGTGCTTTTAGAGAGAACAGAATCCCTGCAGCTGTAAGGCTTATCCCTGCTCTTACTATATTTTTATTCTGTGCCCTGGATCTTCCTGCAGCAAGGGAACTTAACATTGCAGCCAGGTATGAGGCTGAAATTACAAGCCCAAGTTCCGGTTTTGTCAGGAAGCCTGCACTGTAATCAGGATAGTTTGAAGTCAGCAGGCCTGTGGCTCCGTAAAGGACCACTGAAATCCCCCAGAGTTTCCAGAAATCGTTTTCAAAAAAGGTTTCCCCTATTTTTTCCAGATATCTTCCGGGTTTGAAAATCATTGAGGCTTCAGGCTTCTCTCCAGAGACCTCTTTGATGTTTAAGGTTCCGGTTTTTTCCCTTCCAGAGTTATCCGTAGATATCAGTCCCCTGGCTTCCCACAGAAGGGTGGTGAAAGAAAAGCCTGCGAGAAGAGTAAATATGCTTATTGCAGCTTTGATTCCAATCTCTGCAAGCATTCCTGAGAGAAAAACTCCTAAAGCCAGTCCGGCATTTAACAGGAAATTGAACTCTCCCAGACTTCGCTGGCTATCTTTCAATTCGGCAAGCATGGAATAAGCAGCAGGAAAAAAGGCCCCGCAGCCCAGGCCTTCTACGAAGCGTGAAATGCCAAGAACCCACAGGTTGTCATAATATGAAATAAAAAGCCCGGAAATAAAAGTTAGTGTAATTCCCAGTCCTGCCACTTTTAGATTTCCTATCCTGTCTGCAAGTATTCCAAACGGGAGAAGGGTGAGCAGGGCTCCTATAAAGTACCCCGAATAAAGCAAGCTTGAGACAGCAGGGCCCGCGTTTTCCTTTCCTGCAAGTTCGGGAAGGACAGGAATTGCCGCATTAGAGAGGCCCTGGATTGCAAAGACTGAAGAGTAAAGTATGAGTTTTTTCGAGTTCATGGTTTTTTTCTGTTCTTCGTATCTGGTCTGTAATCAATTTTTCAGTCTTTTAGCAGAAGCGTCCCTGCGAGGATGCAACCATTTGCGAGAAACAATTCCTCAAAACTCAGGACTTTTGTAAGCAGTCCTGCAGCAATCGGAAATAAGGAGAGCCCTGCATATATAGTTGTGTTAAAGAGTCCCATGGCAAGCCCTCTGTCCGCATCCATTCTTGCGACAGCCAGAGCAAAACCCACCGCTGCTATCCCTGATCCGCCTCCAAGGCTTGAAAAGCCGAGGAAGGGATTCTTGACCGCAAAAAAAGCTCCAAAGGCAGAAAAAGCTAATCCTATCCGGATTATGGTTTTTTCTGTTACTTTAAAACGGCCTATAAGAAAGGATGTGATCATAGCGCAGACATAAAGGCTCGCAATAGCACTTCCAAGCTGGACTTTAGATAAAATTTCAAGGCTGTAGTCTGGATAATAGGCTATGAGAACCCCTATTGCTCCGTTGAGCAGAAAAGAACTCAACCATATCCCTGAATTATGGCGGGAAATGAGCTCTGTGACTCCCCTTGAAGAGTGTTTGAAATGGGCTTTTAGGGAGTCTGGACCTGGGAGTAAGTCAGGTTTTTCTCCCGTCTTTCTCGGGTTAATGAGTTCTTTGCGCCTGTAAAGGAGAGGGATTTCCGAAAGCAGAGCTATAAACGTGAATATGAGGACGGCACCTTTCAGAAAAATGTCTGCGAGCATCCCTGAGAATAAAGCTCCTGTAGCCAATGCGGCATTGGAAAGAAAGGTGAATTCCCCAAGGCAGCGCCTGGGGTCTTTGCACCTTGAGAGTGTGGAATATGCCGCTGGAAAAAAAGCTCCACATGCAGCACCTTCAATAAATCTGGAAATTGCAAGAACCCACAGGTTTTCTGAGTAAAAAATAATAAGTCCTGATATAACCGTGAAGATAATACCAAGCGCTATGAGCCTGAGGTTTCCTAACTTGTCAGCGAGAATCCCAAAAGGAAGCATTGTGGCAAGGGCTCCCATAAAGTACCCTGAAAAGAGCAGGCTTGATGCAAGCTCCCCATATGTACCCTGATAACCGGTTGCAAGTTCCGGAAGGATGGGAATTACGGCATTGGAAAGCCCCATAATTGCAAAAACTGCAATATAAATCAAACGCCTGTCTGGGTGCATAGAACTAAAAACTCGCAATCTTGTATAAGTTTCTTATTGTAGTTCTTTCCAGAGGCTATTATTTCTTCTTTGAAGGCCTGCGGGTTTTTCTCCAGATATATAACGAATTTGTATATACAGCATAAATTTATAAATAATGTCTCAGCATGATCTTTCTTCTATTATATTAGACTGGTATGAAATGCATAGCTATTTATATAATTAATTTGAATAGGGGTTATGTGAGTAATGTGAGCGGGAAACTTTTTTCACATACCATACCCCCCACTCCCCATATGACCCCCCACTCCCCAACCCGCTCACACTACTTCTAATTATACAGCATTTTTTTATTTCTGCCAGACTTATAGCTTTTCTATTGCTTCAGTGAGTCTTTTTATGGGGTCAACCGATTCTTTTTTGGTTTTACTGGTTGCTTTTTGCCCTGCTATTATGAGGATATAATAGGTCTATTACGTGTAATTTCACCTTCATAAATTCTTTTCATTCAGGGAATACCTATTTGCTCTAAACTCTTAGCATATTTTTTCTGTAATCAGTTTTTTCTATTTTAAAACAATGAAATTGCTTGTTTATTATCTTTTCTATTTTTATCTATTTGTTATGATTGTCTTAGGGATGTAATAACCTTTATATTTTCTATTTGGCATTTAATTTTCCTTTTTACTCTAATTTTATTTTAAAATAAATTTCTTCTGTATCTAATTGTTCTATAAAAACGAGATGTACTGGGTCAAAGGTTGAAATCATAGACAGGCCAGTAAATATAAAATAAAAAATGGGTGTGAAATCCAAAAACGGGGTGTGATATCAGGAAGTGGAATTTCCTGGTTTAGGGGATATCAAATTTTCTCTCCTTAGAAGAAGCCGCTGCCTATTATAAGGGATGGGAAAATAATTGCCGCCATGTTCACAACTTTAATCAGGAAATTAAGAGCAGGTTCTGCAGTGTCTTTGAAAGGGTCACCTGCAATAGCAATCCCGTAAAGGCCTGTTCCGGAGTCTGCAAATAAATACTGTACAGGACTCGGAATTAGAAATAAGAGATTCTTTTCTCCTTTTACTCATTTGATATAAATCTTTATTTACCATATTATCACGGTAATAAGTTTCCGTATTCCGATCAGTGTCTGAAAAAAATTCTGGTCTTTTGCTCTGGAGCAATGGATAGAAATATAACTAGTAACTGTCTAATCGCAGAAACCCCTGTATCAATAAAAATTGTCTAATAAAGATAATTAGTTGAATTACAGGAACTATTATATAGGATTGTAATAACGTGCCTATTTAATATTAGAAATCGTGCCCAATCTAAAATCAAAAATTTTCCCGTGTATGGGATGAAATTCTAAATCCCTCCTAATTTCAATGGAGGGCCAAGTATCAATTTATATACAAAGACCCATTTATTATCGCAAAAAGTACTTGGATGATAACTACTTTAAAGTGCTTTTGATGTGTTTCTGGTAGGATGGTTTAAATATGGATATGTTAATCTACCTTGCACCAATATGTGCCCTTATTGGTCTGATTTTTGCAGGTATATCCTACAAAAACGTCCAAAATGAAGGCGAAGGTAATGATCTTATTAAGAAAATTACTGCGTTAATTCACGGTGGAGCTATGGTCTATCTTAGCAGGCAATACCGTGCGATCGCTGTTTTTGTCGTTTTGACTGCAATTGTACTTGCGTTAATTCTGCCAAACGGAGCTCTCACTGCGGCATGTTTTGTTTTCGGTGCAGTGCTTTCCGCAACAGCTGGATATGTAGGGATGCTTACGGCTACTCTTGCAAATGGGAGGACCACAAATGCTGCCATGAGGGGCATTGGCCCGGCTTTCAGGGTTTCATTTGCATCAGGTACCGTTATGGGAATGAGTGTCGTAGGCCTTGGTCTCTTCGGATTATCTCTTTCATTTATACTTCTTGGTTACATCTTTACAGATCTGGATTTGCTTACAACTGTAAACATCGTTGCGGGCTTTTCATTCGGAGCTTCATCTATCGCTCTCTTTGCCCGTGTAGGCGGCGGAATATTCACCAAAGCTGCTGATGTCGGTGCAGACCTTGTAGGCAAGGTAGAAGCCGGTATCCCGGAAGATGACCCTAGAAATCCTGCTGTAATTGCTGACAATGTTGGAGACAATGTCGGAGACATTGCCGGAATGGGAGCTGACCTCTATGAATCCTATGTAGGTTCAATCGTTGCAACAATGCTTCTTGCAGCATCAACTGCAGCAAGTACTTTCCCTGGGGTCCCTGTTCTGAACGTTGTTATGGTCCCACTGATTATTTCAGCCATTGGTATTCTTGCATCTGTTGTCGGGACTTTTTTTGTCCGCACGAACAAGACAGAGGCTTCAGCAATTCACATGGCATTTAATATGGGGCTAATTGCTGCAATTGTTCTTACCGTCATTGCTTCATACTTTGTCACAGCCCAGCTTCTCGGAGAATACGGGTTGAATGTTTTCTTTGCAACGGTTGCAGGGCTTGTTGCAGGTTTCATCATAGGGCAGATAACGGAGCACTATACATCATATGACAAAAAGCCTACTCTCAGTGTTGCACATTCCTGTCAGACAGGTTCTGCTACAAATGTCATTACAGGTTTTGCAAAAGGAATGGAGTCAACTCTCTGGCCTGCTGTCGTCATCAGCATTGCAATCTATATCGCATTCAATCTCGCAGGACTTTACGGCATAGCCATTGCAGCTGTCGGGATGCTTGCAACGCTCGGGATCTCTCTCTCGGTTGATGCCTACGGTCCTGTAGCTGACAATGCTGGAGGCATTGCAGAGATGTCCCACCAGAAGAAAGAGGTACGCCAGATTACCGATACTCTTGATGCAGTAGGAAACACTACGGCAGCTATGGGTAAGGGTTTCGCAATCGGCTCGGCAGCTCTTACTGCACTTGCACTATTTTCCTCATATGGTATTGCAGTGGGCCTCAGTGCCATTGATGTTATGAACCCTAACGTATTCATCGGGCTTACAATAGGTGCAATGCTTCCTTTCCTTTTCTCATCAATGACCATTCTGGCTGTCGGAAATGCGGCAGGCGAAGTGGTGGTTGAAGTGAGGAGACAATTTAAAGAGATTAAAGGCCTGATGGAAGGCAAAACTGATCCTGACTACAGCAAATGTATCGCAATCTCAACACATTCTGCTCTTAAAGAGATGGTTCCACCCGGAATTCTTGCAGTTATTGCACCTATTCTAGTCGGACTTGTACTTGGTGCCGGGGCTCTTGGTGGACTCCTTGCAGGTTCCGTAGTTTCAGGTTTCATGCTTGCAATCACAATGTCTAATGCAGGAGGTTCCTGGGACAATGCAAAGAAATACATTGAACTCGGAAACTTCGGCGGAAAAGGTTCTGATGCTCACAAAGCAGGTGTAACCGGTGATACTGTAGGTGATCCTTTCAAGGATACAGCAGGTCCTGCAATCAACATCCTCATTAAGCTCATGAGTATTGTGGCTGTTGTGTTTGCACCTTTGTTTATATGATTTTCTTAACTTTTCCCTTTTTTTCTTTTTTATTTTTTGTCTGCTTTTTAACTTATTTTGGCCTGTTTTACTTTCCAGTGTTTCTTTTGCTTAAATCTATGGAGAAAAGTATTTTCTGTGTGTTTCTGATTGCTTTTTTGAGTGCCTGAAGAACGTGCCCTTTCTTCAGCACTTCAGTTTTTCTGGTTTGATGGTTTGTAATCTGGTTCGTAAATTAATCCTTAGCCCAAGCCCCTTACGTATGGGAAAATGCCGGAACAAAAATAATATAGCACCAGCTCTGCGTTCTTTCCTGTCCCATAGGCAAGCTTCTTGTTCACACGCGATGGTTATTTATGTATTGAATAGCCAAAAAGGAATACAGTTTCCTATCTGATATTCATCAAATATATATCTTTCTGTTCTATACGAGATTCTTGAGAAATTCCCTCCTTTAACCAAAAATAATCTTTCAGGGAAAATTCAGCTTTCTAAATTTTGATCTAATTCTCTAAAAAAATTAGACTCATGCTCTAAATAAACAAAAAAAGGATTTGTGTGGAGGAAGAATTAATCCGCCTTTAAAGCAGCCCTTCTTTCGGAAAGGAGAGTTCAGTTAACTCCCCTTACCTGAAGCAGCTGGAAGTCAATATCATCAGGAATTGTAGCAAGGAACACAAAGGTATTGTATCCCAGTTTCTGGACTTCTTTGATTGCATTGGCCTGGTTCTCATCCAGATCTCTTGAGTTACTTACTATGCAGAAAGACTTCCTGTTTCCGGTATTCACAAGGAAGTTAAAGGCCGTCCCATAGGTATTGAGGAAGGTGACCAGATCCTTAAGTTCATCCCAGCTATTGCACATATGGAGGTTCCTGGACCCCATATTTTCCACATACCAGTCCCGGCTAACATAGGAGTAGGATGCATACTGTTCATTCAGTTCATCAAAAGCCTTGATGATTTTGTTAAGGTCTTTTTTGAGGTTTACCCATTTCCAGTTCTGTGTTGTGAAATAGCGGCTTGCCACTATCTCAAAAATTGACTGTTTATCTTCCTTTTCGAGTTTCATTTTCTCACATCTCTCTTTTTGCCTGATTTCAGGTATTCAGAATATATCATCCTGGGCATAACTCCGGTTGAAGCGCAGTGCAAGTTCGGCTTTTTCCAGTTCTCTTCCAAGATATGCAGCGTGATCCAGGCGCGAGACCAGCTCGAGTTCAAGCAACGTATCCATAACCTCCCTGGCACTTTCTCCTGCAACCGCGGCTTTCTCGTGTTCGGCTACAATCAGTCCTCCGTTTCCGCCAATTTTTTCCGGAACAATCCGGATGCGAATAGGGCCTGCAGGATCTGTACGCCAGTTTTTCGAAGCTCTGGCAGTGATCACTTTTTTGGGGAAGGGACTGTCAGGGCGCCTCCGTTTTTCCTTTATGCAAAGGAGGTCGATACCAAGGTCCTTTGGGGAGCTTTCCCTTATCCTGCAGAGCTGCATCATTTCAGAGGCTTTTTTCAGTTCTCCTATTGAGCCCTGGGCTTTATCGCTGTATTCGGGGGTAAAAAGGATGCTTGCTCCTGCTTCTGCCCCTATTCCGCAGAGTGTGGCATTTACTCCTATCGTATCCACATCCATGAGTTCCGTTACATTGCCAGCTCCAAAAAATAACGGAATTTCAGGATACCTTCTGTGAAACTTATAGTAGCGCACGATAGATTCGGTTATATTATGGCCTACAGGGTCAAGGACAGGGTCGGCTATAATTTTTTCAATCCCTAGACTGCGGGCAGCTTCTATATTTCTCACCAGGCTTTCCAGGCAGTTTCCTTCATCTGGAATTATTACTGCTGCAACGCCTGCCTTTGCAACCGCCGGGCCTGCGGTTTCCATGTTCGTGCTGTTAAGGCTCAGAACAAGGTCTGCTCCTGCTCCTATTCCTTCCTTTATTAGCTCAGGGTCAAGAGTATCTACACTTATCGGAATGCATGTGAGGGTTTTTGCAAGGGATACTGTGCTTCGGACCTGCCCTGGAAGGGTGTTAAGTGTGGCTCCAAGGTCGATAATATCTGCCCCACGGGCGATAAAAGCTTCGATTTTTATCTTCAGGTCCGCGGGTTTTAACTCCGCTGCTCCTACAATCTCTCCCATGACTTTCATACGGGATGTTCCTCCCAGTTTTACTCCTCTGAGAGTCAGGGGAGAAATGGCTTCTTCTTCGGCTTCCCTGATAAGCTCGAGAGCCATTTCCTTTCGCACATCTGCAAGGAGTTCACAGGCCGGAACCTTCTCGGAAAACTCAACTTCCTCTGCAAAACGGAGTACAAAGCCGAGGTCATAAGCATGTTTTGGACCCAGCCGAATTCTACAGCCCATCTCATCCGATGCCTTTGAAAAGTCCCCAGCTACAAGTCCTGGAAGCAAAATGAGGTCATATCTTTTTGAGAACCCTGCTTCCTGAAAGGCTTTGATAAGCTTTTTAGGGGTGATAAAGGCAGCAATGTCAATATCTGCCACGAGGACGTCTGCTTTTTCTCCGGTTGCTTTCCTCACGGTATTTTCCGCAAGCCGTCCTGTTGCAATCAAAATTTCCATGTTTTTTAGATAGAAGCGCTAATAAAAAAGAGTATCTATCTAGAAAATCGCTTCAAAAAATAGGTTTCCAGTCAGGAAAACCCGAATTTTCCGCCCTGAGAAAGCTTTCTTTCTCTAGATTTCCGATTGCTCCCCTAAATAGTCAGAGGGATAACTTGAGGGAGCCCGGAGACCTGCAGGTCCGGGTTTTGCCTGAACTTAATTTAATTTATGAAATCAATAATTGATTCTTCGTGCTTTTTTCTTAGAGGACCTGCAGTCCCTGCTTTTCTGGCTTCAAGTGATATTCTTCCAAATCTCTTTTCCTGCATCGGATCAGTTTCGGCTCTGGACTCCAGGATTCCAGCTCCTGCCTGAGGACCCAGGATCTGGGCAGACTGGACGCCTGTCATTATTGCCATTACACGGACCTTACCTTCGTAATCGTCCCTTATTCTTGCGCCCCATATTACATTGGCGTTAGAAGAAAGTTCATAGGTAAGCATAGAGGCAATTTCCTCAGCTTCCTTCAGGCTCAGGTCAGGTCCGCCTGTTACATGGACAAGGCTACCAGTTGCACCTTTATAATCAACATCAAGCAATGGGTGGTTCAGGGCGGTCCGCACGACTTCAGTGCTCTTGTCCTGGCTCTTGGATTCCCCTACAAGCATTACGGCAACTCCGCCGCAGCTCATGATTGTCCTGATATCTGCATAGTCAAGGTTGATCAGAGAAGGCACCGTAATAGTTTCAGTTATTCCTTTAACGGTTTCGGCAATTAACTGGTCCATTACTGAGAAAGCCTGGTCAATAGGAAGGTTGGGTACGTAATTAAGCAGCCTGTTGTTATCAAGGACAATTACTGTGTCTGCTGCTCTGCGCAGGTCTTCAAGTCCTTCTTCGGCTTTAAATATACGTGCTCTCTCGACTCTGAAGGGGCTTGAAACCATTCCTACAACGATTGCTCCCTGTTCTTTTGCAACTTCGGCAACGACTGGAGCAACTCCTGTTCCCGTCCCTCCTCCGAGGCCTGCTGTAACAAAAACAAGGTCTACATCCTTTAAAACTTCTTCAAGTGTGCCTCTTGCAAGTTCTGCTGCTTTCTTTCCGGTTTCAGGATAGCCACCTGCTCCCAGGCCTCTTGTAAGGGTCTTCCCTACAAGGATTTTCTTGTCAGCCCTTACATTGTCAAGGTGCTGCTTGTCCGTATTGATGCAGACTGTTTCTGCTCCTTCAATCCCTATATTATAGAGACGGTTTACGGTGTTATTTCCTGCGCCTCCACATCCTACAATCATAATTCTTGGCTGTCCGAATTCTTCAAATTCTTCATCGGTGGAATTTTTTCGGGATTCTTTCTCTTTTTCGCTATATCTCATTGCTTCCTGTACTATAGATTGCAATTTATCCCCTCGGTTGGATTTCATTTATTCTATTTATTCTATTTTTTCTTTCACTCCCCACCCTCTATATCGGGGGGTAAATTTTGCTAAATATCAAATTAAACTGGGGATAACCTGTAAAAACCTAATGAAAGATTTTCATCCGTTATCTTTAATAAGTTGTCACTCTTCTAATATTAAACATTTCTGACATATTTAAACAGTGTTTTTAAATTGTATATGAAGTTTAAATATGTCATCCATAAATTTCATATATTTTACTTTTTTCTGCTTTTAGTCCTGAACTCTCAGGGCAAAAGGCAAAAAACTTACGTAATGTTTATATACAGTAGTTTTAATCTTTCTAGAAAGTCTCGTTTTTTAGGAAAGCTGTCCTGATCGCACATGTCCGGGCAATTTTTATTTTCTATTTTGCCTCTGCCATGTTCTCCTCAAATTATTGAATATGTAGTATCTGGACTACGTTTTCTTTGAGACTTCTAAACTGGAATACTTGCAATTTAATGAAACTGTTTATATTATTACTATTTAAGTAGAATTCTCATCTTAAAAACTTTTTCGGTATCTTTCAATGATTTTGAGTCTCTTGCTTATTTTTTTAAGTGCTAAGTAATAACTGCACATAAGTGTTTGTATAAATTTAAGTCTAATATTTTGAATTTTTTGCCTATCCTTTAAATTTTATTTACTCAGATCTATAAATCTTTATTAATACAGTAAATTCGCTCTAAATACCATCTTTTTATCTCTTTAGGGAAGATACGAAGGCTTAGATTCTTTTAAAATGGTAGTAGAAATGCTTCAGATTTCCTTTACTCTATGCTAAATCTCTTTATGTGAACCATGAAATCTTGGGAAAGCTTTAAGACTGCAAAACCATTTTTATCTTGAGTCACTTTACCTTAACCCTTCACGAAATTGAACTCAGGAAAAGTTCTAAGTTATTTATTAATTTCCCTATACCTTCCTCAAAAGTTCCCACTTCTTTCGGTTCAGGAGCCAGAAACGTGTTAAAAGCATTAATTTTTGATATGGATGGTGTTCTCGTAGATTCCATGCCTTTTCATGCAGCAGCCTGGAAGAAAGCTTTTCTTGACATGGGCATGGTAATTCAGGACGAGGATATTTATGCAATTGAGGGGTCAAATCCCAGAAATGGCCTTCCCCTGCTGATCAGAAAAGCCAGGAAAGATCCAGAAGCTTTTGATTTTGAAACTATTACCGCAATCTACAGGCAGGAGTTTAACCGGATTTTTAAACTGAAGGCTTTCGATGGGATGAAAGAATGCCTTGAACTTCTTAAATCACGTTTTCTGCTCTCAGTAGTCTCAGGTTCGGACCGTTTAATAGTTAATGGGATTATTGATCAACTTTTTCCCGACATATTCGATACTGTTGTCACAGGAGACGATGTTCTGAACTCAAAGCCACATCCAGACCCTTTTCTGAAGGCAGTTGAGCTTCTTAGTGTCGGAAAAAAAGAGTGTGTTGTGATCGAAAACGCCGTTCTGGGCGTGGAAGCCGCAAAAAAAGCCGATATTTACTGTATAGGGGTCCCCACATACGTAAAACCTTCAGAGCTTGATAGGGCGGATATTGTGGTGGGAGATCATAATAAGCTGATGGAATACCTCCTCAGCCTTGAGCCTCTTTTCAGCCCTGAATTTGTTCCCAGGCGCAGAGATCATAACTAATTTTTGTTAAAACTTTTTAAATAAGAAAGTGTGGCCCCTGGGGGTCACAGCAATCTTACAGTTTCGAGGTTTGTGAGAGCGCGAGTCTCTATCTTCAGTTTCTTGTAAACGGAACTTGCAAGGTCAACACAGGCTTTCTCGTCTCCATGCTCGGTGAACACTCTTTCCGGACGGGGCTGCATTTTTTTAACATACTCCATAAGCTGCCTCCTATCCGAGTGGCCTGAGAAACCGTCTACAACCTGCACTTCCATGTTCATTTTCAGCATTTCGGTGCTTCCGTTCTTTCCTGTCATGGGGATTTCTTTCCATCCCTTCTGGATCCTGCGCCCTATAGTCCCGTCAGCCTGGTAACCTACAAACACGAGAGTATTGCGCTGGTCTTCCGCAAAGGACTTGAAATAGTCCATAACAGGTCCTCCGTTCATCATACCCGAAGTTGCAAGGATTACACAGGGATGAGGGTTCTGGATAATCTTCTGGCGTGTCTCATGAGAGTCGACGGGTTTGAAGCATTCGGAGAGGAAGGGGTTCTGGCCTTTCTGGAAGATCAGTTTCCTTAAGTCATTGTTAAGGTATTCGGGATGAGTTGCATGGATTGCAGTTGCTTCCCAGATCATTCCATCAAGGTAGACCGGAACTTCAGGGATAAGCCCTTTCCTTATGGACTCTTCGATCACTATCATAACTTCCTGGCTTCTGCCCACAGCAAAAGCAGGGATGACTGCAATTCCTCCGCGCTCAACAGTGTTCTTTACGACCATCTGTAGGTGCTTTTCGGCGTCCTTAAGTGCAGGTTGGAAAGCATTGGAATTTCCATAAGTAGCTTCACTGATAACCGTTTCCACCCTTGGGAATTTATTGACAGCAGGGTCAAAAAGCCTGGTTTTCTCAAATTTGTAGTCTCCGGTAAAGACTACATTATGGAGCCCGTCTCCTATATGGAAGTGAGATATTGCCGATCCAAGAATATGACCTGCATTGTGGAAAGTCAATTTTATATCCGGAGCAATATCCGTTACTTCCTCATAGTCCAGAGGTATGGTGTGTTTGAGGGTCTTTGCTACCATCCCTGACTCGTAGGGAATCTTCTTCCCTTCTTTCGCTGCCACATCGATATAGTCGAGCTGGAGCAGTACCATGAGGTCTCTTGTGGGGGGCGTACAGTAGACAGGTCCTTCATACCCATACTTGAAAAGGAGTGGAACAAGTCCCTGATGGTCAAGGTGCGCATGGGTAACTACCACTGCATCTATCTGGTTTAATGGGAAAACTTCAGGAACATAAAGGTAAGGCGTCATATTCTCGTCAGAACCCACATTGACTCCACAGTCAATCAGGATTCTGGATTCAGGTGTAGAAAGCAAAAAACAACTTCGACCTACTTCTTTACATCCCCCAAGAGCTGTAACCCTTACCCACTGATCTTTTGAAGTACACTCCCTGTGAATTTTCCTCCCCACGGTTTTAAGGATTTCCTTTCTTTCTTTGAGGTTGTTCCTCATGAACTCCCTTATATTTTTCACCGTGCGGGACTTAATAGGAGGAGTCCGCACAACTTTGGGAATCCAGCCAATCTGCTTTGTAATCTCCCTGAGAGTTGCACCATGTTTTCCTATTACAAGCCCGGGCTTTTCGGCTTCGATGATCACTTCCCCAGAATCAGGGTCAAAATAGTAGCTCGAGATTACAGATTCTTTTGGAACAACTTCTTCAATTATAGAAATAGAGTCTTCAGGAGTTGCAAGCACCCTGGGGTCAGGCCGCATGGCAATTCGTGTCCTTAGGTCTTTTGCCAGGTTGCGGATTATATTCCCGTCGTCTGCAAATTTTCTGGGCTCTTCAGTGTACAGAACAAGCTGAGGGCCTTCAAATTCGACGTCAGTTATTGTAACTCCTGCGGGTAGATTTTTCTCAATTTTGTGTTTGAGGTCTAATAGCACGTCTTCAATAGGCATTAAGAATCTTCCTTTTTGTCAAAAAATCAAAAAGATATGGATATTGAAAAAATAATATTTTAAAAAGGTGTTAGTTTATATATTGAAAGTAAAAAACCAACAATTAAATTATTAATTTAATGAAGCTCTTCTGGATTTTACTTCTTCAGGATCCAACCTTTTGAATGCCTCCTTTGTAATTACGACTACATCGATATTTTCTCCGGAAGCTGAGTCTCTTTTCGTTGCATTGTGGATCGCCCGGATCGCAAGGTCAAGACCTTCTGTTACAGACATATCTTCCCTGTACTGGTCTTCCAGTACTCCGTAAGCCATGGGAGAACCTGATCCTGTTGCCGAGATCCTTGTCTCTTCAATGCTTCCTCCCATTGCGTCCAGTGAGTAAATTGCAGGTCCATTTTTGTCAACCCCTCCTATTAGGAGCTGAACCATCATGGGATAATAGCGGTTAGCATTTAAAAAGTTCGACATCAAAGTTGCAATCCCTTTGATTGTCATGGATTCGTTCCTGCGCATCTTGTAGAGCTGTGACTCCACACTTACCAATCGAACAAGCTGCTGGGCATCTCCTACCGAACCGGCAGTGGTCATTCCTACCAGGTCATCTATCTGGTAAACTTTCTTTGCAGTTTTACTTGCAATGAAATGCCCCATAGTGGCTCGCTGTTCACTTGCGAGCACAATTCCGTCGGTACAAACTACTCCTACGGTAGTTGTGCCCTTTAAATATTTGTCATTATCCATAAACATACCCTCATAATATGCTGAAAATGAGAAAATGGCGCTAAAAAAAATGTTTTAGTTGAGGTGAGCATTTTTAGCTTAAATCGCAGGATTTAGCAATCCATTATCTCATTATTAATATCGCTATATATAAGTTTTCCTCCGTTTTTCTAAATGCGTTTACATTTAAAACCGGGAGATCAATTAAATAAATAATTTCTCTGTTTTTTATAATCAAACATCAGTAACTGTAACTGTACATGTCATAAATTTATCTTGAAAGTTCTTCTACATCTTCAGCTAGCTTCTTTACCCTTTGAACTATATCTCCAGATATATTTTTCTTATGCATGAACTCTAATCTTTCCTGTATTGTTATCCTGTTTGTTCCTTTTACAAGGTTGTCTGCATGCGCAACGATTTTTTCCTCCAGACTCCTGGGAAAATAGTCGTCTTCAGGAAGTCCTAATTCTTTTGCTTCTTCTTTTGAGATTCCGGCTCCAATGTGCCTTTTTATTATTTCGGCAACTGCAGGTTCTATCCCTTTGCCCATAGCCAGCCTGAATCCTTCAACTGCATGCGCAATCCCATGTGTTCTGCATCTTCCAGAGTCATGCAAAAGAGCCCCCGTTTCTACAAGCTCCAGATCCACATCCCTTCCGGCTGCTTTTGCTTTTTCTGCAATCTCAACTGCCAGTGAGGCAACCTCTTTACAGTGCTCGATCACATTCGGGGCACAGCCTGATTCTTCAAGTAGCCTTATTGCTTCGGCTCGCGTGGTCAAGATAGATCCCTTATGCAGAACTCAAAGCATCCACACGCTTTTTCAAGACTCCCACAAAGCGGGAATTATCATAGAAGACCATGTCTTCCCCGCACATGGGACAGAGAAATTCTGTTTCCGTTGCTTCGTCAAAAAGGAGGCGAACACAACCCTGCGGGCAAACATAAAACACATTATTTTCTTCAAATTCAAGGCGGGTCTTCAGGTTCCTTAACAGTTTTCTCTTCTCTCTCATAAGCTGGTGCTCTATATCGGTAAAGTCCAGATGCCAGAGATAAGTCAGCCATCCGCTATTTGAATCTCTTTCTCTGCGGCAGATTGCAAATTTATTCTCATAGAGTATAAAAAGAGTTCTTCTCACGGTATTTAACAGAACTCCAGTCTTTGTCGCAACTTCTTCATCCGTGATCTCGCCTTCGGGCATTTCTTCTATCATTTTAAGCCCGTCTTCCCCTACAAGGCTTATGAGGTATCCTCTAATTACCTTGTCATTCAAATCGACCAAAGTGTTCACCTCGCAAATCCCTTATATGAATTGAACATATCAGTATTAAAGTTTACATTACAACTTCTATTAAGAAATTTATATCTGGAAAAAAACTGCGCCTTTAGCAGCTGAATTTCACGCTTCTTTAGCAGGGATCAGGGACTCTATTTCTCCTGTCATTCGATCTTTAATAAAAGTCTTTAGCCTCTCTGCCCCGCCTTCAAGAGATTTGATTGCCTCATCTCTTGTTGAGGCGAATGCAAACAGTGAGGTCAGAGGCCAATCCGGCTCAATAATAGTTTCGTGGGGAGGGATATCCGCACTTTTTTCCCTGAGAATGACTTCCATGAGCTTTCTGTCTATAAATAGCTCTCGATCCGAGTAAAGAACTCCCCTTGCAGCAAATAGTTTTGCTTCTGGTTTTTCCGGAAGTTCTCCTCTAAAGCAGCCAGCATGAGCTTCAAAAAGATTTATTCCCATTGCCTTTTCAACAGTGTCCAGACTGCCCTGGAACCTTGGGTTTACTTCAAGTACTACAGGCCCTTTTTCAGTTACCAGATAATCAATGCCATTTGAGCCCAGGAGCCCCATTTCAAGAACCAGTTCTTCTGAAAGGGTTTCCATCTCTTCTGCGTACTCTGTCCTGAAAGGGGTTATGTTTCCGCAATAGGCAAATGGCAGCCTTGAAAGCCAGGGTATCCCTATTAATTGTTCGTTCACAGCAACTGCCAGGGATTCGTTTTTTGTAGAAAGCAAAGAGACACTTGCAGGTATTCCTTCCAAAAACTGCTGAACTACGATTTCTTTTTCAGTAAACCCCTGGTCCAGCCCGGACAATTCTTCTAACACTGCCAGCATTTCCTGCCTGTTTTTTGCAACCCTGTTAAATATTCCTCCTCCTCCTGTAGCTGGTTTGAGAATAACAGGATATTCTATTGTGTCCAGCTCGTCAGGAGAATAACAGCGAGGGTGCGGTATCCCCAGAGCTTCAAGCCTCTTTGCAAGGTGCAATTTGTTTGAAGCTTTCTGCACTGCTTCAGGACTGCTGGCAAGTACAGGGCAGGGGAAGCTGTATGGGTCCAGCATCTCCATTCCCGAGCCAGGCACGATTGCATCAAAGTCAAGTCCGAAGTCATTCATTTTAGCTATTATCCAGTTAGGGTCAATCTGACGGAGTTCGCCTGAAGTCCTGCATTCGAGAACAGATGATGCATATGCACATTCCTGAAGGTCAAGGTCACGGAAAGCGTCTATAGAACAGACAGTGTAACCTGCCCTTTTTGCAGAGCAGACAATGTTTCGTGTGTCAAACCCAATTGCAAGGATATTCTGCATGTTTCCTCTTTTCGGATCTTTCATTTTTCCTGCGGAACATCGGAGTGTGCGAGTGCAAAGATTCCATATTCTGTTTTCAGAACAGGGATCTCGCTGCCTGCCTCTGCGTGAAAGGGCATAGGCTTTTTTATTGCAACGGTTTCGTAGGTCTCAGGGTCAAGAACAAGAATTGCGTTTTCTTCTATTGATACCAGAACCGTAAGTACCGCATCTCCAATGTTTGCGATCTTCTCTGCGCCTTTGAGTTCTTCAGGAGTTGAAATAAACCTGGAACCGTCTTCAAGGCTTATTCCGTTTACTTTCTTTCCTGAACTTCTTATCTGAATAATTCTTCCTCTGAACCTTATCACATCCCCTGGTCTGAACTCCGGGAGGCGCATAGCAAAAGTAATCCTGTAGAGGTTTTTTCCGTCTTTCATGCCGACAAGAGTCGGAGATTCGGCAAAACTGCCTCCCAGCTCAGAGATAATCATTCGGCAGACCTGCCGACTTGCATTCATGGAGCCCATGTAAAGGTCAATGCCTTCTTTTTGCTCCTGGGAGTCACTTATAAATGCCAGACGGTCGCCTTTTTTCTTCATGCTTTCCATAGCTTCTCTGGCTATGGCAGCGCAGCGCCTTTTTTCCTCTTCGGTAGGGAACCTGCCTGCTGCCCTTATCTGAATGATTGCTTCAAAATATCCTCCGGATTCACGGCTACACATATCGCAGGCTGTCCGCTGAACCCTTACTTCGGTCTCAGCCTCGGCATGGGCTGGCTCTCCTCTTACAACTGCGTCTACTTTGGCTCTAACCATGTATATGTAAGGTGTAATTTCCTTCGGCTCCAGGTAGAGTTCCACATCTCCTGCTTCGTTGTGGATAAAAAGGGCGTTTTCTACGGCTTTCAACACCACTTCTTCCAGATTGCCGATATTTTCCCAGCGGCTCCTGTGGAAATATGCTCCGCAGCTGGAACAGATCCTTACATGGAGTACAAGGGGCAGCTCGATTAGTTTGAAAGTTTCAAAGAAACAGTCCCTGCAAACGGAATCAAAAAGTTTGTCGCATTCTTTGCCGCATTTCGGGCATGTAATGGAATTCATCTATAATCCTTATTGATAGTCTTCTTAGAGTAATAGTTCTCAAAGTATTCAGAAATCAAATTTTTTGAGTAATACCAGGCAGTTCATCTGTTAAGCACACTCATGTTATTTAAGAATAGCTGGATCTGCAATCCTTTCTTTATTCATGCTCTTTACAGTTGGACTGAAATATAATTCTCAGCCCAGCCGCTGCTACATCATATTTCTAAATAATTGTTGAAAAATATATAGTTTGAAAGCCTGATTAAATAGGCTTTTTCCTTATATAAGCATTTGTATAATTTTGCCAGGTTCGATTGTCTCTGGAAGTTAAGGATCTGTGTACTTGAGATGCCTTTCGGCTTTCAGCTTTTGGCTTTCCTTGACTTTTTCCCGATCCCTTCAGGTATGTGATACCTGTTATCCCGTTTTATATGAGCAGAATCAATAATGGTTAACAGTTTAGAAGTTGACGCTTATATCCTATGAAATTAAGATTTCATGGGTTTTACGCTTCTTCGTATAAAAGATCTGCTTTGTTCTGGATTCTGTTTTGCTCAAAGCATCCCTCTCAGGATTTTACTGCCTTTTTCTTTGACTGTTTCTTCAAACTCCGACGTAAACGGAAAATTTGGGACCCCATTCCTAAAATATCTTTCTTCAGGTTTACTTTAGTTGTTCCTCCATGCCTCCAGATTACCGGGAACTCTTTAACCATAAATCCCCTGGACTGTGCAAGAACCATGAGTTCGGTATCCCAGAACCAGTGCTTATCCTGTACTTCATCAATCAGTTCAAACAATGGTTCTTTTTTAAAAGCCTTAAATCCGCATTGATGGTCGTATAACTTTGAGTGTAAAAAAGCATGCACCAGAAAATTAAATCCTTTACTGGCTATGCCTCTTTTTAAGGGCCTTTTGACATTGCTCTGGGGCATCATTCTGGAGCCTGTTGCAAAATCATATCCTTCAATTGAAATTGATTCTATAAGTTCCTTCAGATGGCTCATATCGGTTGCAAGATCCACATCAATATAACACAGGACATCTCCTGATGCATATTTAAAAGCTCTATTCAACGCCTTGCCGCGTCCCTGGCGTGAATCAGAATGGAGATGGCTTACATAGCTGTAATCCGTTGCAAGTTTATTAGCTATTCGATCTGTCCCGTCACTGCTTCCATCTTCTGCTATGATAATCTCAAACGAAGGAGTAATATCCTTTAGAGTTTCTGCAGTTTGGTTCACCGTTTTTTCTATTCTTGTTACCTCGTTGTAAGCCGGCAATACCAGCGAAACATGTGTAATATTAACACCTTACTGTTACTTTTATAATACATCTCTATACTATTTTCAACGAAGTTAATTATCTTGTGAAATTATGAATAAAAGTTAAAAAGTAAAATCTTATAATATTATAAATAAAATTTAAAAAGTAATCAATAGAATTGAAAAGCCTATCAGGACTTTTATTCAACAACTTCAAAATAACGCACTAAATTAATAATTCCAATGAAAAAAGTAAAGTACCCGTGCAGATAGCACGGATGCTTTTGATCTAAAATTATGTTCCAATTTATTTCTTTGGTGGCCAGTTCTTTTCCATCCAGCCTGGGAGCCTTCCGGAGTCCATTGGGCCCACAAGGACCTTTGCGTTGAGCTTGTCTTCAAGGTCACCCTGTAGACGTGCAGCAAGACCTGGAATAACCACTGTGTTGTGTGTTACATCTTTCTTGAGGTCAAAGCCTGACTTCTCAAAGGAGTCCTTTACTTTGTCCGCACTCAGCTGTCCACCGGCAGCGGCAGCTTCTACACCAATACCATCGGTGTCAACTGCAAGCAGCCAGCAGTCGATTCCGTTTGAGGACAGGTCGCTCTCTACAGTGTAGTAGGTCAGGGCAAAGTTTGTGGTAAAGAGTACTGGGGAGTCCGCAGTTGGGTTTCCTACCTTGTACATCTTTGAGTCCACAGCAACAGGAGACCTCGGGTCAGTGTAGATGGTTTCTGCCAGGTGGACTTCGGGCATGGTGGCATATGGCTCCATGCTGTGGAGTATCATTATGTCTCCGTACCTGATGGTAAAGACTGAAGCCATCACGGTTTCCCAGTAGGAGGCGCTGACAGGGTCGGCAATTCCAGCCATCCAGGCAGTGAACGGCAGTGCCATGATCGGGTATGCGATCTCGGTGTCGCCCATAATGCCTGCTCTCCTGATCTTCAGGAAGTTGGTGAAGGTGTCCTTCAGTCCCTTGCCGGTCGGGTAGGTTCCGGGGTCAAGGACAATGTCCTTAATTCCTGCCTCTGCAAATGTCTTTGCAAGAGTCTTGAGGGCGTCAAGGTCATTGAAGGCTGAAACGACTACAGGCACGTTGTACTCAAGGGCGAGTTCTCCTACCTCTTTCCAGTTGTCTTTGTTTGCAGCATAGAGCAGGGGGTTCTTGTCCTTTGCTACTTCGAGACCTGCTTTAAGTACTGCAGGGTTGAAGGAACAGAAGATCATGGGCAGGCCGACTTCTGTAACTTTCTTGACAGCTGCTGCAAACTTTGCAGGGTCATTGGATACAGCTCTTATTGCCACACCATCGAGGAGCAGGTTGCGTCCGACGTAGAACTTCTTGTAGTTCGCAATGCTCTTAACTCTCTCAACAAGGGCAGCTTCGTCCATGTTGTCTGCCACATCGAAGAACATCTTTGTCTTGTTGAAGAATGTCAGCTTGTGGCGGTACAGGACATCGTCCCCACCAATGTTGACTGCTTTCTCACCCACGCCAATGGTAACCTGGCGAATTTCAGGGGCAAGGAGCCTGTCGAGTTCTGCAAGTTTCTTTGCAAACTTCTTTTCCTTTATCAGGGGCGGGCAGTCTGTTGTCTTGCCGGATCTGTCGATCAGAGTGGAAGCAAATGCCATACATGTGGGCTGACCACATTCTCCACAGTTGGTCTGGGGCAGGTACTTGTAAGCTTCTAATGGGCTGTTTATTTTCATGTTTTACACCTCCGCGCCGATCCATTTGGCAAGGTCAATCTGTTCGGTATCAATTGTACCAAAGAGAGTCTGGGTGATCTGCTTCAGGACAGCAACCGATGTTGGGTGCATCATCATGAAGAGGTCGTTTCCTGCAATAGCAAGGGACAGACCTGTAACTATTTCCCAGATAGGACCTCTGTATTCTCTCGGACCCCAGTCAGAGTCTTCTTTAAGTGGGGAGCTAACCATCCAGGACTCACGGGCACCCCATGCATTGGTGGTACCTGAAGACATCGGGAATGTCAGTTCGTCATCACCCATAAGGGCTGCGAGTCTGATGCGCTCCATGTTGGTGTAAGCGTAGTCGAGACCATATCCGAGGGCGGCAGTGGTCGGGTCCATGATGATTCTGTCTCTTGGCACGTTGCACTGCTTCATGAGTTTTCTGTTAAGTTCCTTCTGGGCATTCATGTCCAGCTGGGTCCAGGAGAGAACGTCATGGTCGTATTTCAGTGCTGCTTCTGCAATCTTGGCATAGTCAAGGTTCAGACTGGCAGATGCAAGAAGACAGCGCTCGCCTTCTGCAACTTCTGCTGCTTTAGAAAGAACTTCTGGGTCCTTCTGTGGGTTTCCTGATCCACCAATGGCTATTGGCACATCAACGGCCTGGAGGACTTCTTCAACTGTCTTGGCTGCGTCCTTGGGAGAGGTGTCCTTTACAAGCGGGTCGGTTGAAATCAGGTGGATTGTGATCATGTCGGCGTTGAACTTCTCAACGTTCTTCTTTGCCCATTCTCCCGGGCTGTCCATAACCTCGTCATAGTTCTCCTTGACAGCTTTTGCAAGGCCGATTCTCATGTCGAACACGTCAATTGTGACCTGGTTCCTGTTCGGCATAACAGCGTCAGGGAAGAACGGAAGGGCTTTTTCGCCACCGAGCATAACTCTCTTGCCACGGCTTCCGCCGTCTGCAGAGGTGTTGCCTATGGGTACTTCCTGGATCTGAGTTGTCCATTCTGCGATGTTAGCAACGTCAAACTTGGCAGGGATGAGATCCTTGAGTTTCGGGGCTGCCAGAGCAGGGGATATTGCGGGAGCAGTTGCGGGAGCAGTTGCGGGGGCACCAATGCCAACAGGGTAGCCAAACATGCCTGCAAGTCTTGAGAAGTGCTGGGCAAGTACTGCGCTCTCCTGCCCTATAAGAGCAGCAAGCATCGGGTCAAAGCCGCCTCCGAGTCCACTGAGATCAATCTCAACGTCCCCTTCTATAGTCACACCTTCAAGGGATAATACATCCATTCCCTTGAACATGTCTGTCATTTCTGATAACTTAACTTTCTTTGCCATGTAAACCTCACCTTTTCCATAAGTTTTCCGTTTTGATGAGTGACTGTATAAATAAAGATGTAATACAGGATATGTTTCCAGATTTTTTCCCCAGTATAGTAACAGGGATCGGGGCAGGAAGAATCCTGCTCCGTTATTCTGATTCTTTAAATACCGTTTGAAGCTCTTAAACCGGTATGGATTCCTGCATCTTATTCCGGTACGGTTTTCTGCACAATTTAGGCCAAAAGGAAGCTGGGATCAGAATCCCAGTTTCTGTACTATTTTTTCGACTTCTATTGCAGCAATTGAATCATCCGGAATTTCAAAGAGGGGGATACCTTTTATGTCCATTTCCTCAATTTTCGGGTCGAGAGGGATCATACCTATCAGATTAAGGTTCAGGTCCTCTGCCAGTTTAGTGAGCTCTTCGCGGTTAGCATCTGTAACTTTGTTTGCAATAATGTGAATTTTTCCAACTTTTGAGTCCAGTTCTGTTACAAGTTCACGAATCCTTTCTGCAGTCCTGAACCCTCTTCGTGAGGCGTCAGTTACGACTATAAGGTCATCGATGTCCCGGATGATCTTCCGGCTGAAATGCTCAAGCCCGGCTTCCGCATCAATGACAACTACATCGTAATTTACGACCAGTTTATCCATGATGCCCCTGAGGAGGTTGTTTACATAACAGTAACAGCCTGAGCCTTCGGGTCGGCCCATGACCAGTAGATCGTAGCCCGGCATCTCTTCAATGATCTCATATACTTTGCTTTTAAGTACTGACTCTTTGTTCATATCGGGGTTGTCAGGCCTCGGTTTAGTGATCTCAGCCTGTAAATATTCCTTTGCGTCCCCGACTGTTTTTACGTTCTCACAGCCAAGGGTCTCGGGCAGGTTAGTGTCTGCGTCTGCATCAACTGCCAGTGTAAACTTACCTTTTTTGGAAAGGTAGCGGATCAGAAGAGCCGCTACCGCTGTTTTACCAGTCCCGCCTTTTCCCGTTATTGCAATTACTTTCGTCACAGAATACCCCTTTGTTTTGTTTTTCTGTTTTAGGCAATCGCCTATCGTCACTCAGTTATTTATTATTCCTTCTTCTCGCTGATGATCATCCTGTCAATGGTGATCTTTGCGTTCTTGAAGGTTACCTTTATTCCGCTGCCTGACTTGCCACCGGCCATCATCGGCATTGCAGGCATCTGGAAGCCAGCTGTGGGCATCATCATCGGAGCGGCTGCAACAGCTGCTTCCTCTGCTTCTTCCTCCTCTGCTTCTTCTTCCTCTGCTTCTTCCTCTTCAGCTGCTGCCCATGTGGCAACAACCGGGTGGTTCTTGCTCTGCAGGAAGGCTTTCAGTGATTCAATGTCAGTTGAATCTTTCTCGGTTGCGATCTTGTCTATGAGGTCAGCAGGGATGGTTTCGGCAATCTTTTCCTTAAGCATTGAGGGGAGCCATACAACTCTATTCCATCCTCCGTCAGCCTGGATGAACTTGGGTGAATAGAAGTAGGCGACACCGATACCGAGGAAACCTACGATCTGCTTTCCACCTCCTGTCTGACCGGCCATTGTGGAGAAACCAATGCCGTTCGGGGCCATTCCCTGGTATTCTCTGTTAACCCAGCCGATACCGTCAACCTCAGGGATGTAGAATCCGACCACTTCAAAGCAGCCACAAGATGTGTGTGGTGAGTCGAAGAAGGAGTGAAGTTTAATCTTGCTAAATTCTCCACTTGAAAGCTTTACAGCAATGTCATTGACACCAGAGTATTCACCGGTCTTTGCATCGAGAAGTTCACCCTTTTCAATTGCGAACTGCGGGCCTTCTGGGTCTACTTTTGCGGCTGCGCGGCCGTCGAACCAGTTGATTGCACCACAGAGTGAAACTCTGTCAGGGGAAACAACACAAACGTTGGTTGGAGCAAATGACTGGCAGAGGGTACATCCATAGAAGACATCGACATCCTCATCATGGAGGTCTTTTGTCCTTGCGTCTCTTGCCTTGAAAATCTCCTTTGCTTCTACCATCTGCTTTTCGACTTCAGCCTGGTCAGTGTAGAAGGTCACCTGCATTTTCTCGATAAAGGGAAGTTCTGTCTTGAAAAGCATCA
>ENA-UOOK01001516-UOOK01001516.1-fermentation-metagenome-genome-assembly--contig:-NODE-1516-length-30419-cov-5.529739_pt1 | contig 30419 bp, 29 predicted proteins | sample MGYA00245777_ERZ724023 | MGnify/ENA primary metagenome ERZ724023 (study PRJEB28704, sample SAMN03018312) | fermentation metagenome | biome: anthropogenic terrestrial biome; feature: soil; material...
TCTCCGTAACCTCTTGTCCTCCATCTTTCCATTCCACCATAGTCACCGATTTTTTTTGATTTGCCTCATCAAAAGAGTAGGTAAGCGGCGAACCGGAATATCGTCCTTTTCCAGCCTTTTGCGGCCCATGAAGATGTCCCAAAGCCGTATAATCAAATTTTTCGAACAAATCCGTTCCTACCTGTGCACTCCCGCCCACAAATGCCGGACTCTCACTGGCGCCGATCTGTCCTCCTGCCGCGAAGCAATGCGTCACCAGAACATTCACTGCATCTTTTTTTGGCTCTACTTTTTCGATCATCGCACGAAACGCTTCATCCATAGAATGAATTTCTTCCTGTCCCAACAGTTCCCTTATCTGTGCAGGTTCACAGAACGGCAAGGTCCAAAAACAAATTTTTCCTGATGCTGTTGCAAGTTCGATTGGGTGAAAAAGCTCTTCCGGACGAGTTGCCAAAATGATTCCGCTTTCTCTTAAAAGCGTACTCCCAAGAGACAGTCGTTTTGCGCTGTCATGATTCCCTGCAACTGCAATCAACAAAATCCCCATTTTATGAAGCTGCGTATAAAAATCATCCAGCAGCGTAATTGCTTCTACGGGCGGCACCTGCCGATCAAAGAGGTCTCCCGCTACAACAAGGGCATCCGGGCGCTCCCGCTCCAGCAAGGGCAATAAAAACGAATTTAAAAACCATTTCTGATCTTCCAGAAGGGATCTTCCGTATAGGCTCTTTCCAAGATGCCAATCGGCCGTATGCAGAATCTTCATTTGGTTTTTCCTCCATTCTCTCTGAAAAATCCTTGTTTCCTGCTTTCCTTTTTCTCGAAATACTGGTATACTAAATATTATTACTTTTTATTTTATCACATTGGAGGCAAAAGTTCTATGAAGAAACGGAGTTTCCTCCTTCCTGTTTTCATCATTTTTACAGTCCTTTTCTGTACGATCTCAGCAAATGCTGCGTTTTCTCCCGATTTTCAGCCACAAGCGCAGTCTGTTTTAATGATCAATTTGGATACAAATACGACCATCTATTCTAAGCAGCCGGACGCTAAGGTCTATCCCGCCTCTACCACTAAAATTATGACCTACATCATTGCTGCTGAAAATATTCCTGATCTTGATAATACAATGATCACTTTTACGCAGCAAATGTCGGATACTCTCACGGGGTCGGGCAGTTCTCTTGCTGGTTTAAAAGTCGGCGATGTTTTGACCGCTCATGATTTGCTTTACTGCATGATGGTCCCCTCCGGCAATGATGCCGCTGTTGCGCTGGCCACTTATGTCGGCGGCGGAGATATTCAAAAATTTGTCGATATGATGAATCAAAAGGCGCAGGATCTAGGCTGTACCAATACACATTTTATGAATCCCCATGGCCTGCAGGATGAAAACCACTACACAACTGCATCTGATCTCGCAAAGATCGCACAGTGTGCAATGAAGATGAACTATTTTGACGAGATTACAAATACTCTTCGATATACCTTTACCATTAAAGATGGCCCCCGCAAAGGAACTACCTCCTGGGTAGACACCACAAACTTTCTCATTAATCAGAACTTGATTGGTTCCACGGACTATTATTATCAATATGCGCGAGGCATCAAGACCGGACATACTGATGAAGCTGGCTATTGCCTAGTAAGTTCAGCCCGCGCAGAAGGGATCTCCTATCTGTGTGTAATGATGAATACCAAAAGTCCCGGCACAGACAGCAGCGGGGCTGTCATTCACCAAGAGATGCTTGATACCCGTCAGCTATATCGCTGGGCCTACAAGAATTTTCAGCTAAAACAGGTTTTATCCGCTTCGCAGGCAACGATGGAGGTTCCGCTCGACTATGCGTGGAACAAAGATCATCTGCTTCTAAGCCCTGAAACAACGGTATCTGCCATTCTTCCGAACGACGTTGACCCAAGCAACGTAGAAATTGTACCTCAACTACCGGAATCGGTCGCGGCACCGGTAAAACGGGGAGACCAAGTTGGAACAGCGAAGCTGGTTTATAATGGGGAAGACATCGGCTCTGTCAATCTAGTTTCCAGCGAAAGCGTCGATCGCAGCGAATGGGTCCATATTATCACGCTTGCCAAACGAATTGTTACTTCCCGCTGGTTTGTGTTGATCGCCGGTATTTTGGTGGTGCTAATTATCGTCTACATCGTTTTAACACTCCTTAATCATCAAAAGAAAGCTGCAAAACGAAAAGTTCATCGCTACCGTAAAATGTAAATTAGAAATTTTTAAAGTGATTTGATTATGTTTGAAAGGATTTAATTTTCATGAGAATCGAGCATCTGGCACTTTATGCTTTCGACTTGGAACAGATGAGATCGTTTTTTGAAATTTATTTTGAGGCAAACACTTCTAAGCTTTACCACAATACAAAGACCGGATTTAAAAGCTATTTTTTATCTTTTGATGACGGGGCACGGTTAGAATTAATGAATCGCCCTGAACTTTTACCTAACAAAAATGGCACTGCTTGTCCGGGGCTCGATCACTTGGCTTTTTCAGTTGGGAGCAAAGAAAAAGTTGATCAGCTGACGGCCGTGCTCAAAGAAAACGGTTATCCTACTCTCAGCGGACCTAGGACTACCGGAGACGGCTATTACGAAAGCTGTATTCTTGGGCCTGAACAAATCCCAATCGAAATTACCATTTGAATTTTTAAAACAGTAATTAATTGTTTTTCCTATATTTTTTCAGCAAAAAAGAGGGACTGCAGAAAACCTGCAGTCCCTCTTTAATTTTGCCAAAAGACAAATCTCGTTTTTATGGAAAAGCGAAATTACTTCAGTTCGACTTCAGCGCCAGCCTCAGTCAACTTTGTTTTAATTGCTTCAGCCTCTTCCTTGGAAGCGCCCTCTTTAACAGCCTTAGGAGCAGCATCGACAACAGCCTTTGCGTCCTTCAGGCCAAGTCCGGTAATTTCACGGACAACCTTGATAACAGCGATCTTGCTCTGGCCAACAGACTTCAAAACAACATCAAACTCAGTCTGCTCTTCAGCAGGAGCAGCAGCGGCAGCAGGAGCAGCAGCAGCAGCAACAGGAGCAGCAGCAGAAACTCCGAACTCCTCTTCCAGAGCCTTAACGAGTTCGTTCAGTTCCAGAACGGTCAGGGATTTTACATCTTCAATCAGCTTTGTAACTTTCTCAGACATGATAAATACCTCCAAAATTAAATTTTATAATCATTTTTTATAAAGAGCGTAATTATGCTTCTACGCCCTGCTTTTCTGCAATTGCATTCAGTGCAATTACAAGGGCCTTCATTGTTCCGCTCAACACGGTAACAAATCCGGTAATCGGAGCATTGAGGCTTCCCAGTACTTTCGCAACCAGTTCCTCTTTGCTGGGCAGAGTTGCCAGTTCAGCAACATCGTCCTTGTTTAGAACCTTTCCATCAATGAATCCAGCTTTTACTTTCAGAGTAGCACCTTTATTGTTCTTCTCAAAAGTATAGAGTGTTTTTGCTGCATGGACATAGTCCTTATCGCTCAGAGCGACTGCAGTTGTTCCCTTCAGAACCGGATCAAGACCTTCGATTCCAGCTTCTTTTAAAGCCAGCTTCAAGAGCGTATTTTTGACGACTTTATACTGGTCGCCGCTTTCACGCAATTCTTTACGAAGCTTTGTGTCATCGGCAACAGAAATTCCCTTATAGTCAACGACAACGCCGACACAGGATTTTTTCAGCTGCTCAGCCAGATCTGTTACGACCTGCTGCTTTTCTTCCAGAACCTTCTTACTTGGCAAATGATTTCACCTCCATAAAACGAATCCCGCATTATACAAAAAGCCTTCTCCACATTAACCGCGGAGAAGGCAAATTTACATTTTATACAAATTGTATAAATAAACATATTTGCTTTATCCTCGGCAGGTGGGATTCCCCTTTATGCAAAATGCACCTGCTGTCTTTGAATAAAAAACAGCTTTATTATTTTAACACACGATTTGCCGTATGTCAAGGAGCAAAGATTTATGCACCAAAACGATTGACGTTAAGACGTACGCCGGGGCCCATCGTTGTTGCAATTACGCAAGAACGGATATACTGGCCTTTAGCAGCGGCAGGTTTTGCCTTTACGATTGCACTCATCAAGGCATCAAAGTTCTCCTGAAGCTTCTGGGCACCAAAAGATGCGCGTCCAATCACACAGTGAATGATGTTGGACTTGTCCAGACGGTATTCAATCTTACCGGCTTTTGCCTCATTGATTGCTTTTCCGATTTCACGAGTAACAGTACCCGCCTTCGGGTTAGGCATCAAGCCACGGGGTCCTAAAATTTTACCAAGACGGCCAACCATGCCCATCATATCCGGAGTGGTGATGAGGACATCAAAGTCCATCCAACCGCCCTGAATCTTTTGAACCATTTCTTCAGCACCGATAAAATCGGCACCAGCCTCTTCAGCATCTTTTGCGGCATCGCCCTTGCAAATTGCCAGAACACGGATTGTTTTTCCGGTTCCATTCGGCAAAACAATGGCACCACGAACCTGCTGGTCTGCGTGACGTCCATCAACGCCCATCTTTACATGAACCTCAACGGTTTCATCAAATTTTGCGGTAGCGGTTTTAACGCAAAGTTCCACTGCTTCCGCTGAATCGTAATATTTGGAACGGTCGATCAGCTTTTCGCTGTCAACGTATTTCTTACCATGTTTCATTGTAATCCTCCCTATTGAGTGGTATGGCGGAATTGTTCGGGTTCCTCCCACCCGGGTTTCATTTGATCTGCGGATTATTCGACTACTTCAACGCCCATGCTGCGTGCAGTACCTGCGATCATACTCATAGCAGTCTCTACAGTTGCAGCGTTTAAGTCGGGCATCTTTTTTTCGGCAATCTCTCTCACCTGTTCTTTGGTGATCTTTGCAACTTTCTTTTTGTTCGGTTCACCGGAAGCTGTCTCAATCTGGCAAGCCTTTTTAATCAGAACTGCAGCCGGAGGAGTCTTGGTGACAAAAGTGAAAGAACGATCCGCATAGACCGTAATGACAACAGGGATAATAAGGCCTGCGTCTTTTTTGGTGCGCTCATTAAATTCCTTAGTGAACGCCATGATATTAACACCGTGCTGGCCTAAAGCCGGTCCAACAGGCGGCGCCGGGGTTGCTTTGCCGGCAGGGATCTGGAGCTTGATATAGCCGGTAATTTTTTGAGCCATTTTACTGCACCTCCAAATTTTGTGGTAAAAACGAAACGGGGATCATAAATTTTCCTGTTTCTCCCACTGGGGCACCTCTGCACCCCAAAATCAGCGGAGTATTTCCGCAGATTTTCTAAAAGTTAATTATTTTGAACGGATCTGCTGCAAAATCATTCTGCAGCTTCCGCTTGGTCAAGCGACAGCTCAACCGGAGTCTCGCGCCCAAACATATTGATCGTTACGCGCAGACGATTTTTCTCAGTATCGATTTCTTCGACACGGCCGGCAAAGCCATCGAATGGTCCATCAATAATTTTGACGGTATCACCCACCTGGTAAGAAACCTCTACGCTGCGTTTTTCGATTCCCATCGAAGCGACCTCTTCCTCTGTAAGGGGAACCGGCTTGCTGGATGGGCCGACAAATCCTGTACAGCCGCGAATATTGCGCACGACATACCAGGATTCATCTGTGAGAACCATTTTCACAAGAACATAGCCGGGAAAAATCTTACGTTCCACTTGACGAGTTTTTCCGTCTTTTACTTCTTCGACGGTCTCGGTAGGAACCCGAATCCCCTGAACTAAGTCCTGTAAATTACGGTTTTCAACTGTTTTTTCAAGGTTTGAGGCAACTTTGTTTTCATAGCCGGAATAGGTATGAACTACATACCAACGTGCTTCTTCTGGCATCTTCAAACCTCACCTTCAAACTGCAACATTCATGATCAGACGGAGTAGGGAAAGAAACGCCGTATCCAATAGGAAAATGAACAGACCAATTATGGCGATAAACGCAATGACAACACCAGTGCTTTTCCAGGTTGCATGCGGCGTCGGCCATACGATCTTTTTCATTTCGGCTTTGGTGTCCTTGAAAAACTGAGAAGCGCGCTTGCCCGCACGGCTCAGTGCGTTCCCTTTTTTCATCTCTTTTTCAGCCATTCTCTGTCACCCCGTTCATTTGGTCTCGCGGTGAAGTGTATGCTTCCTGCAGAATTTGCAGTACTTATTCATCTCGAGCCTGTCCGGATCATTCTTCTTGTTTTTCTTTGTGTTGTAATTGCGTTGTTTGCACTCTGTGCAGGCCAATACGACTTTTACTCTCATGACGGCACCTCCCGTTGTACGGAAAAATATTGGAATCTTTTTGGATTCCGGCCTCCCTCGAAAAGGGCGCAAAAAAAATACCCCTTTTTGAGGTAATAAAAGTTTACCACAAAGAAAGGTATTTTGTCAACTTCTTTTTTAAATTTAAAAATAATCAGCGAGTCTCATTAAGGCTATCGGCCACATAACGGGTTGCTTTCTTTTTCTTCTCCGGTTTTACCGTTTTACCCTTCATACGAAGCCCTGCCTTTGCGCCTTTTTTCAGGTTGTCGCTGAAAAGCGGCTCCAACTTTTGATATTCCTGTTCGGTAAGGCCGTTAATCAGAACCAGCGTAATAATGGAGCGTACATCTAGGTCGCCCACTTCATACAAATCGCTGAAGATATTGGCAAGTCTCTCAATAGAAGACTGGCTGCCGCTCTCTAGAAGCAGCTGAACTTTCGGCAGTACCTTTTCTTTTGCAAATGTTGCGCCACGCACTTCTCCGTAAGTAACGCGCTCCTTCAGAAGGTCATCGCGCAGATCTTTGCAGAGCGGAACAAGGCGGTTAAAAAAGAAAACCGGATCAGTCGTATTTTCTTCCGTGCCGCGGTGGCGCTTCTGAACCTGATTCAGAACAATTGCAGCCTTTGAAGGGCCGGCAATCTCTTCCGTAAAATCATTGACAACACTTTCGACTTCCCTTTTAATCTGGGACTCATCTTCCGGTTCAAACAAAAGAAGCGAACGTGTCCGCCATTTTCCATCGGTCTCATCATTTTCCACTCCGCAGTAACGCAGCAGAAACTGATGCTTTTCATTATTCATATAAATCTGATAAGCCAAATCATCTTTGATATAAACAGTGCTATAGCCGTCATCTTCCGTAGTAATTTCGCCTTGACGTTCAAAATGATTCTTGTTAAGAACTTCTCCTACGCGGGAATTCACTTGTTCAAACACGTTCTGCGGATTATAAACGCTCTGCTCCAAAATGATATCACTCCTGTTTTTTAAAAGTCCCAAAATTCTTAGGACTATTTTTAATTCTAATCTAAAAAATACCGTTAAAAAAGTCCGGATTAATTTGATTATACTATATGATTATGGATTTGTCACCCCCGAAATCCGAAGGACTCCGGAAATTTTACAGTAAACTTTGAACGCCATATTTTTCCATTGCATTCAAATGTTCTTCAAAGGTATTGGAATAGTGGCTCTTCCCATCATTCCCAAAGAAAAAGTACAGCGCATCTGTTCCCGCCGGATTACGTACCGCATCGATCGCCGCAACACTGGGGCTGCAGATTGGTCCTTGCGGAAGCCCCCTTTTTCGATTTGTATTATAATAGGCTTGATAATCTTCCGAATGGGACAAGAGGCTGCTTTGAGAAATCGAATTTGCATACACGCGGGTAGAGTCCAGCTGCAGCCTCATCCCGCTGTCCAGCCGATTCTGCAGCGTCCCTGCAATCATCTGCATCTCATCTGATATCTTAGTTTCCTTTTGCACCAGAGAAGCCAAAGTTAACTCATCTTTTGATAAGTCCCCTGCATTTGTCTCAAAGGCCTTTAAAATCTGAGTTAAAACCATCTCAGCATTTTCTCCTTTTTGAAATAAATAAGAAGAGGGGAACAAATATCCCTCCATTCGAAATGCACATTTGGGATCATCTGGGATCGTAAATGTCTGAGGTTCATAAGATTCACAGACCATATAAAATTGTTCTTTAGAGCAGATCCCATTTTCGTCCAGCAGCTCTGCAGTCTGTTCAAAGGTGTTCCCGGACGGAATCGTCACCTTCACATAATTTCCAGACGAAGAAAGGCCAACATCTTCCGCCTGGCAACCGGAAAACAGAACGGCCGATAAGCAAATCCCAAGTGACAATATCCAGGAAAGTAAAGTTTTGTGTTTCATGGACGACCTCTTTCTGCTATCCTAGTAAGAGTAATCAGTCATTTCTAAATATAATGTGGGTGCAAAATTTTCATTTTGTTTATTATACCGGCTGAAGAATTTCCTGTCAAAGCCCTTTTTAAAAAGATTTGATTTTGGGTTAAGGGCCTCCAAATTCAGGATTGCGCATCAAAAGCTCTTGTGGTATCATATAAGTTCAAGAATTATAATTATTTGTCTTTAAAAACAATTCTGACAAAATTGGAGGCATTCCTGATATGGCAAAAAAAACGATTGCGATCCTATTTGGGGGCAGCTCTTCTGAGCACGAGGTTTCCTGTGTTTCGGCAGCTGCCGTTGCCGACCATCTTTCCCACGAACTCTATGATGTGCGGCTTTTAGGGATTACAAAAGACGGTCGTTGGTATCTTTTCAGCGGCTCTACCGACGAAATGCGGGACGGCTCATGGGAAAATAATGAGCTGAACCGAAAAGCTTTTATTTCCCCTGATACTTCTTTAAAAGGAATCGTTCTCGAGGGTGAAAATTCTTTTGATGTAATTAAAGTTGACTGCATCTTTCCGGTGCTTCACGGCAAAAACGGCGAAGACGGAACCCTGCAGGGGCTTCTCCATCTAAGCGGAATCCCCTATGTGGGCTGTGCAACGCTTTCCAGTGCTGTCTGCATGGATAAGGCGGTCACACATACGCTGCTTTCCAGCTGGGGAATCGGGCAGGCGGAATACCTCTGGTTCTTTGCCGATAAATATCAAGGGGCAGGACGCTTAAAGATCCGTCAAAAGATTGAAGCTCGCCTTGGATATCCGGTTTTCTTAAAGCCTGCTAACGCTGGTTCTTCTGTTGGAATCAGCCGCGTGAATTCTGAAGAAGAGCTGGATGCTGCCGTCCAAAAAGCTGCCCACGAAGACAGCAAAATTATTGTAGAAAGCCTAGTGGTCGGTCAAGAAGTGGAATGCGCTGTTCTCGGAAACGAAAATCCACAAGCAAGCGGTGTCGGAGAAATTGCAGCGGCTGCCGAATTTTATGATTATGATGACAAATATAAAAATGGAAAAAGTCAGCTTTATATTCCGGCCCATCTTTCTGAGAAAGTCTCCGAAGAAATCCGTCATACTGCCTGCCGTGCTTACCGTCTTTTAGGCTGCACCGGCCTTGCTCGGGTAGATTTCTTTGTACGTGACGGAAAAGAAGTCATCTTAAATGAACTCAATACCTTGCCGGGCTTTACGAGCATCAGCATGTATCCAAAGCTTTGGGAAAAGGCCGGAAAATCATTTAGCGAGCTATTGACGGATTTAATTAATTTAGCATTTGAGCGTAAGCATTATCAGTGATTCTACATTCCATCGCTTTTTTGAGCCATCATTTTGCAGCCCGATATGAATCCGAATGATATAAATCCGATTGATATCGAAGCATTTTAAGGAGTCAACAATATCTATGAAAGAAAACTATCTGATTTCCGTCCTCGGCAAACAACAGGTCAATGGACAGTCGGATGAAATTGAAGTCAACACAACAGGCACTTACGTCCGCAAAGGCGATAAGCGCTATATTATGTATAAGGAATATGATGAAAATTCCCAGCCTACCAAAACCAACATTTTAAAAATAGAGGGAAATAACCGCCTCACCGTGATGCGCGGAGGAACGGACGGCACCCATCTGATTTTGGAAAACGGCAAGCGGTATCTTTGCCAGTACAATACCGGCTATGGGAATTTAATGCTCGGCATTTCAACCTCGGAACTGCAAAATCTTCTGACCGATAAGGGCGGCAGTCTGAAGGTTCAATATACGCTGGATATCAATTCCAGTCTTGCAAGCAGCAATGAACTTTATATTACCGTCAAGGAGGCAGAAAGCAAAGATGTCTAAATATGTAGGAATCGCAACCGAAGAACTTAAAACGGCTATTCTCAAATCAATTACAAAAGCGCAGGAAAAAGGGACTCTGCCAAAAGGAGAAGCTCCTGCTTTTACGCTGGAAATCCCCGCTGACCACAGCCATGGAAACTGGGCCTCTAATGCCGCTATGGTATCCGCCCGGACTTTTCATATGGCTCCCCGCAAAATTGCGGAAGCGATCAAAGAAAACATCTCTCTTTCTGATACTTTCTTCGAAAACTGTGAGATTGCCGGTCCCGGATTTCTGAATTTCTTTTATCAGCCTAAATTTTACGCGGCGGTCCTTAATGACATCAATGCCTGCGGAAAAGATTACGGAAAAAGCAACTTTGGCGGTAAAAAGCGAGTCCTTGTAGAATTTGTATCTGCCAACCCTACCGGGCCTATGCACGTCGGCAATGCCCGGGGAGGCGTTCTGGGCGATACCATGGCCGCCGTATTGGGAGAAGCCGGTTATCAGGTAGAACGGGAATTTTATCTCAATGACGCCGGAAATCAGGTCAATAAATTCGGGGCTTCTCTGGAAGCACGCTATCTGCAGCTTTATCAAGGAGAAGACGCTGTACCTTTTCCGGAGGATGGCTACAAAGGTGCAGATATTCTTGAGCACGCAAAAAGCTTCTCCCAAAAATACGGCGATCAATATGTAAAAGCTTCTTCTGAAGAACGCCGCAAAGCACTCATTGAATATGCTCTTCCGCTCAATATTGAAGGGTTAAAACAAGATCTCCTTAAATACCGAATTTGCTATGATAACTGGTTTAAAGAATCCACGCTTCACAAAAACGGTGAAGTTGAAAAAGTAGTCGAGTTGCTCAAAGAAAAAGGCGCCACCTATGAAAAAGAAGGCGCCATCTGGTTTAAAGGGGAAGACTACGGATCCGAAGATTTTGTCTTGGTGCGTAAAAATGGGATTCCCACCTATGTTGTTCCGGATATTGCCTATCATTACAACAAACTCGTTACCCGGAATTTTGATTACGCTGTCGACGTATTCGGCGCCGATCATCACGGCTATGTACCGCGTTTAAAAGGCGCTTTGCAGGCATTAGGGGTGGATACTTCCCGTCTGGACGTCGTTCTAATGCAAATGGTTCGCCTGATGCGCGACGGCGAAGTGATTAAAGCCAGCAAACGCAGCGGAAAAGCGATTACTCTTGTCACACTTCTTGATGAAGTCCCTGTAGATGCCGCACGATTCCTCTTTAATCTGCGCGAACCAACCTCTGAAATCGATTTTGACCTTGACCTTGCGGTTCAGCAGGACAGCCAAAATCCTGTTTATTATGTGCAATATGCACACGCGCGTATTTGCAGCATGATGAAGAAACTCAAGGAAGAAGAAAACATGGTTCCGCGCCCCTGCACAGAAGAGGAACTTGCACTTTTGAAAGCTCCCGAAGAACTGGAACTGATCAATATCCTTTCTTCTTATACGGATGAAATTATAGATGCTGCCAAAGAACTGAATCCTACCAGAATCACACGGTATGCGCTTAGTCTTGCTTCGCTGTTCCATAAATTCTATACCGCCTGCCGTATAAAGGGTGAAGAAGAACACCTTGCAGCAGCACGCCTGTTCCTCTGCCATGACACTGCCATTGTTTTGGAAAATGTTTTGGCACTTCTAAAAATCAACGCTCCGGAATCCATGTAATTTTGATCGTACAGAAAGGAGATTTTGCCGATGAATCTTTCAGACCCGCAAACGATTCGATCGATTTTATCTCGTCACGGATTTTCGTTTAGTAAAGGGCTGGGGCAAAACTTTCTGATTGACCCTTCTGTCTGCCCAAGCATGGCAGAAGCCTGCGGTGCAGACAAAGAAATCGGCGTGCTCGAAATTGGGCCTGGAATTGGTGTTCTAACAAAGGAGCTTTGCTCCCGCGCACAAAAAGTAACTGCCGTAGAACTCGATCATCGGCTTTTACCGGTTCTTTCCGAGACGCTTTCTGGTTTTTCCAATCTCCATGTAATAGAAGGGGATATTTTAAAGCTGGATCTTCCAGAGCTGTTAAAAGCAGAATTTCCCGGTTTAAAAATTGAAGTTTGTGCGAACCTTCCTTATTACATTACTTCTCCGGTCATTATGGGCCTTCTGGAAGCAGATCTTCCCATTGACGCTATGACTGTTATGGTCCAAAAAGAGGCGGCTGAGCGGCTATGTGCCCTTCCTGGGACAAGAGCCTGCGGTTCGGTCAGCGCGGCCGTCTGGTTTTATTCTGAGCCTGAGATTCTATTTCCGGTAAAAAGAAATTGTTTTCTGCCCAGCCCAAAAGTAGACTCCACTGTGATTCAGTTAAGAATTCGCAGCAAGCCTCCGATCGACGTTCCTTCTCAAAAAGCTTTTTTCAGGACCGTTCACGCCTGCTTTTCCCAGCGTCGCAAAACCGTGCTGAATTCCCTTTCGGCAGGATTATCCCTTCCGAAAGAAAAAGCCAGACAGGCGCTTTCTGAAGCAAAAATTCTCGAAAACCGCCGCGCCGAACAGCTTTCAATGGATGAATTTGCGGCTCTTACACGCGCACTTTCAAAAGGAGAAATCATATGAAAGAGAAATCGGACAAACAGCTCAGCTGGATTTTTTTTACAGTTGCCTGCGTCTGTGCACTGATTGGAATGATTTTGAGCCCTCTTGAACAAGAAGCACTCTCGATCACCTTTTCCATGATTGCGGTGGTTATCGCACTCGGTGGAATTTTTCTTGCATTCGAGTCTCTAAAGCACTCTCAAAACCAATAAGGAGGAAAAATCGTTATGCTGCGAAAAGATAAGATCAACTACTATTTGGACATCGCCGAAACTGTTTCGGAACGCTCAACTTGTCTGAGAAAAATGTGGGGCGCAATCATCGTCAATAACGATGAGATTGTTGCCACCGGCTATAATGGCGCTCCGAGAGGTCGCGCCAACTGTTTGGATACCGGCGTCTGTATTCGTGAAAAGTTGAAAATTCCGCGCGGAGAACGTTATGAAATCTGCCGTTCCATCCATGCGGAAGCAAATGCGATTATCAGCGCCTCCCGCAAAGATATGATCGGTGCCACTCTTTATTTGGTGGGACGTGATGCTGCCACCAAGGAATATGTAGAAAATCCATCCTCCTGTTCCATGTGTAAACGCATGGTGATCAACGCTGGGATTTTGCAGGTCATTGTTAGAATTAATCGGACAGAATACAAAGCCTTTCCGGTTCATGACTGGATCGAAAACGATGAGTCTTTAAGCGGTACATTTGGATATTAAAAAAAGCCTTTGCGGTTAATCCCGCAAAGGCTTTTTCTTTATCTTTCTATTTTTATGCTGCCAATGCAGAGGAACTTGAGCTACTCGCATTTGCAGATGCGCGCGCTTCATCCGGTATTGTAAAGTCTTCTGCTTTATCAAAATTCGAGAAGTTGATCTCAACATTTGCCGTACTGACATCGAATGAAACCCCAGAAGGAGCCTCGGACTGTGTCGTTGCCTCTGAAAATAGATTCTTTAGAACATCTGCCATATCCATCTGCGTTTTGACCAAATATCCGGTCTTGGAATCAATCCAGAAATTGACGGAAATGCTCCCGAGATTATTGTAAAGCTGTTCAAGTTTTTCCTGATCATCTCCAACAACTGACTTCAGCTCTTGAAGCAATGTATTGTTATCAAAAATTTTCTTTAAATTTTCTCCGGAAATCGTTCCCGTAATTTTGAGTGCATCCTGATCATTGACTTTTTCGGTGCCGGCTTCTTTAAAATCTCCCGCAATTTCTGTATAAAGTTCCAAGTCCTTTGACGGATCCACTTCATTCATCATATCCGCAGAAACAGTCTCCCAACCGGAACCCGTATTGCAGTAGACCTTCATTTGATCATCCTGCTTTTCGCTGTAAAGCTGCATCGTCTGTTTACCGTAAATGCCCATATCAAGCGTTCCATCCGCTTTTGTCTTTTGAGGGTCTTTAAAAGAAGTACAATCAAAATTCATCTTCATATCCAAATTCATATTCATCCCATTTGCAGAGACACCTATTCCAAAATCCATGTTTAGTTTACTGTTGGCACTCTGCACTTGGTTTGTCTTTTCTGCCGCTGCAGCCAACTTTTCTGCGGGCGTTTGTTTGTTTCCGCAACCCGACAACATTGTTCCCACAAATGCCAATGCTAAAATTCCAGTGATAACTCTCTTCATTTTTATCACAATCCTTTTCTTTTCATAAATTTTTCCAATATAAGCAAATAAAGATTATACTGCTTTAAAAATCATCGAGCGGTCAATCTCCTGCAATGTATGTGCTCCGCAAAGTTCCATTGTATCACAAAGTTCTGCTCTGAGCTTTTCCACATAGGTTTTGACCCCTTCTTTTCCGCCTCCATAAACCATGGTGACAAAAGGACGTCCAATCAAAACGCCGTCTGCACCGAGGGCAAGCGCTTTAAAAACATCAAGCCCGCTCCGAATTCCTCCGTCTACCAGGATCGTCACCTTACTACCGACTGCATCTGCAATCTGCGGCAGAACTTCGGCAGTAGCAGGACACCCATCCAGCACCCTTCCACCATGATTGGAAACAACAATTCCAGAGGCGCCTGCTTCCAGTGCTTTTTTTGCGCCTTTTACCGTCATGATTCCTTTTAGAAGGAACGGCTTCTGCGTCATATGGATGATTTCTCTCAGCTCTTCGACCGTTTTTCTTCCTGCCGGAGGATTGAGATTTTTTAAGAATGGAAGTCCCGCCGCATCAATATCCATCGCAATCGCAAGTGGATTGGCTTTCTTGGCAAGCTTTAGCCGATCATCTAATGTCTTAGGGTCCCACGGCTTTACGGTAGGAATCCCCACCCCTCCGTTTTGTCCGATCACATTTGCCGCACTCTCGAAGACTACCGGATTTGTTCCGTCTCCGGTAAAAGCAGCAATTCCATTTTCCGCACACGCAGAAACTAGAATTTGATTGTAAGCAAGATCATCATATTTATCGCCGTAATGCAGCTGCATTGCTCCAACAGGCGCTGCAAAAACCGGCAGGGAAAACTGTTTTCCAAAAAGAGAAAATGTAGGATCGGCCGGAGCATGGTCTCCAATCGTATCCAGATTGACGCAAATTTCCTGCCACTTCTGATAATTTCGAATAAAGACACTGCCGGTGCCCTTCGCCCCGGGGCCGGGGATTCGATTCTTACAGGCAATTCCATTGCAAACAGGACAGGCTTTGCAAAAAGGCCCCATCTGTCCCTGCGCACTTTTTAAAATTTCTTCGTATGTCATTTTTTTAACTCCATCTTTATAAAGCTACTTTTATTTTACCAGCATTTCTCTTTGATGGCAACAAAAAGCGGTGCCGTTTTTCGACACCGCAAAATTTTTATTTAGATGAACTTCCGCACCAATTCGCCCATTTCTTTGCAGGATACCTGCGGAAGCTGGGGGGAAACAATATCTGCCGTGCGTGCGTGGTCTAAGGCTTTTGTGACGGCTGCCTCAATCGCTTCTGCCGCCTCCGGCTCCTCCAAGGAGTAACGCAGCATCATGGCGCCGGAAAGGATCGTTGCGAGAGGATTTGCTTTTCCGGTTCCCGCGATATCGGGTGCTGAGCCGTGAACCGGCTCATAAAGGCCTGCCTTGCCGACACCGAGACTTGCGGAAGCCAGCATTCCGATAGAACCCGAAATCATAGACGCTTCATCGGAAAGAATATCTCCAAAGATATTGGAAGTCACAATCACATCGAACTGTTTTGGATTGCAAACCAACTGCATCGCACAATTATCCACATAAAGATTGGTGAGTTCCACTTCCGGGTACTCCTCTGCCATGTCAGCGACAGTTTTGCGCCATAGGCGAGAGGATTCCAGCACATTTGCCTTATCGACGCTGCAAAGCTTTTTATTGCGCTTCATTGCCATTTCAAAGCCCTTGCGTGCAATCCTGCGAATTTCCGGTACCGAGTATTTTTCAGTATCATAGGCATAAATGTTTCCGTTTTTTTCTCCGCGGCCCCGCTCGCCAAAATAAATTCCGCCGGTAAGCTCCCGCACAATTAGAATATCAAGATTTTCCCCAATGATTTTGCTCTTGAGCGGAGAAGCTTCTCTCAGCTGTGGAAAGATGACCGCCGGGCGCAGATTTGCAAAAAGTCCCAAGGCACCGCGAATTCCAAGCAGTCCCGCTTCCGGACGGTTATTTCCGGGCTGATGATCCCATTTAGGCCCTCCAACTGCGCCCAAAAGAGTACTGTCCGCCGCTTTGCAGCAATCGATCGTTTCCTGCGGCAGCGGAACACCTGTTGCATCAATCGCACTTCCACCTAAAAGCGCCTCCCTAAACTCCATCGAAAATCCATATTTTTCGCCTGCTTTTTCGAGCGTTTTCATCGCTTCTTCTACGATTTCCGGCCCAATTCCGTCCCCTTTGAGAACCGCGATCTGATACGTATTCATTCTTCTGCCTCCTTCTGATTCCGTGACACTGCACGGTTTACCGCACAGATAATTCCTTTAATCGATGCCATACTGATATTCGGATGCACGCCAACGCCAAAAATATCCCGTCCCTTGGGGTCCTGAAGCTGAATGTAAGAAACTGCCTTACTGTCGGCACCGGCATCGATTGCATGCTCTCGATAAGTTACAAACCGATAATTCTTGATTCCGACCTGTTCCAGTGCCTTAAAGAAAGCATCGATCGGGCCATTTCCAACGGCGCTGACCGGATGGTCTTCATGATGAAAACGAATATTTCCTTCGAAATGAACCGCAGACGGAGTATCCTCATCAGAATCGCTTTCGTCGTCGCTGACCCGTTCTTCATAAAGCTTATAAGACTTGAGATGATAAGGCGCCTGCAGATCCAAATATTCTTTGCGGAAAATATGAAGAATTTCGCTGGGGATCAGTTCTCTTCCAGCAGCGTCGCATGCTTCTTTGATTGCCGCACCAAATTCCGGATGCATCGCTTTTGGCAGATCGAACCCAAAGCTCTGCTGCATTACGAAAGCAGCGCCGCCTTTTCCGGACTGGCTGTTAATACGGATAATGGGCTCATATTCTCTGCCTACATCCGCGGGATCAATCGGCAGATACGGGACCTCCCAATAAGGAGATTCATGTGTATGCATATAATCGATTCCCTTTTTGATCGCATCCTGATGAGAACCGGAAAATGCAGTAAAAACGAGGTTTCCCGCATAAGGATGGCGGTCATGGACCCGCATATTCGTACATTTTTCATAGATATCACGAATATGACGAATATTGGAAAAATCGAGGTGCGGGTCGATTCCCTGGCTGTAAAGGTTCATTGCAAGGTTCATGATATCCACATTGCCGGTACGCTCGCCGTTCCCAAAAAGCGTTCCTTCTACCCGCTCCGCTCCGGCCATCAGAGCAAGCTCTGTCGCTGCAACGCCGGTACCGCGGTCATTATGCGGATGCAGGCTAATGATTGCGCGGTCGCGTCCCTTTAAATGGCGAATAAAATATTCGATCTGATCCGCATGGGTATTCGGAGTACACATTTCTACCGTATTGGGCAGATTCAAAATCACTTTTCTCTCCGGCGTTGCCCCCAACGTATCCAACACTTTTTCGCAGATTTCTACCGCGTTATCCATTTCGGTGCCTGAAAAGCTCTCCGGCGAATACTCATATCGAATATTGGCACCGCTTCTTTTGATCTCTTCTTCCGTCAGGCGGCGAACCAGCTTTGCGCCCTCTACCGCAATGTTGATGACTCCCTGCATATCCGTTTTAAAAACCACTTTACGCTGTAAGGTAGAAGTGGAATTGTAAAAATGCACGATCACGTTTTTAGCGCCCTTGATTGCCTCAAAGGTTTTACGAATCAGGTGCTCTCTGGCCTGCACCAATACCTGAATTGTCACATCGTCCGGAATCAGATTCTTTTCGATCAGTGTCCGGCAAATTTCATATTCGGTCTCTGAAGAAGACGGAAATCCAATCTCGATTTCTTTAAAGCCGATTTCAACTAGAGTTTTAAAATAAAGCAGCTTTTCCTCCAGGTTCATCGGATCTACCAATGCCTGATTTCCGTCGCGCAGATCTACACTGCACCAAACCGGCGCCTTATTGAGTATCTGATCCGGCCATGTGCGGTCCGGCAGAGAAACCGGCTGAAACGGAATGTACTTTTTATAACCCTCATACATCATCTTAAAACAGCTCCTTTTCTATCAATCAAACTGGTTTACCGGCCTTCTCTAAAACCAACCGAGAATTTCATTGACTGTGTGGATTTTCCCACAAAAAAAGTCCCAAAGACAGAAATTATTCTGTCTTTGGGACGAATCAATTCGTGGTACCACCCAAGTTCAGTTCCACAAAGGAACCCTCAGCAGCCTCTATCAAGGCCACGGCTCTGATAACGCTGCCGTTGCGTCCGGCCCTAATAAATCGGAACCGGCGGCTCAGGGATGAGCTATCCGCATCAATTCTTTTATCGACTCACACCATCCGCCGATTCTCTGAAAAAAGAACTTATGCCTTATTCCCGTCATTGCCTTTTTCAAATTGAATTTGTTTTATTATAACACCTAACCCTACTTTGTCAAGAGTCTTTTTTGGGAGTTTCTGGGGGTTTCTTTTGAGAATTCTCTTTCTGTTTATCCTTTTCTCCAAATGCCTCATCGGCAGCTTCCCGCGCCGCGTTAATGATCTGGCGGGATATATCATCCGGATCAGCCTTTTCCCGTGGCGGAATTGTTTCGCAGACCTCTGCCACCATAGAGCGCATCCAAAGTCCGGGAATAATCTGCATCGTATAGCCGCAGCCACTTTGTGTCATCCAATCATAAAATTTTGCGCGGGGCAAGCCATAAGTGCTGAGGATCGACATCAAAGAGCCGCCATGTGCCACAATAACAGCGCTGGTAGTGCCGGAGCGAAGCATTCCGTTTACAATCTTTTCAAAGGCAAGGCAGGTTCTCTGCATAAAAATGCCGCCGGATTCTCCTCCCTCTGGGGTATAGGCTTTTCCCGACTCCATCCATTGGGCAAAATGCGGGTCTTTCGCAGCAAGTTCCTCTGCAGTCTTTCCTTCCCATTTTCCAAAGCTGATTTCTCTCAGGTCACGAATTAAAATTGGTTTTGCCTCCGGATAGAGGATCTTCATGGTTTCTTTGCAGCGCTTAAGCGGACTGCAAAAATAAGCCTGTGCTTTTGGATAATCATAATTTTGCTTTAACTTTTCAAGTTCCGCAATCCCCTCTTTGCAAAGCGAAGAATCGGTACTGCCGATATACTGTCCGAGAAGATTTCCTTCAATTAAACCATGCCGAATCAAATGGATTGTATAAGATTGCATACTTTCCGCTCCTTTAGTGATTTGACTACAAAATACAGTGGGTTTACACATTGTTATTCTTACGATATAATATACATTACGTCATTTATAATCGACAAAAGCTGACAGGAGATTTTACCATGAATAATCATTTTCCGCGTATTTTAACCCTTCTGCGAAAAGAACGAGGGCTCAGCCAAAAAGAGGTTGCGGCCTCACTGGAGATCTCACAAGCACTGCTTTCTCACTACGAAAAAGGAATTCGGGAATGCGGACTGGATTTCGTGGTAAAAGTCGCCGAATACTATAAAGTTTCCTGCGATTATCTTTTGGGGTTGTCGCCTCATCAAAATGGTGCAACGATCAAAGTTTCTGATCTTTCGGATGATGAAAAGCCAAATTCACGCAAAAAGCATGACGATACAGATGACAATCCCGATCGAAAGCTCCTTGCAAGTTCTCTGAGCCTTTTATATCAAATTCTAAAAAGCTGTAACTGTGAGTTGCTGACCTCTTCGGTAACTGATTATCTGGAAACTGCCATATACCGCACTTTTCGGATTCTATATTCCAGTAATCCAAAAAACCCTCAGGCCATGTTTACCGTTTCGCAGAATCAAGCAATTGGAAAAGCAGAAGCCTCTATGGTTCTTGCTTTGAACGCCGCACAATGCCTTGCATTGGGAGAAACGATCCAAGATAAAAAAGGACTTCCCAAAGACCATCTGCCGCAGCTGACTCCGGAAAAACTTTCTGCTGCCTATCCGAATCTTGCGCCAGCCCTTTTTTCCCTGCTTCAAAAAGCAGAAAATCATTTTTCTTAAAAAATAAAATATCTTTATTATTATAACGGTTTTTACTTCTCTTGTAAATGAAGCTTCTTGATGGATTTTAAAAAGTAGAGACCCTCTTAAAAAGTTTTGTGAAAGGATTGATTTTTCCAATGAGTCTCCCTTTCCAGACCATTCTTCATAAATTCTGCTCTTATGAATGGATCTGCCGCCTTTTGATGACCATTATCGGCGTTTTGGTCTGCGGATTTTCTGTGGGATTCTTTCAGGTGGCAAATTTCGGGACCGATCCTTTTACCGCATCTGCCACCGGAATTGCCAACTTTTTTCATGTATCCTATGGCACGCTGTATCCGTGGCTTAATTTAGTCTTACTGATTGCCATGCTCTTTTATGGGCGTCATTACATTGGGATTGCCACGATTATTAATCTCATTGGAATTGGTTTTATGGCCGATTTATCTAAAAGCTTTCTGTTACAGATTACCCCCGCGCCCGACTTTATGGCACGGATTCTCTATCTATTAATCGGGATGATCATTCTTTGCCTCTGTGCCTCGATGTATATGACCAGCAATTTGGGCGTCTCTACCTACGATGTGGTTGCAATCTCCCTTGCAAAACTAAAAACGCCACTTCAGTTTCGTTTTTGGAGAGTTTTAACCGACTTTTTCTGCGTTTTGATTGGTTTTCTTCTCGGCGCCACTATCGGCGTAGGCACCATTTTTACTGCTTTCTGCATGGGCCCTTTCCTGCAGTTCTTTAACGAAAAGTTGTGGGACCCGCTTTTAATCCGAATGAGAAGTGCCGATATTCACCGGCAAGCGCAATTGGGAAAAATTTTTAAGGCAGATTCTAAAAATTAATACATAAAAAATACATAAAAACACATAAAAAAGTCCGACTCTCTTAAAAAGGAAAGCCGGACTTTTTTTACAAAATAAAGGTTAGAAAATTATTTTTCCTGAAGCATTCCGCGATACAACTTGATATATTCTTTTGCAGAACATCCCCAGCTCATATCACAGCGCATCGCGCGTTCCACAAGCAGCTGCCAGCCTTCCTGATTCTGATAGCCTTCCAAAGCGCGGTTGATTGCATTGACCATATCTCCGCTTTGATAATTCTGGAAGGTAAAGCCGTTGCCTTTGCCGTCTCCACTGTCTTGGACAGAATCCTTAAGCCCGCCTGTTTCACGGACAATCGGGATTGTCCCATACCGCAGCGCAATCATTTGAGAAAGGCCGCAGGGCTCTGTTTTACTGGGCATCAGAAAAAGATCTGCTCCGGCATAGACTTTACGGGACAGTTCCGGAATAAATCCAATACAGGCACAGAGCCTTCCAGGATACTTATTCTGCATGTCACGGAAAAAGTTTTCATACTCCCAATCACCGTTGCCGAGAATTACAAACTGGATATTTGACTTCCACATGATTCCGTCCAGTGTTTCTTTTACAAGATCCAGCCCTTTATGGCTCACCATGCGGGTAACCATCCCGATCATCGGCACATTTGGGTCCTGCATGAGTCCTAAACGTTCCTGCAGGGCACGCTTATTCTCTGCCTTTTTAGAAATATCGTCCACCGTATAATTCTGATAAATATCGGGGTCAGTGGCGGGATTATAGGAATTGGTATCAATTCCATTCAAAATTCCGGAAAGCTTCCACTGCCGCTCCCGCAAAATTCCATCCAGCCCACTTGAAAACCATGGGTCTAAAATCTCCTGTGCATAGGTCGGGCTGACCGTCGTCACACGGTTAGATGTTTCGATTGCGCTTTTGAGCATATTAACGCAATCATCATATTCCAGGATAGAAAAATCACTGTTTGGAATCCCCAATACGTCTTCTACCAATTCTTTTCCGTATTTTCCCTGATAAAGAATATTGTGAATAGTGATCACCGTTTTAATTCCGCGATACCAATCATTATTGGCATAGAAAATGCTGTAATAAGTAGGCACCATAGAAGTCTGCCAATCATTGCAATGGATAATGTCGGGTTTAAAATCAATATACGGCAGCATTTCGAGAATTGCACGGGAAAAAAATGCAAACCGTTCTGCGTCATCATAATGTCCGTAAAGTCCATGGCGCTTAAAATAATACTGATTATCAACGAAATAATAGATCACTCCGCCGGAACGTGCCTCAAAGATGCCACAATATTGACGGCGCCACGCAACCGGCACTGAAAGACTGGTAAGAAAGCGCATTCCTTCGCGCAGATTCTGGGGAATATCCTCATAGAGAGGCATCACAACCCGGCAACCAACCAGACGCTGACGAAGTGCCTGCGGCAAAGAGCCCGCTACATCCGCAAGCCCTCCGGTCGCAGCAAAAGGTCTCGCCTCACTGGTGCAATAAAGAACTTTCATCTTCTAAAAAACCTCCTTCTGTCCTTTTGAGGGAACTTTTCAGCGCTTTTTCGTATCACGAAAAGATAAAAGTGATCAGACAATGCTGCCCTTACTGATAAAGATCGGATAAGACTGATATCCCTGCAGAGAGCGATCATTTTTTAGGACGACATCTTTATCGGTAATCACATAATTCAACTGGCAATTAGGTCCAATTTTTGTATCCTGCATAATTACGCAGTTATGTACCTGGCTGCCTCTTCCTACATGGACTCCGCGGAACAGAATACAATTTTCAACTTCTCCCTCGATCACACAGCCATCTGCTACAATACTGTTCTGCACAGAACAATCCAGGCCATACCGTGCAGGCATATCGTCCCGCACCTTTGTGTAAATCGGGCGCTCCGCATTAAAAAGTTCAGCACGAACCGCCGGCTGCATTAACGACATACTTGCTTCGAAATATTCATTGATACTGCAAAGATGACGGATATATCCGGTAAACGGATATCCACAGACTCGAAGGCGCCGTACATTGCGCTGAATAAAATCGCGTTTAAAATCATAAAGGTTGCGGCTGACACAGTCGTCTACCAGTTCCAGCAAAAGTTCCCGGCGAAGAATGGTCAGACCGATCGCATAATTGCAGGCTCCCTGCAATTTTGGGTCTATCAATACATCCTGAATCACGCCATCCGGGTCCACATCGCAAACCAGCGGCGCCGGCAATCCACTGGGAACTTCGCCGTAACGATAAACAATCGTCATATCAGCCTCTTTGTCAAGGTAAGCTGCCATCACATCGGAAAATTTAATATTGCAGACAAAATCCGCATCCATCAACGCCACATATTCTTCTTTAGAATTTTGAAGAAACCGGCGAATAGAAGAAAGTGCTTCTACCCGGCTGCTGGAATACTGAGAAGAATTTGCAGAAAACGGCGGCAGAAGAAACAATCCCTCACGTTTTCTGGAAAGGTCCCATGCTTTTCCAGAGCCTAGATGGTCCATTAAAGACTGGTAGTTTGCTTTCGTGATAACACCGACTTTATTGATCCCGGAATTCACCATATTCGAAAGTCCAAAATCGATCAGACGATATCTGCCTCCAAAAGGGACACTGCCCATCGTACGGATCTCTGTCAGCTCTCTCAGCTTTTCCTCATGAACGTTGGAGAAAATAATTCCCAATACATTATTTCCATTCATTTCGTCTCCACCTCTTCCAAAGTTTCTGAATCCACCATTGCTTTGGGAGGAATGACCGAATTAGGAGCCAACGTACAATTATCCCCGACCACTGCGACTCCCCATGCCGATTTATCTTTCATATCTTCCGGCCGTTCTCCAACAACAGAGCCTTTCCCGATTACAGAGTTTTCTGAAACAATCGCATACTGAACCACCGCATTCTCTTCAATACGAGTTCCAGGCATGATAATAGAATCCCTCACAACTGCTCCCGGCGCAATATAAACGCCGGCAAACAGCACTGAGAAATCAACGGTACCATAAACATTGCCGCCTTCTGCGACAATAGAATTCTGCACTCTTGCTCCCTTTGCGATATAATGCGGCGGCATTACCGGGTTTCGGGAATAAATTTTCCAATCCTCTTGCGCAAGATCCATCTGCATTTTAGGATTGAGCAAATCCATATTGGACTCCCAGAGACTTTCGATGGTACCAACATCTTTCCAATATCCTTCAAAGCGATAAGCAACCATTTTTTCGCCGGCACTCAGCATCGCCGGCAGCACATCATGTCCAAAATCATTGCTGCTCTTAGGATTCGCTTCGTCTTCTTCCAAATACTGCCGCAGTTTACTCCAAGTAAATACATAAATGCCCATGCTGGCTTGATTACTCTTTGGCTCTTTTGGCTTTTCATCGAATTCTTCGATTACACTGTCCTGATCGGTATTGAGAATTCCAAATCGAGAAGCCTCCTCCATGGGGACTTCGATTGCAGCAATCGTGCAGGCAGCTTCCATCTTTTTATGATATGCGATCATTTTAGAATAATCCATTTTATAAATATGGTCGCCGGAAAGCACCAGAACATAATCCGGATTATACCGCTCAATATAGGGAATGTTTTGATAAATTGCATTGGCAGTGCCCTTATACCAATCTGATTTTTTACTGCGCTGATATGGGGGCAGCACTGTAACCCCGGCATTCATCCGATCGAGATCCCACGGCTGACCGGAGCCTACATATTCATTTAAAATCAGCGGCTGATACTGAGTCAGCACGCCGACCGTTTCAATTCCTGAATTGACACAGTTGGAGAGAGGAAAATCAATAATCCGATATTTTCCTCCATAGGGAACCGCTGGCTTTGCCAGCTTTTTGGTCAAAACACCAAGACGGCTTCCCTGACCTCCAGCCAAAAGCATTGCCACGACTTCTTGTTTGGGCAACATGTTAATTCCTCCTTCTATCAAACCTCTTTACTGCTTTGTAAACGCGCAGAACTTTTCTGAGAAGTTGTTCTGCTGGGCTTTTTTAAACTTTGCGGTTCCTGCTTTTTTTCTTTTTTAAAAGTCGACATTCTCTTTTGGGGACTGTGACGTTTCAGCTTTAGATAGATTACCGCATACGGTGCAAGATGCAGTGAAATTGATTGTTCCTGATGATGCATCGGGAATTTCTTGCTGCTTCTAATTCCGCTGCCGTTCGTCACGCCGCTGCCACCATATTCTGTGCGGTCTGTCGAAAAGATTTCCTCATAGATTCCGCTTTCGGGGACTCCAATCCTATAATCCGGATGATCCACCGGAAGAAAATTACAAACAATAATCAAATTTCTCTTTTTCTTGTCAAAGCGCTGAAAAGCAATCACGCTTTGGGTATAGTCATCATTGCTGATCCATGAAAATCCGTCCCAACTGAAATCGATCTCCCAAAGAGGGGACATTTTCTGATAGAAGAGGTTGAGCTCCCGAGAGAAGCGGTGCAGTTGTTGATGCTCCGGATTTTTCAGAAGCCCCCAGTCCAGTTCTTTTTCGTAATTCCATTCGACAAATTGGCCGAGTTCATTCCCCATAAAACTAAGCTTTTTGCCCGGATGCGCCATCATATAAGCCATAAATGCCCGCACGCCTGCAAATTTCTGCTGTCGGTCTCCCGGCATCTTATTGATCAAAGAGCATTTTCCATGGACGACCTCATCATGAGAAATCGGCAGAATATAATTTTCCGAAAACGCATAGAAAAACGAAAACGTCAGACTGTCATGGTTAAATTTTCGGTAGATGGGGTCCAGCGAAATATAGCGCAGCATATCGTTCATCCAGCCCATATTCCACTTGTAATTAAATCCCAGTCCGCCCACTTCGGAAGGCTTGCTCACAAGCGGCCATGCTGTCGATTCTTCTGCAATCATCATCGCCTGCGGACATTCTCTGAAAACCATTTGATTGAGCCGCTGCAAAAAAGCGACCGCTTCCAGGTTTTCTCTTCCGCCATCCTTATTCGGAAGCCATTCTCCTTCTTTTCGGCTATAATCCAGATACAGCATAGAAGCAACTGCATCCACTCGAATTCCATCAATATGATACTCTGTCAACCAGAACACCGCGCTGGAAATCAAAAAGCTCATGACCTCACTGCGGCCATAATCAAAGACCAGCGTGCCCCAATCTTTATGTTCTCCTTTTCTTGGATCGCTATACTCATAGCAGGGTGTACCATCATAATGGGCAAGTCCTGCTATATCCTTTGGAAAATGTGCCGGAACCCAATCCATGATAACGCCGATTCCAGCTTTGTGGCAGTCGTCTACGAATTTCATAAATTGATGCGGCGTTCCATATCGGGAAGTCGGTGCAAAATATCCAGTTACCTGATATCCCCATGAACCATCAAATGGATATTCCGTTACAGGCATCACTTCGATATGCGTATAGCCCATCTCTTTGACGTAGGGAATCAATTCTTCCGAAAGTTTTTCGTAACTGAATGGATTTCCGTCCGGATAGCGGCGCCATGAGCCAAGATGTACCTCATAAATATTAACTGGAGCCGTATCGTGCGGATGACGGGACTTTTGTTTCTGCCAGTCGTCATCGTGCCATTGATATCCGGAAAGCTCATAATAGCGGCAGGCAGTGCCGGGACGGGTCTCAAAATGGAACGCGTAGGGATCGATCTTATAAAGTTCTTCTCCCTCGCCCGTTGTCACACAAAATTTATACCGTTCATACTTTTGCAGGACAAACAAAAGCGTGCATTCCCAAACCCCATCACTAATCTTTTTCATCGGTGCTGCCAGAGGATCCCAGTTATTAAAATCGCCTACCATAGAAACTGCTTTTGCATTTGGTGCCCATGCACGGCACCGCATTACTGCTTTCCCTGATTCCAGTTCTTTATGAACTCCTAGATACTGATATGTACGGCAATTGGTGCCTTGGTGAAAAAGATACAAAGGCAAGTTGTTTTCTTTTTTGCTTTTTTGCATATTAACGGGCCTCTTTTCCACCTTTTTATTAGGTATTATTTATAATCTCATCATATCACATATCCCAAAAAATTCAAGCATTTTGTAAAACTTCTAGACTTTAAGGGGACTTATTTTTTGATTTTTTAGTCATATTGATAAATATTATTCCTTTTTTAATCTGTAAGAAAATAAAAAAGATTTTTTGATTTTTCGCGTGCGTTTTAAGAATAACAGAGCAGAATTAAAAACCTTGTCCAAATTGGTCTGCTTTGAGTAAAACTTTTACAGTTTTTGAAATCTATAAAAAGCGCATCAAGAAGATCATTTCTTCCTAATGCGCTTTTCTTCTGTCGGGCAAAATCCAATGTCCATACGCTGACAGCTTTCGTTTATCACTATATAAAAAGTTTTATCTACAGAACGACATTGTTTAGCCTATCAGCACTCTCCTGCATGTCGCAGATAATTCTCTCTACGGGCTTTGCTCTTTAACCGATAGCCTTGCTTTGGTCGGCCTATTTTGCCGTAAGTATTGCAGATCTCTGCTAGGTCAACAGATACCATGTACTGTAAATAGCGGTAGGTGGTCTGGTAGGCAAAACCAGTGCTGTCCGCAACTTGATTCACGGTAAAGAACGTTTTCTTCCCCTGGAAAAATTCCATAATCCGCTGGAGGGTGGGTAGCCCAATCCCTTTTGCAGGAGGCAGTTCTTCTAAAGTGTCCGGCTTTTTTTCACTTTCCAGCAACCGAATATGCAGGTGAATTCGAGAAATCAAATCCGGAGCCTTTATGGGCTTAAGGGCAAAATCCGTGGCTCCCGCCTCCAGAAAACGGTTCGCCACCTCCTGACTCTCATCGATGGTAAAAACCAAGATCGGCACTGTGGAAGAAAGATTCCGCAGACGGCGCACTCCTTCAATTCCGTTGATATTAGGCAGATGGTAATCAATTAAAACGAGGTCCGGCTGATGCTGTTGAAATAACGTCAGTCCTGCCGGAACATCCGGTGCCATCAAGGCAACCCAACCCTCAAAATCAAAAATTGCCTTTAGGGCATAGCGGATATCCGGCTCATCGTCGATGGATAGAATTTTGATCGGATTATTCATAATTCTCCTCGCTTTCTGGAATTTGAATGGTCGCAACAGATCCCTTTCCCACTTCACTGGTCATTTCAATGCTCCCCTGATTCTGTTCTACCACTTGACGTACAAAGCTTAAGCCCAAGCCATGGGAGTTCCGGGTGGAAAAACCATCTTCCCAGATGGAATTTAAATTTTCTGCTGGGATACCCTTTCCGTTATCTTTCACTTGAAAGCATACGTCTCTATTAGGGCTTCCAGCATCCAGCGTTACCAGCACGCAGATATCCCCTTCTCGGTCAGGCTCTAATGCATGGTATGAATTTTCTATCAGGTTAATTAATGCCCGCAGAAATCGGATCTCGTTGACCTCCACCTTTATCTCAGGCACCGAATTGCGGGTGTGCACCAACGTTGCATACTCTGCATTCGAAATCTGTGCCAGAAGTGCCCGCGTGATATGCTCGGTGGTCACCACAGATCGTCGATTTTCATACAGCACTTCCGAAATCATGGAACTCATGTGATCCATGGAATCTTCCACCCGGGTTAGGTATTCTAGCTCTCGGTTGTTTTGTGGGCAGCTTAATTTTACTACACTCACCAAAGCCTGTGCGCTAGTCAGCGGCGTTTTGAGGTCATGAACCAGATGACGCAGCTCCTGCTGAGTACGTTCTTCCATGGCCTGCAATCGCCGCTCCGTGTGCATTTTCTCATTTTGTTCTTTGATCTCATTCATTTGGCGCAGATTATTTTCATCCAGAATCAACTTGCACATCAGGATAGACCCCGAAAAAAGCAGGAAAAACAGCAGCATGGCAGCAAATTGCAAATAGGTGTCTGCCTCCATAAAATGAGAAATCACCTTGATATCTGTGGAGGTTTCTCCGCGCCCAAAGGGCAAGTTATCGAGGTCCGGCATTACATCCAGAAGTTGCAGAGATATAATCATCAAAATTACCATTAGCGTCTTTTTTGATAGGTTCACCAGGTTAAAATTGATCTTTTCCAGCATGACAAGCATGGCAATCAGCATGAGAGCCGGTCCGCCAAAGTCATATCGAATATGGTAAATTTGTCCAATTAAAAAATAGACGATAGGAATAATGGTACAAATCAGAAGTGCCCGCAAAAAATTAATAGGCTTTCCTTTGTAGGTCATCTCTATGGACTCACCAATGAAGAAAGCACCCACATAGTGCGGAATGCAGCGGATAGCGTTTAGAGCTACCAGTTTGAGTGCCGCATAAATGATATAGACCCGCTCCTGATTGGCGATGGATTGGTAAAGGATTTCGTAAATCTGAAAATTTTCCACATTTACCAGATTCGGCATCAGAAGACTCAACAAAACAAGGGAAATTCCGATGACTAAATTGCGTCGGTCCATATGCTTAATTTGCAGATGACTCATCACTTTTTCCTCCTGCGCCAATACAAAATCAAAATTGCCAAAGCCAACAGCAGAGTTATCACCACTGCCGGAACAGAATAGGTGGTGACATAATAAATCGCGCTGGTTCCAGGGGGCGGCAGTGCAGCGGGATCAAAGGGCAGGCCATAATCGGTACATAACTTTTTAATATCGAGTAGATTGATAACCGGCAGTCCCTTATCGTGATAAAGATCCAATAAGCCGCTTTTCTCCGTCACCGGCGCCAACATCTTTTTCGGCCCTGTAATGCCATAAACCATTTTCTTTCCGCTCACACCGATGGAAGTCATGTTGCCTCCCACCCCGATATAGCAGGAAATGGGGCCATATTCTTCATAGAGAGTCATGCGCTCTTGAAGATTTTTCTGAAAATCGGGTTCCTTCCACAGAGTGATCCCCAGATGCTCGAGATTCTGCTCCACCTGACTTCTCAGCTTTGGGTCCATGCTAAGGCCGCAGTCGCTGTCGCCGCCCAGTGTCACCCTCAGTATATTGTCCGTCAGCAATCCATCTTTAGCCAACAGCTTTAACATGGCCGGAAAAGTCAGTTCCAGGTTATTAGCCCCGTAAGTAGAAGCTCCTACGGAGGGAATCGTCAAAGCCTTAACCTTCATCTCCTCACAGGCACAAAGCACTGCCAGATTCATGGAAGGGAAAGAGCCGGAGACCCCTACTCCTACCGTATCGCCTTGCTTAACTCCAGCCTTTTCCAAAAGCGCTACACATAGAGCAGCCATATCACTGTTTGCAGTGGTGCGCTTCGCTTGCAAGTCCCCTAAGGTGGTCGTGATCCCGTTGTATTCTTCCCCCAGCATACCGGTCCCAAAAACATCCTCAGGATTCAAGGGAATGTTTCTCTCCTGCTTATAGCCTTTCACCGCATGCAAGCCTGTATGGATGCGGTGAAAGGCTATAAGCAGGAGAG
>ENA-UOOK01001517-UOOK01001517.1-fermentation-metagenome-genome-assembly--contig:-NODE-1517-length-30414-cov-5.721862_pt1 | contig 30414 bp, 12 predicted proteins | sample MGYA00245777_ERZ724023 | MGnify/ENA primary metagenome ERZ724023 (study PRJEB28704, sample SAMN03018312) | fermentation metagenome | biome: anthropogenic terrestrial biome; feature: soil; material...
AGAGTGTATTCAATTAGCGAATCAGCCTTTTTGGAACGGTGTACAGGTCATTGTCTATGATACAGTTTACGACCAAATCACGGGACAGCACCAATATACCGAGATTTACCCGGTATTGTCTGAGGACGCGGACACAGAAGCAATCGAGGGCGCAATACAATCACTTTGTGATAAAACAAGCGGACGGTGGTTCTCATACAGAAATGTAGACCAGCAGCTTCGTGAAAGCTATGAGCAGATCCGTTTGCTTGCATGGGGACTTATCCTGTTTGTTGGATTGATAGGTCTACTAAATATCATCAACACGGTGTATACGAATATTCACACGCGGAAAACGGAAATCGGCGTTCAAAGAGCAATCGGCATGAGCGCGGGGAGCCTTTACAAGACCTTTTTATGGGAGGGAGCATATTACGGGCTTATCGCCATTTTGATAGGTGGTGTATTGGGATATGCCTGTTCACTTTTCATAAACGCTGCCGCTACTGATATTGTGCAAGCTATGATAATGCCTTTGATAACGGTTGTAGAAGCGGCAATATTTTCAGTTTTTGCCTGTATGCTTGCTACCTACATTCCATTGGGAACGGTTGCAAAATCAAGCATTGTGGAGGCTATTCAAACAGTTGAATAAAGAGCTTTATGGATAAGCCGTTGCGTAGGCTGTTTCCATAAGACTACGCGGCGCCTTTGATAGTGAAAAATCAGAGCCGCCGTTTCCTTTTTAAAAAATGGACAAGCGGAAGGTGTATTAAAGTCGCCCTTTTCTAAGGACACGGCGGTAACGACAGGAGGTTGCCGCCGTGTTTTGCTATAGAATGACAGGGGAAATGACAGGGGGAAATGACAGGGGGGGGAATGACAGGGGGACGGGGTTGTCGTCACAAATGCAGCTGCGTAACAATTTTAAGGATTGATATTATGCATAATATATGGTATAAGTTACCAAAGGGGTGATTTTTATGCCGAGAGTTTCGAGACTAAAAAGTGAAAGTGGGATATACCACATTATCATAAGAGGAATAAACAGGCAAACCTTGTTTTTTGACGATGGAGATTGACCGGAATTAGCAGGGGAGCAATACAGAAAATTAGATAAGATGACAACAACCCCGTCCCCTTGACATGCTGCTTAAAATTCTATGCCTGTAGCCGCTTGATATTGTAGTTTTAAAAATTGTATTTTTAGTGTATAATTAATTTAGGCTATGCAGGGGGCGGGGAATATGGATATAGATAAAAAAGACTTCATATATGATAGGCATTCAAAGGATTTTATTATAGAATTATACATTAAATATAGGGAAGAAATGATAAAAATTGCATTTTCTAAATTAATTGATTGGCATGAAGCAGAAGATGCGGTGGAAGAAGCATTTATAAATATTGCAAAAAACTATAGTAAAATAATCAATTCAAAGGATTATGAAATAAAAAAATATATAATTGTTACAGTAACTAATACATCATGTAAAATCCTTAATAAGAAAAAAGCAAATATATATATCGATATGAAAATAGCTGAAGAACATTCTCCGTCAAGTACTTGTGCAGAAGAAATAGCTATATCAGAAGCCTCATACAAAGAACTTAAAAACTGCATTGATGAATTAAGCCCGAGATATAGGCAGATATTAAGTATGAAGCATGAAGGTTACAGCAATAAAGAAATATCTGAAAGGCTTAATGTTAAGACAGATACAATACGTGTAATGCTTATGAGAATCAGAACATACTTAAAGAAGGAAGGCTTGAAAGATGAATGATAAAAATAACCTTGAAGAAAATTTAAGCGCAGAAGACGAGCTATTGTTTCAACTTGCGGCACAAGCTCAATTCGATAAGGAAATGGAACTATTTGACGAAGTTTCGAATGATGGGGTTGAAATACCAAACATTGCGGAATTTGATAAACGAATGATTGATAAAATTAACAAAATGTACATAGATGGCAGAAGACATCGCAGAAAGAAAATTATTTTCAAAACAATTGCAGCAGCAGCAATTATATTACTGTCATTTATCTTCTATCCACCAATGTTTGGAAAAGTAAATGCCTTCTTTTTCAAAATTATGAACATAGAAGTAATAGATAAAGATAAATACACTGAATTTCGGCCGGATTTAGAGAACAACATTGAAGAATTTGAAGGCTATTATTATCCGAGATACATTCCGGATAATTATGAAATAATTGTAAAGGACAACATGGAAAGTATTGGGACTATAATATATTCAAATCCGTTAGACGGAACAACTTTAGCATATGAGTTCATTTCTTTAAATAGTCCTATGCAGGTAGATACAGAAAATTGTGACAAAGAGAATATTTTGATTAATAATTATATGGGATTGCTATATATAAAAAGAGATAATAGTTACAATTTTATAATTTTTCAAGGGGAGGAATATAACTTTATAGTTTCAGGTGATATTGATGTTGAAATATTAAAAAAAGTAGCCGAAAGTATAGAAAAGTAAAAGTATTACAAATTGTTAATAAAATATCTTTGAAAAAAGTGTAACGATTTGGACGGTTAAAGGGTTTATATAGTAGATAACTAAAACACAAATATTTATAACAAAGTATAAGATTTCCCATAAACATTATGGTTATCTTCAAAGTTGGTAATACCAAGATACAATAGATTAAAACTACAATAATTTAAAATAATGGTTTGGGCTTGACTTCATGATATAATAATAAATGTGAAAATATATTTATACTAAATGATGACCGTTGCGTTAGAATATTTATTAAAATGAATCAAGCTCAACTATTTTTAGTTTTAGATATATTTATAATCTGCAGCTTTTAAAGATTAAGATATAGATATTAAAATAATTTATATACTATGAAAAGGGGTTAAATAGTAATGAATAGAAATGAAATTATCAAAAAAACCATAGTATTCATTGTAATAACTACTATATTAGCAACGCTGATAATTGAAAAATATTGTTCGGAATATATATACTTTAATACTAATGCAACTGTGGCAGAGAAAGCCGCCTTTGATGAATATACAGATAAAATAATGGGCTTTGGCGGTTATATATACAATAAAACTATTTTACCCATAAAAATAAGAAAAATTACTCCTATAGGAGAAAGAGGAATGAAGTATCATACTACCTTAATAACGGAATGGGGATTTTCGGAAATGAAGCAGGAAGACTTTTCGGAATACGAGCATTTGGAAGGTAAGATAATTCTCCCGTTTGCAAGCTATGACCTCGGCGTATTTTTTTTATTTACTGATAGCAAGGTAGTTAATCCATCGGCATTTGTACTGACCTATTCAATTTTTGGAATTGAGGCTGAAAATATTATTATTAAACAATTTTTAGACCATGAAATAAACTCCAATAAAAATAATTGAAAATACATAAAGAAATTTTATGGACATAAAAAATTTTGGGGAATCTTGTGGACGGACCTTGGAAAATAAAGGAGGTCACACAATACAATGAAGAAAAAAATGCAAATCATTTGCCTTATAATCAGCTTGCTATGCTTAATAATATCGATGAAACTTTTATATAATATGGGAATTTTTGTAGATGAGTATGGTCTTAGCCCAGATATCGTATTGGGAGGAGATTTTTGGCTTTACATGGAATGGCTCAGAATATTGTTAATTACTATACTTTGTATTATATTATTCCTTAATCTCAAGCTATAAGAAATTTAATTAAGGGGATGATTACAGCTATGTGTAAACTTTATCACAGAATACTAAACAATATTTACATAATTAATAAAAAGATAAATATAATAGTGTTCATTTGCCTTTTAGCAGGAATACTTATAATAGGCTGTCAGAATCAAGAAAGGAAAAATACTGTTCCGCCTATTGAAACGTGGAACAGTGCTGATTTAATCAGAACTGTTTACAGCAGGCTTTTTTATATAGAGGAAAAAAGTGATAAGATGAAAATACATAAATTTTTATCAACAGCCCAATCTGTTAGCTTAGATATTGAGGATATATTTATTTTTTCATTCCAAATTAACATAGAACATGGTGCGGACAATGAAAAGATATATTGGAGAATGTACGAAGTAAACGGAGAATATTATTTAGAAGATTCAAAGGGAGATTATTGGAAGACAAGCGAAGAGTTTTTTAGATTTTTAGATGAAAGGTTCCATTAATAGACTATACGAAGATATACCAGAAGCTATAATCTTGGCGTGTTTTTTAAATTTACCGATAGCAAAGTAGTTAATCCATCGGCATTTGTGCTGACCTACTCAATATTTGGAATTGAGGTTGAAAATATTATTATTGACTAATTCTTACTGTTTAACTCATTTCAGTATAATTATTACCGATGCTTAGCAACATTACCGGTCTGATTGGAGTCATCCTATATTTCTTAGGGTGTCTTTTTTTTATATTTTGTTTAAACCTGTCAAAAAGAAGGTATAAAAGTAGTAATGATAACAAATAAACCTTTATAAATTTTCATTTTTATTATATAATTTAAGTATGATATTTACAAATTATGGCTCTAACAACAGAATTTCGACGGGGTAAATTTTATGAAAACTAATGAACAACTGCCGGTTTATTTATTCCACCAAGGTACAAACTATTATTCATATAATTTTTTAGGCTCGCATATTATAGGAAATACAGGCACCGTATTCAGAGTCTGGGCTCCCAATGCCAAAAAAGTATATGTAACGGGCAATTTTTGCAATTGGCAAAAAAGTACGGATTTTGAAATGAAAAGACTTCCCGAAAGTGGAATATGGGAGTTATTTGTCTCTTACATAAAGGAAGGAGAATTGTATAAGTATATTATTACCACTGCCGGCAATGACGATATTTATAAGGCAGACCCCTATGCGTTTTCTTCACAGACAAAGACGGAAACCGCTTCAATTGTTTACAATATAAATGAATACAAATGGCATGATGTAAATTGGCAAAATTACAAAAAAACCGTTAACTTATATGAACTGCCTATTAATATTTATGAGATAAGTCTATCCTCGTGGAAACGCAAAGAAAACGGGGATTTTTACACATACAGGGAAATAGCACCAATGCTCATAGAACATGCAAAGGAGCATTTCTATACTCATATTGAACTGATGCCCATAATGGAATATCCCTTTGACGGCTCCTGGGGCTATCAGGTTTCAGGCTATTATGCACCGACCAAACGCTTCGGAGAACCTGATGACTTAAAATATTTAATCGACCAATGCCATCAGAATGGCATTGGAGTTATACTTGATTGGGTTCCCGCTCATTTTCCAAGGGACGCACATGGGTTGTATAAATTTGACGGAGATTATCTTTACGAATATAAGGATTATCAAAAAAGGGAAATTAAAGGCTGGGGCACTCATAAATTTGATTTCGGAAGGACTGAGGTTCAATCATTTCTAATATCAAATGCAGTATTTTGGTTAGATGTTTATCATGCCGATGGTTTGAGAGTTGATGCGGTAAGCTCGATGCTTTACTTGGATTATGATAAAAAGGATGGTGAATGGACTCCTAATATATATGGGGGAAATGAAAATCTCGAAGCAATTTCCTTTTTGAAAAAGCTTAATGAAATTATATTTAAAAACTATCATAACACCATGATGATAGCCGAAGAATCCACGGCATGGCCTATGGTTACCAAGCCTGCTTATTTAGGGGGATTAGGCTTTAATTTCAAATGGAATATGGGCTGGATGAACGATATGATTGAATATATGGAGGCAGACCCTTTTTTCAGAAAATACAAGCACAAAAACATAACCTTTTCCCTTCATTACGCGTTCAGTGAGAATTTTATACTTCCTCTGTCCCATGATGAGGTTGTACATGGCAAGAAATCCATATTAAATAAGATGCCGGGACCTTATGAGGAGAAATTTGCAAACGTGAGAGTCCTTTTAGGCTACATGATGGCTCATCCGGGAAAAAAGCTGAACTTTATGGGATATGAAGTGGGACAATTCACGGAATGGGATTTCAACAAGGAAGTAGAATGGTTTATGACGGATTACGAATATCACGGAAAATTAGACGCATATATTAAGGATCTGAATGAATTTTACCTGATGTATTCGCAGCTTTGGGAAATTGATTATTCATGGAACGGGTTTAAATGGATTTCCAACGATGATTTTGAGCAGAATATAATAGCTTTCAAGCGTATAAACAAAAGCGGTGACGAATTGATTGCGGTTGTTAACTTTTCTCCTGTGGAAAGATATAACTATTTAATCGGTGCCGATGAAGGAATTTATACGGAAGTATTCAATTCAAATAATGAAAAATACGGGGGCACGGGAACCGGCAACAGGGATAAAATAATATCCTCGGCGGGAGCCATGCATGGATATGATTTTAAAATATCATTAACACTGCCTCCGCTGTCAATAATTTTTCTCGAAAAAGATACAAAATATCAAATAAATAAAGAGGGAGGTAAAATTTATGAAATTAGCTGAAAAAGAATGTGTTGTCATGCTTCTTGCGGGAGGACAGGGCAGCAGATTAGGCGCTCTCACAACAAAAATTGCAAAACCTTCTGTACCCTTTGGGGGCAAATACAGAATAATCGACTTCGCCTTGTCCAACTGTGTAAACTCCGGTCTGGATACAATAGGCGTTTTAACACAATATCAACCATTAACACTGAATTCATATATAGGGGACGGAAAATCCTGGGACTTGGACAGAATGCACGGCGGAATTCAGATATTGCCCCCGTACCAAAGAGTAGGAGATTCGGAATGGTATTTGGGAACGGCAAATTCAATTTACCAAAATATAAATTTTATTGACCAGTACAATCCTGAATATGTGCTCATATTGTCAGGAGACCATATTTATAAAATGGATTATTCCTTAATGATAAATTATCACAAGGAAAAGGATGCCGATTGCACAATATCTGTAATTGATGTTCCTTTAAAGGAGGCTTCGCGCTTTGGTATTTTAAGCTCCGATGAAAGCGGAAAAATAATCGATTTTGAAGAAAAGCCCAAAAGACCTAAAAGTACACAGGCATCAATGGGTATATATGTATTTAAATGGAACAAGCTTAAGAAATATCTTGAAATAGACGACCTGAATCTTGAATCTGCAAATGACTTTGGCAAGGATGTTATCCCCTTAATGCTTAAATCCGATGAAAAAATGTATGCTTATAAATTCAATGGATATTGGAAGGATGTCGGTACAATTGAATCATTATGGCAGGCAAATATGGATCTTTTAGGCGAGAACGGCTTTGAGCTGTCGGATAATTGGATAATTTATTCAAGGCACGCAGAAAAACCTCCCCACTATGTAAGCAAGGATGCCGTTGTTAAAAATTCAATTATTTCAGAAGGAGCCGTAATTTTAGGTGAAGTGGAAAATTCAATAATATTTTCGGGAGTAACAATCGGAGAAAATGCGGTTGTAAAAGATTCCGTAATAATGGCTGATGTGGAAATAGGCAGAAATTGTGTAATTAATTACTCTATAATTGATGAAATGGTAAAAATCGGAGCAAGCTTAAAAATCGGCAAAGCAAAAGGTGAAAACTCGGAAATTACGGTAATACCGCGGGAAAGTGTTATAAATAACATGCAGGAGGGGTAGTATGAAAGCTTTAGGAATTATTTTTTCGGATATTCAGGATTGGAGCATGACAGAATTAGCATCTCATCGTTCAGTTGCCGCAATTCCTTTCGGCGGCAGGTACAGACTTATAGATTTCCCCCTTTCAAACATGGTTAATTCAGGTATCGATAAGGTATGTATCATAACAAAAAGCAACTACCGGTCACTGATGGAGCATGTAGGCTCGGGGAAGGATTGGGACTTGTCAAGGAAAAAAGGAGGAATACTCATATTTCCGCCCTATGCCGTAGGTGAAAATCACGGACTTTATAAGGGAAGATTAGATGCGTTAAAAAGAGTAATGGATTATATTTCATCTTCAAAGGAAAAGTATGTGATTTTATCGGACTGCGATATGATTTATGATATTAATTTTCAGGAAATAATAAAATACCATGAGGAAAAAAGCTCGGATATTACGGCTGTATATACAAAGACAAACGTTGATAAATCTAATTCCATTCACAAAATATTATATGAATTTGATGAAGACGGAAGAGCGGATGACGTCTTGGTTTATCCTATTACAACCGGAAATTATAATGTAGGGCTGAATACATTTGTTATGAATAAGGATTTTCTCGAATCACTTATTTATGATGCCATTGCAAGAAATTACAAGGACTTCAGCTATGATGTCTTAGCGGCAAGAGTTCATTCTTTGAGAATCTACGGTTATGAACACGATGGATTTTTTGCCCATATTGATTCACTTCAGAGCTATTATGACAACAGCATGAAATTGCTAAATATTAATACGCTTAAAGATATTTTCTATTCCAAAACAGGACCCATATATACAAAAACAAAGGACTCGGCACCGACTAAATATTGCTGTGATGCTGTTGTTAAAAATTCATTGATTGCCAGCGGGTGCTTTATTGAGGGGACCGTGGAAAATTCAATAATTTTCAGGGGAGTAAAAATCGGCAAAAATGCTGTTGTTAAAAATTCAATCATAATGCAGCATGGAGTAATCGGTGATAATGCTCAGCTAAATTCCATAATAACCGATACTTACGCCTATGTGAATAAGGATAGAGTTCTGTTGGGTTATTCAAACTGTCCCTTCTTTATTAAGAAAAACTCAGTAGTATAGGAGTGATTTATATGAATAAAATAAAGGTATTATACATTGCATCCGAAGCCGCACCGTTTATTGCGACCGGAGGTCTCGGAGAGGTTGCAGGGTCCTTGCCCAAAGCCCTGTCCGAAAAATATGATGACAAAATCGATATAAGAATTATTCTTCCCTTATACCAAGGTATCTGGGACAGAAATGAATTTGAGTTCATAGGAAAAACATCTGTTCCTCTAGGTTGGAGGCAGCAGTATTGCGGTGTGTTTAAAAAGAAATTAAATAATGTTACATATTATTTTATAGACAATGAATACTATTTCAAAAGAGGTGAATGCTACGGGCATTTCGATGACGGTGAAAGATTTGCATTTTTCTCCAAGGCAGCCTTGTATATACTTCCAATGATTGGATTCATGCCCCATATTGTTCATGCAAATGACTGGCAGGCAGCATTGGCTCCGATTTATTTAGCTGCAAAATATCACAGCTATGAAGGATACAGGGATATTAAGTCCATAATAACAATTCACAACATTGAGTATCAGGGAATTTTTGATTTGGGGATTGCCGAAGATGTGTTTGATATTCACGGAAAGGAAAAAGGTATAATCGAATACAGAGGATCAATAAACCTATTGAAGGGGGCTATGGAAACATCCAACGTCATAAGCACAGTAAGCGAAAGCTATTCAAGGGAAATTTTTGATGATTACTATGCTCACGGACTTGCGGAAATAGTTGAAAGAAATTCATCAAAAATACGAGGAATACTTAACGGAATAGATACCGATATTTACAATCCCGAAACGGATAATGCTTTATTTGAAAATTACAATATTGATAATATTGAAGGCAAAAATATTAACAAGCTGAATTTACAGTCACTTACAGGTCTGCCTCAAAACAAGGATATACCTGTAATCGGCATCATTTCAAGATTAGTTAATCATAAGGGATTTGACCTGATAACAGAAGCAATGGAAGAAATACTCAAGGAAAGAGTCCAGTTAATTATACTTGGAAAAGGAGACAGGGGATACGAGCTGTTTTTTAAATCCATGCAGGACAGTTATAATGAGAAGGTCTCCGCAAGAATTGATTTCAATTCGGATTTGGCAAGAAAAATTTATGCAGGCGCCGATTTGTTCCTGATGCCCTCAATAAGCGAACCCTGCGGCATAGCACAAATGATTTCCTCAAGATACGGCACGGTTCCCATTGTGCGGGAAACGGGAGGACTTAAGGATTCAATCAAGGACGCAAGCCTTGGGGAAGGCAACGGATTCACATTCGGGGAACAATCGCCTCACGCTCTTTATGATGCGGTAAAAAGAGCCTTGCGGGTTTATAACAACAAGGAAGATTGGGGAAAATTGGTGAAGTCAGTAATGGAAATTGATTTCAGCTGGAAAAAATCAGCAGAAAAATATTTTGAAATGTATTCAGGGCTTACTGAATTAGGAGAATGATAATGACAAAAATTGACGCAAAATTCATCAACCGGTTAATAGATAACGAACTATTTCGCTACTGGAATACCGAGCCTGAAGGTGCCGATTCAAATCAAGTGTACAGAGCTTTGTCAATTGTAATAAGAGATTTGCTTCTGCATAAAAGAAATGAATTTATAAACAAGCAAAATAATAACAAGCAAGTTTATTATATGTGTATGGAATTTCTCATAGGCAAGTCTCTTAGAAATAACCTTTATAATTTAAATATAGAAAACGAAACTAAAGAAGCACTGAAAAAATACAATGTTACATTAGAAGAATTGTGTTTAATCGAAAAGGACCCCGGTTTAGGCAACGGCGGACTCGGTAGACTTGCGGCGTGCTTTATGGATTCCCTTGCAACTCAAAATTACCCTGCCGTTGGCTTTTCCATAAAATATGAATTCGGTCTTTTCAAGCAAAAAATAATTGACGGGTGGCAGACAGAACTTCCGGATGATTGGCTTTCAGCCTCAGACGTATGGCTTATACCAAAGACCGAAGAAAGAGTAATCGTTAAATTTGACGGAAGTATAAGAGAAGAATGGTCCCCCGAAGGACTGAAAATTTACCATGACTTCCCTACGGAGGTTGAAGCAATACCTTATGACTTGATGATTTCGGGATATAAAAGCGATGGAGTAAGCTTGCTGAGGCTTTGGGAATCAAGAAGCCTCAACAGCTTTGATATGAATTTATTCTCGCAAGGCGACTATATAAGGGCTTTGTCAGAGGATTCAATGGCAGAAGCAATATCAAAGGTTTTATATCCGGCTGATAATCATAATGAAGGTAAAATATTAAGACTTAAACAGCAATATTTCTTGGTTTCGGCATCAGCACAAAACATAGTGAATAACCATATTAAAAAATATATATCATTGGATAATTTCAGCGAAAAAAATGCAATTCATATTAATGACACCCATCCTGCACTTATAATTCCTGAATTAATGCGTATTTTTATGGACGAGTACAGGCTTTCATGGGAAAAGGCGTGGAATTTGGTGGTTAATACGGTTTCCTACACAAATCACACGGTAATGACTGAAGCATTGGAAACATTCGATGAAAATATAGTTAAATCCAAGCTGCCAAGAATTTATATGATAATACAAGAAATCAATAAAAGATTTCTCCGTGAAGCTGCATCAAAATACAATGATTACAACAAAGCTTTGAATATGTCCATATTCGGCTTCGGCAGAGTAAATATGGCTAATTTGTGCATAATCGGCAGTCATAAGGTAAACGGAGTTGCACATCTTCATTCTGAAATTTTAAAAAGAACTGTATTTAAAAACTTTTATGATTATAGTCCCGATAAGTTTCTAAATGTTACAAACGGCATAACCCACAGGCGATGGCTTAATCAGGCAAACCCTTTGCTGAAAGAATTAATTGAGGACCTTGTGGGTTTAGATTACGTTACAAATCCCGAAAAGCTTAATACGCTCAAATTCTACAAGGATGATGACAGTGTTCTGAATAGGCTGGGTGAAATTAAATATCAGAATAAAATGATTCTTGCCGAATATGTCAGAAAAAATAATCATATTGATTTGAATATTAATTCAATATTTGACATACAGGCGAAAAGGCTGCATGAATACAAAAGGCAGCTTTTAAATATACTCAGAATTATAAGTATCATCATTGACATAAATGAGGGAAATACAGTTGACATTGTTCCGGAAACATTTATATTTGCCGCAAAAGCCGCCCCCGGCTATCACAGGGCAAAAGAAATAATACAGCTCATTTTTGCATTAAGCGAATACATAAATAAAAATACTTTTATCAAAAAATATATCAACGTTGTGTTTTTGGAAAATTATTCTGTAAGTTTAGCTGAAATTATAATACCTGCCGGTGAATTAAGCGAGCAAATATCCTTAGCTGGAAAGGAAGCAAGCGGAACGGGAAATATGAAATTCATGCTTAACGGTGCCATAACCATCGGTACCTATGACGGCGCCAATGTTGAAATAATCAGTGAAGTTGGAGAAGATAATTTCTTCTTGTTCGGCATGAGAGACTATGAAGTTGAAGAATTATGGAGTCATGGTTATTCATCAACACTTTATTATCAAAAAAATCCAAAAATAAGAAAAATAATAGATTTTTTAAACAGAGGAATAAGCGGAAAATCCTTCGAATCAATTTCAAAATATTTAATCGGCGGACCTGTTGTGGGAGATCCTTATATGTGCTTTGCTGATTTTGACAACTATATGGATGTTCATCATAAAGCTTCACAGCTTTATTACAATGACAAAATAAAATGGAATAAAATGTCGCTAATAAATATAGCATCAGCAGGAAAATTTTCTTCCGACAGAACCATACGGGAGTATGCAGACAATATATGGGGGCTAAGATGAATGGGGACACACCTTCAAAATCAGGTGACTCTCTGTGGGATAGCTTTTGAAGGAATGTCCCCAAATTATGGAGGTACTATGTTTATATTCGATTCTCAGTCCCAGTTCTTCAGGCATCCTCAGGGAGGAATTAAATCAAATGAAATAATTACATTTAAAATATTTGTTAAGCGTAACATTAATGCCCCGGAATTGCTGATTGAAAAAAGACATGATTATGACAATGTTTTTTACGATAAAATAAAAATGCAGTGGATATCCGCTGAAAAAAGCTTTGATTTATACCAGGTTGAATTATCTATAAAGGAATATGGCAATTACTATTATTCCTTTATTTTTAATGATGAAAAATCCAATGATTATGAGCTGCTGATATATGATGCAGGCTATTCAACTCCTGATTGGGCAAAGGGAGGAATTATATATCATGTTTTTGTTGATAGATTTTACAGAACAAAAACAATCGAAAAAAAAGACACAATTATACGAAGATGGGGAGAAACTCCCCACTACCTTCCCGATGAAAAAGGTGAAATACTGAATAACGACTTTTTCGGCGGAAATTTAGAGGGTATAAAAGAAAAATTGCCTTACATTGCAAGCCTTGGGATAAGCATAATCTATTTATCTCCAATTTTCGAAGCACATTCAAATCATAAATATGATACGGGAGATTATCATAAAATTGATCCTATGTTCGGAAATGAAAATTCTTTAAAAGAGCTTATAAACGAAGCCGATAAAAATGGTATATATGTGATTCTTGACGGTGTTTTCAGCCATACAGGCGATGACAGCATTTACTTTAACAAATACGGCAGATATAACTCCACGGGTGCCTATGAAAGCAAGGATTCCCCTTATTATAATTGGTATACCTTCAATAAATGGAACGATGATTATGTAAGCTGGTGGGGTATAAAAACACTGCCTGAGATAAATGAACGCGATGAATCTTATGTAAACTTTGTAACCGGACAAAACGGAGTAATAGATCACTGGCAAAAAACAGGAGTTATGGGGTGGCGTTTGGATGTTGCCGACGAGCTGCCTGATGAATTTATTGATGCCCTTCGCATTTCCGTAAAAAAAGAAAGCAAAGATGCTTTAATAATAGGCGAAATTTGGGAATTTGCATCAAATAAATACTCTTACGGAAAGCTGAGAAAATATTTATTGGGAAAGCAGCTTGATTCTGTAACCAATTACCCATTAAGACACGGAATAATAGAATTCGTAAAAAATAAAGACTGTAATCTTCTTTATGAAACAATGAATAGAATTATGGAAACATATCCTCCTGAAACAGTGGACTGTCTTATGAATATTATAGGAACTCACGATACTGAAAGAATTCTTACTGTATTAGGAAGCAGTATAATTCCTTACAGCAAAGAAGAAATGTCGAAAAGCAAACTTTCTGAGAAAGAATTAAAACAAGGAATAAAGCTTTTGAAAATTGCAGTTCTGCTCCAAATGACTCTTCCCGGAATTCCCTGCATTTATTATGGTGATGAAGCGGGTTTGCAAGGCTGGAAGGACCCTTTTAACAGAAGATGCTATCCCTGGGGAAATGAAAACAGGGATATACTTGATTACTATATGTCTATAACAAGTTTTCGGAGAAAAGTCAAAGTTTTAGCTTCCGGAAAGTATAAATGCTTAATTCATGATAAATCTGTTTTTGTATTTCAAAGATTTAATGATAAAGAAAAAATAATTATTGCGGTGAATTTGTCTAATAGTGAAATTACATTGAAGCTCCGGGAAACCATGACTGAATACGGCAAAAATAAGGAAAGCAATATTTTCAGCTTAGAAAAAGAAAATTATTTAATTTTAGCGGAACCGTAAGCTCGTGATTTGAGTTTTTGCATAATTTGTGTATATTTTTTGTACAAATATTTTTGAGATTTTTGTCTTTAATGAATGTGATGATTTCAATCAAAATTTAGATTTTTGACAAGAAATTTATGTCATTCGCTAAGCAAAAGTATAAAAAAAATCAAGTTTCCATTTTTTTACATTTGTATATATATACTAAATAACATAAGCTATCTGCATGTATCCCAATATATTATATGACGCAAGCATGCAAATGTGCCTTCTTAATTATTTCAGACAATTTATCATTTAATTCTGACTGTTTTAACCTCCAGCGCCAATTGCCGCCCAATGTTGACGGAGTATTGATTCTTGCCTCCGAGCTCAGGCAAATTAAGTCTTGAATAGGTACTATGCAAAGATTAGCCTTGCTGTTGTATACCGCTTTTATTAACTCATATACAATATCGTCAAGGTTTTTATTATTTTCATTAATAGAAAATTTATCACATTAATATTTTATTGAATAAATAGGGTAATAATGGTACAATCTTATTAAGAACATATGTTTTATAAAGTTGGTGAGCTTATGTATCAAGAAAATTCATTATTTTATAATTATAATCAAACACCATTAGCAGATCGGATTCGTCCACTAAGTTTAAATGAATTTGTCGGTCAAAAACATCTGATTGGTGAGGGAAAAGTGCTGAGAGTATTAATTGAAACCGATAAAATTACTTCGCTTATTTTTTGGGGACCACCTGGAGTAGGTAAAACGACGTTAGCGATGATCATCGCTAACGTCGTTTTACCTACTCCAGGTGGTCCCCAAAAAATAAGCGAAGTAATTTTATCGGTTTCAATTAATACTCTCAGCACTTTTCCCTCACCAATCAGATGTTTTTGACCGACAAATTCATTTAAACTTAGTGGACGAATCCGATCTGCTAATGGTGTTTGATTATAATTATAAAATAATGAATTTTCTTGATACATAAGCTCACCAACTTTATAAAACATATGTTCTTAATAAGATTGTACCATTATTACCCTATTTATTCAATAAAATATTAATGTGATAAATTTTCTATTAATGAAAATAATAAAAACCTTGACGATATTGTATATGAGTTAATAAAAGCGGTATACAACAGCAAGGCTAATCTTTGCATAGTACCTATTCAAGACTTAATTTGCCTGAGCTCGGAGGCAAGAATCAATACTCCGTCAACATTGGGCGGCAATTGGCGCTGGAGGTTAAAACAGTCAGAATTAAATGATAAATTGTCTGAAATAATTAAGAAGGCACATTTGCATGCTTGCGTCATATAATATATTGGGATACATGCAGATAGCTTATGTTATTTAGTATATATATACAAATGTAAAAAAATGGAAACTTGATTTTTTTTATACTTTTGCTTAGCGAATGACATAAATTTCTTGTCAAAAATCTAAATTTTGATTGAAATCATCACATTCATTAAAGACAAAAATCTCAAAAATATTTGTACAAAAAATATACACAAATTATGCAAAAACTCAAATCACGAGCTTACGGTTCCGCTAAAATTAAATAATTTTCTTTTTCTAAGCTGAAAATATTGCTTTCCTTATTTTTGCCGTATTCAGTCATGGTTTCCCGGAGCTTCAATGTAATTTCACTATTAGACAAATTCACCGCAATAATTATTTTTTCTTTATCATTAAATCTTTGAAATACAAAAACAGATTTATCATGAATTAAGCATTTATACTTTCCGGAAGCTAAAACTTTGACTTTTCTCCGAAAACTTGTTATAGACATATAGTAATCAAGTATATCCCTGTTTTCATTTCCCCAGGGATAGCATCTTCTGTTAAAAGGGTCCTTCCAGCCTTGCAAACCCGCTTCATCACCATAATAAATGCAGGGAATTCCGGGAAGAGTCATTTGGAGCAGAACTGCAATTTTCAAAAGCTTTATTCCTTGTTTTAATTCTTTCTCAGAAAGTTTGCTTTTCGACATTTCTTCTTTGCTGTAAGGAATTATACTGCTTCCTAATACAGTAAGAATTCTTTCAGTATCGTGAGTTCCTATAATATTCATAAGACAGTCCACTGTTTCAGGAGGATATGTTTCCATAATTCTATTCATTGTTTCATAAAGAAGATTACAGTCTTTATTTTTTACGAATTCTATTATTCCGTGTCTTAATGGGTAATTGGTTACAGAATCAAGCTGCTTTCCCAATAAATATTTTCTCAGCTTTCCGTAAGAGTATTTATTTGATGCAAATTCCCAAATTTCGCCTATTATTAAAGCATCTTTGCTTTCTTTTTTTACGGAAATGCGAAGGGCATCAATAAATTCATCAGGCAGCTCGTCGGCAACATCCAAACGCCACCCCATAACTCCTGTTTTTTGCCAGTGATCTATTACTCCGTTTTGTCCGGTTACAAAGTTTACATAAGATTCATCGCGTTCATTTATCTCAGGCAGTGTTTTTATACCCCACCAGCTTACATAATCATCGTTCCATTTATTGAAGGTATACCAATTATAATAAGGGGAATCCTTGCTTTCATAGGCACCCGTGGAGTTATATCTGCCGTATTTGTTAAAGTAAATGCTGTCATCGCCTGTATGGCTGAAAACACCGTCAAGAATCACATATATACCATTTTTATCGGCTTCGTTTATAAGCTCTTTTAAAGAATTTTCATTTCCGAACATAGGATCAATTTTATGATAATCTCCCGTATCATATTTATGATTTGAATGTGCTTCGAAAATTGGAGATAAATAGATTATGCTTATCCCAAGGCTTGCAATGTAAGGCAATTTTTCTTTTATACCCTCTAAATTTCCGCCGAAAAAGTCGTTATTCAGTATTTCACCTTTTTCATCGGGAAGGTAGTGGGGAGTTTCTCCCCATCTTCGTATAATTGTGTCTTTTTTTTCGATTGTTTTTGTTCTGTAAAATCTATCAACAAAAACATGATATATAATTCCTCCCTTTGCCCAATCAGGAGTTGAATAGCCTGCATCATATATCAGCAGCTCATAATCATTGGATTTTTCATCATTAAAAATAAAGGAATAATAGTAATTGCCATATTCCTTTATAGATAATTCAACCTGGTATAAATCAAAGCTTTTTTCAGCGGATATCCACTGCATTTTTATTTTATCGTAAAAAACATTGTCATAATCATGTCTTTTTTCAATCAGCAATTCCGGGGCATTAATGTTACGCTTAACAAATATTTTAAATGTAATTATTTCATTTGATTTAATTCCTCCCTGAGGATGCCTGAAGAACTGGGACTGAGAATCGAATATAAACATAGTACCTCCATAATTTGGGGACATTCCTTCAAAAGCTATCCCACAGAGAGTCACCTGATTTTGAAGGTGTGTCCCCATTCATCTTAGCCCCCATATATTGTCTGCATACTCCCGTATGGTTCTGTCGGAAGAAAATTTTCCTGCTGATGCTATATTTATTAGCGACATTTTATTCCATTTTATTTTGTCATTGTAATAAAGCTGTGAAGCTTTATGATGAACATCCATATAGTTGTCAAAATCAGCAAAGCACATATAAGGATCTCCCACAACAGGTCCGCCGATTAAATATTTTGAAATTGATTCGAAGGATTTTCCGCTTATTCCTCTGTTTAAAAAATCTATTATTTTTCTTATTTTTGGATTTTTTTGATAATAAAGTGTTGATGAATAACCATGACTCCATAATTCTTCAACTTCATAGTCTCTCATGCCGAACAAGAAGAAATTATCTTCTCCAACTTCACTGATTATTTCAACATTGGCGCCGTCATAGGTACCGATGGTTATGGCACCGTTAAGCATGAATTTCATATTTCCCGTTCCGCTTGCTTCCTTTCCAGCTAAGGATATTTGCTCGCTTAATTCACCGGCAGGTATTATAATTTCAGCTAAACTTACAGAATAATTTTCCAAAAACACAACGTTGATATATTTTTTGATAAAAGTATTTTTATTTATGTATTCGCTTAATGCAAAAATGAGCTGTATTATTTCTTTTGCCCTGTGATAGCCGGGGGCGGCTTTTGCGGCAAATATAAATGTTTCCGGAACAATGTCAACTGTATTTCCCTCATTTATGTCAATGATGATACTTATAATTCTGAGTATATTTAAAAGCTGCCTTTTGTATTCATGCAGCCTTTTCGCCTGTATGTCAAATATTGAATTAATATTCAAATCAATATGATTATTTTTTCTGACATATTCGGCAAGAATCATTTTATTCTGATATTTAATTTCACCCAGCCTATTCAGAACACTGTCATCATCCTTGTAGAATTTGAGCGTATTAAGCTTTTCGGGATTTGTAACGTAATCTAAACCCACAAGGTCCTCAATTAATTCTTTCAGCAAAGGGTTTGCCTGATTAAGCCATCGCCTGTGGGTTATGCCGTTTGTAACATTTAGAAACTTATCGGGACTATAATCATAAAAGTTTTTAAATACAGTTCTTTTTAAAATTTCAGAATGAAGATGTGCAACTCCGTTTACCTTATGACTGCCGATTATGCACAAATTAGCCATATTTACTCTGCCGAAGCCGAATATGGACATATTCAAAGCTTTGTTGTAATCATTGTATTTTGATGCAGCTTCACGGAGAAATCTTTTATTGATTTCTTGTATTATCATATAAATTCTTGGCAGCTTGGATTTAACTATATTTTCATCGAATGTTTCCAATGCTTCAGTCATTACCGTGTGATTTGTGTAGGAAACCGTATTAACCACCAAATTCCACGCCTTTTCCCATGAAAGCCTGTACTCGTCCATAAAAATACGCATTAATTCAGGAATTATAAGTGCAGGATGGGTGTCATTAATATGAATTGCATTTTTTTCGCTGAAATTATCCAATGATATATATTTTTTAATATGGTTATTCACTATGTTTTGTGCTGATGCCGAAACCAAGAAATATTGCTGTTTAAGTCTTAATATTTTACCTTCATTATGATTATCAGCCGGATATAAAACCTTTGATATTGCTTCTGCCATTGAATCCTCTGACAAAGCCCTTATATAGTCGCCTTGCGAGAATAAATTCATATCAAAGCTGTTGAGGCTTCTTGATTCCCAAAGCCTCAGCAAGCTTACTCCATCGCTTTTATATCCCGAAATCATCAAGTCATAAGGTATTGCTTCAACCTCCGTAGGGAAGTCATGGTAAATTTTCAGTCCTTCGGGGGACCATTCTTCTCTTATACTTCCGTCAAATTTAACGATTACTCTTTCTTCGGTCTTTGGTATAAGCCATACGTCTGAGGCTGAAAGCCAATCATCCGGAAGTTCTGTCTGCCACCCGTCAATTATTTTTTGCTTGAAAAGACCGAATTCATATTTTATGGAAAAGCCAACGGCAGGGTAATTTTGAGTTGCAAGGGAATCCATAAAGCACGCCGCAAGTCTACCGAGTCCGCCGTTGCCTAAACCGGGGTCCTTTTCGATTAAACACAATTCTTCTAATGTAACATTGTATTTTTTCAGTGCTTCTTTAGTTTCGTTTTCTATATTTAAATTATAAAGGTTATTTCTAAGAGACTTGCCTATGAGAAATTCCATACACATATAATAAACTTGCTTGTTATTATTTTGCTTGTTTATAAATTCATTTCTTTTATGCAGAAGCAAATCTCTTATTACAATTGACAAAGCTCTGTACACTTGATTTGAATCGGCACCTTCAGGCTCGGTATTCCAGTAGCGAAATAGTTCGTTATCTATTAACCGGTTGATGAATTTTGCGTCAATTTTTGTCATTATCATTCTCCTAATTCAGTAAGCCCTGAATACATTTCAAAATATTTTTCTGCTGATTTTTTCCAGCTGAAATCAATTTCCATTACTGACTTCACCAATTTTCCCCAATCTTCCTTGTTGTTATAAACCCGCAAGGCTCTTTTTACCGCATCATAAAGAGCGTGAGGCGATTGTTCCCCGAATGTGAATCCGTTGCCTTCCCCAAGGCTTGCGTCCTTGATTGAATCCTTAAGTCCTCCCGTTTCCCGCACAATGGGAACCGTGCCGTATCTTGAGGAAATCATTTGTGCTATGCCGCAGGGTTCGCTTATTGAGGGCATCAGGAACAAATCGGCGCCTGCATAAATTTTTCTTGCCAAATCCGAATTGAAATCAATTCTTGCGGAGACCTTCTCATTATAACTGTCCTGCATGGATTTAAAAAACAGCTCGTATCCCCTGTCTCCTTTTCCAAGTATAATTAACTGGACTCTTTCCTTGAGTATTTCTTCCATTGCTTCTGTTATCAGGTCAAATCCCTTATGATTAACTAATCTTGAAATGATGCCGATTACAGGTATATCCTTGTTTTGAGGCAGACCTGTAAGTGACTGTAAATTCAGCTTGTTAATATTTTTGCCTTCAATATTATCAATATTGTAATTTTCAAATAAAGCATTATCCGTTTCGGGATTGTAAATATCGGTATCTATTCCGTTAAGTATTCCTCGTATTTTTGATGAATTTCTTTCAACTATTTCCGCAAGTCCGTGAGCATAGTAATCATCAAAAATTTCCCTTGAATAGCTTTCGCTTACTGTGCTTATGACGTTGGATGTTTCCATAGCCCCCTTCAATAGGTTTATTGATCCTCTGTATTCGATTATACCTTTTTCCTTTCCGTGAATATCAAACACATCTTCGGCAATCCCCAAATCAAAAATTCCCTGATACTCAATGTTGTGAATTGTTATTATGGACTTAATATCCCTGTATCCTTCATAGCTGTGATATTTTGCAGCTAAATAAATCGGAGCCAATGCTGCCTGCCAGTCATTTGCATGAACAATATGGGGCATGAATCCAATCATTGGAAGTATATACAAGGCTGCCTTGGAGAAAAATGCAAATCTTTCACCGTCATCGAAATGCCCGTAGCATTCACCTCTTTTGAAATAGTATTCATTGTCTATAAAATAATATGTAACATTATTTAATTTCTTTTTAAACACACCGCAATACTGCTGCCTCCAACCTAGAGGAACAGATGTTTTTCCTATGAACTCAAATTCATTTCTGTCCCAGATACCTTGGTATAAGGGAAGAATAATTCTTATATCGATTTTGTCATCATATTTTTCGGACAGGGCTTTGGGCAAGGACCCTGCAACCTCTCCGAGACCTCCGGTCGCAATAAACGGTGCGGCTTCGGATGCAATGTATAATACCTTTATTTTATTCATATAAATCACTCCTATACTACTGAGTTTTTCTTAATAAAGAAGGGACAGTTTGAATAACCCAACAGAACTCTATCCTTATTCACATAGGCGTAAGTATCGGTTATTATGGAATTTAGCTGAGCATTATCACCGATTACTCCATGCTGCATTATGATTGAATTTTTAACAACAGCATTTTTGCCGATTTTTACTCCCCTGAAAATTATTGAATTTTCCACGGTCCCCTCAATAAAGCACCCGCTGGCAATCAATGAATTTTTAACAACAGCATCACAGCAATATTTAGTCGGTGCCGAGTCCTTTGTTTTTGTATATATGGGTCCTGTTTTGGAATAGAAAATATCTTTAAGCGTATTAATATTTAGCAATTTCATGCTGTTGTCATAATAGCTCTGAAGTGAATCAATATGGGCAAAAAATCCATCGTGTTCATAACCGTAGATTCTCAAAGAATGAACTCTTGCCGCTAAGACATCATAGCTGAAGTCCTTGTAATTTCTTGCAATGGCATCATAAATAAGTGATTCGAGAAAATCCTTATTCATAACAAATGTATTCAGCCCTACATTATAATTTCCGGTTGTAATAGGATAAACCAAGACGTCATCCGCTCTTCCGTCTTCATCAAATTCATATAATATTTTGTGAATGGAATTAGATTTATCAACGTTTGTCTTTGTATATACAGCCGTAATATCCGAGCTTTTTTCCTCATGGTATTTTATTATTTCCTGAAAATTAATATCATAAATCATATCGCAGTCCGATAAAATCACATACTTTTCCTTTGAAGATGAAATATAATCCATTACTCTTTTTAACGCATCTAATCTTCCCTTATAAAGTCCGTGATTTTCACCTACGGCATAGGGCGGAAATATGAGTATTCCTCCTTTTTTCCTTGACAAGTCCCAATCCTTCCCCGAGCCTACATGCTCCATCAGTGACCGGTAGTTGCTTTTTGTTATGATACATACCTTATCGATACCTGAATTAACCATGTTTGAAAGGGGGAAATCTATAAGTCTGTACCTGCCGCCGAAAGGAATTGCGGCAACTGAACGATGAGATGCTAATTCTGTCATGCTCCAATCCTGAATATCCGAAAAAATAATTCCTAAAGCTTTCATACTACCCCTCCTGCATGTTATTTATAACACTTTCCCGCGGTATTACCGTAATTTCCGAGTTTTCACCTTTTGCTTTGCCGATTTTTAAGCTTGCTCCGATTTTTACCATTTCATCAATTATAGAGTAATTAATTACACAATTTCTGCCTATTTCCACATCAGCCATTATTACGGAATCTTTTACAACCGCATTTTCTCCGATTGTTACTCCCGAAAATATTATTGAATTTTCCACTTCACCTAAAATTACGGCTCCTTCTGAAATAATTGAATTTTTAACAACGGCATCCTTGCTTACATAGTGGGGAGGTTTTTCTGCGTGCCTTGAATAAATTATCCAATTATCCGACAGCTCAAAGCCGTTCTCGCCTAAAAGATCCATATTTGCCTGCCATAATGATTCAATTGTACCGACATCCTTCCAATATCCATTGAATTTATAAGCATACATTTTTTCATCGGATTTAAGCATTAAGGGGATAACATCCTTGCCAAAGTCATTTGCAGATTCAAGATTCAGGTCGTCTATTTCAAGATATTTCTTAAGCTTGTTCCATTTAAATACATATATACCCATTGATGCCTGTGTACTTTTAGGTCTTTTGGGCTTTTCTTCAAAATCGATTATTTTTCCGCTTTCATCGGAGCTTAAAATACCAAAGCGCGAAGCCTCCTTTAAAGGAACATCAATTACAGATATTGTGCAATCGGCATCCTTTTCCTTGTGATAATTTATCATTAAGGAATAATCCATTTTATAAATATGGTCTCCTGACAATATGAGCACATATTCAGGATTGTACTGGTCAATAAAATTTATATTTTGGTAAATTGAATTTGCCGTTCCCAAATACCATTCCGAATCTCCTACTCTTTGGTACGGGGGCAATATCTGAATTCCGCCGTGCATTCTGTCCAAGTCCCAGGATTTTCCGTCCCCTATATATGAATTCAGTGTTAATGGTTGATATTGTGTTAAAACGCCTATTGTATCCAGACCGGAGTTTACACAGTTGGACAAGGCGAAGTCGATTATTCTGTATTTGCCCCCAAAGGGTACAGAAGGTTTTGCAATTTTTGTTGTGAGAGCGCCTAATCTGCTGCCCTGTCCTCCCGCAAGAAGCATGACAACACATTCTTTTTCAGCTAATTTCATAAATTTTACCTCCCTCTTTATTTATTTGATATTTTGTATCTTTTTCGAGAAAAATTATTGACAGCGGAGGCAGTGTTAATGATATTTTAAAATCATATCCATGCATGGCTCCCGCCGAGGATATTATTTTATCCCTGTTGCCGGTTCCCGTGCCCCCGTATTTTTCATTATTTGAATTGAATACTTCCGTATAAATTCCTTCATCGGCACCGATTAAATAGTTATATCTTTCCACAGGAGAAAAGTTAACAACCGCAATCAATTCGTCACCGCTTTTGTTTATACGCTTGAAAGCTATTATATTCTGCTCAAAATCATCGTTGGAAATCCATTTAAACCCGTTCCATGAATAATCAATTTCCCAAAGCTGCGAATACATCAGGTAAAATTCATTCAGATCCTTAATATATGCGTCTAATTTTCCGTGATATTCGTAATCCGTCATAAACCATTCTACTTCCTTGTTGAAATCCCATTCCGTGAATTGTCCCACTTCATATCCCATAAAGTTCAGCTTTTTTCCCGGATGAGCCATCATGTAGCCTAAAAGGACTCTCACGTTTGCAAATTTCTCCTCATAAGGTCCCGGCATCTTATTTAATATGGATTTCTTGCCATGTACAACCTCATCATGGGACAGAGGAAGTATAAAATTCTCACTGAACGCGTAATGAAGGGAAAAGGTTATGTTTTTGTGCTTGTATTTTCTGAAAAAAGGGTCTGCCTCCATATATTCAATCATATCGTTCATCCAGCCCATATTCCATTTGAAATTAAAGCCTAATCCCCCTAAATAAGCAGGCTTGGTAACCATAGGCCATGCCGTGGATTCTTCGGCTATCATCATGGTGTTATGATAGTTTTTAAATATAATTTCATTAAGCTTTTTCAAAAAGGAAATTGCTTCGAGATTTTCATTTCCCCCATATATATTAGGAGTCCATTCACCATCCTTTTTATCATAATCCAAGTAAAGCATCGAGCTTACCGCATCAACTCTCAAACCATCGGCATGATAAACATCTAACCAAAATACTGCATTTGATATTAGAAATGATTGAACCTCAGTCCTTCCGAAATCAAATTTATGAGTGCCCCAGCCTTTAATTTCCCTTTTTTGATAATCCTTATATTCGTAAAGATAATCTCCGTCAAATTTATACAACCCATGTGCGTCCCTTGGAAAATGAGCGGGAACCCAATCAAGTATAACTCCAATGCCATTCTGATGGCATTGGTCGATTAAATATTTTAAGTCATCAGGTTCTCCGAAGCGTTTGGTCGGTGCATAATAGCCTGAAACCTGATAGCCCCAGGAGCCGTCAAAGGGATATTCCATTATGGGCATCAGTTCAATATGAGTATAGAAATGCTCCTTTGCATGTTCTATGAGCATTGGTGCTATTTCCCTGTATGTGTAAAAATCCCCGTTTTCTTTGCGTTTCCACGAGGATAGACTTATCTCATAAATATTAATAGGCAGTTCATATAAGTTAACGGTTTTTTTGTAATTTTGCCAATTTACATCATGCCATTTGTATTCATTTATATTGTAAACAATTGAAGCGGTTTCCGTCTTTGTCTGTGAAGAAAACGCATAGGGGTCTGCCTTATAAATATCGTCATTGCCGGCAGTGGTAATAATATACTTATACAATTCTCCTTCCTTTATGTAAGAGACAAATAACTCCCATATTCCACTTTCGGGAAGTCTTTTCATTTCAAAATCCGTACTTTTTTGCCAATTGCAAAAATTGCCCGTTACATATACTTTTTTGGCATTGGGAGCCCAGACTCTGAATACGGTGCCTGTATTTCCTATAATATGCGAGCCTAAAAAATTATATGAATAATAGTTTGTACCTTGGTGGAATAAATAAACCGGCAGTTGTTCATTAGTTTTCATAAAATTTACCCCGTCGAAATTCTGTTGTTAGAGCCATAATTTGTAAATATCATACTTAAATTATATAATAAAAATGAAAATTTATAAAGGTTTATTTGTTATCATTACTACTTTTATACCTTCTTTTTGACAGGTTTAAACAAAATATAAAAAAAAGACACCCTAAGAAATATAGGATGACTCCAATCAGACCGGTAATGTTGCTAAGCATCGGTAATAATTATACTGAAATGAGTTAAACAGTAAGAATTAGTCAATAATAATATTTTCAACCTCAATTCCAAATATTGAGTAGGTCAGCACAAATGCCGATGGATTAACTACTTTGCTATCGGTAAATTTAAAAAACACGCCAAGATTATAGCTTCTGGTATATCTTCGTATAGTCTATTAATGGAACCTTTCATCTAAAAATCTAAAAAACTCTTCGCTTGTCTTCCAATAATCTCCCTTTGAATCTTCTAAATAATATTCTCCGTTTACTTCGTACATTCTCCAATATATCTTTTCATTGTCCGCACCATGTTCTATGTTAATTTGGAATGAAAAAATAAATATATCCTCAATATCTAAGCTAACAGATTGGGCTGTTGATAAAAATTTATGTATTTTCATCTTATCACTTTTTTCCTCTATATAAAAAAGCCTGCTGTAAACAGTTCTGATTAAATCAGCACTGTTCCACGTTTCAATAGGCGGAACAGTATTTTTCCTTTCTTGATTCTGACAGCCTATTATAAGTATTCCTGCTAAAAGGCAAATGAACACTATTATATTTATCTTTTTATTAATTATGTAAATATTGTTTAGTATTCTGTGATAAAGTTTACACATAGCTGTAATCATCCCCTTAATTAAATTTCTTATAGCTTGAGATTAAGGAATAATATAATACAAAGTATAGTAATTAACAATATTCTGAGCCATTCCATGTAAAGCCAAAAATCTCCTCCCAATACGATATCTGGGCTAAGACCATACTCATCTACAAAAATTCCCATATTATATAAAAGTTTCATCGATATTATTAAGCATAGCAAGCTGATTATAAGGCAAATGATTTGCATTTTTTTCTTCATTGTATTGTGTGACCTCCTTTATTTTCCAAGGTCCGTCCACAAGATTCCCCAAAATTTTTTATGTCCATAAAATTTCTTTATGTATTTTCAATTATTTTTATTGGAGTTTATTTCATGGTCTAAAAATTGTTTAATAATAATATTTTCAGCCTCAATTCCAAAAATTGAATAGGTCAGTACAAATGCCGATGGATTAACTACCTTGCTATCAGTAAATAAAAAAAATACGCCGAGGTCATAGCTTGCAAACGGGAGAATTATCTTACCTTCCAAATGCTCGTATTCCGAAAAGTCTTCCTGCTTCATTTCCGAAAATCCCCATTCCGTTATTAAGGTAGTATGATACTTCATTCCTCTTTCTCCTATAGGAGTAATTTTTCTTATTTTTATGGGTAAAATAGTTTTATTGTATATATAACCGCCAAAGCCCATTATTTTATCTGTATATTCATCAAAGGCGGCTTTCTCTGCCACAGTTGCATTAGTATTAAAGTATATATATTCCGAACAATATTTTTCAATTATCAGCGTTGCTAATATAGTAGTTATTACAATGAATACTATGGTTTTTTTGATAATTTCATTTCTATTCATTACTATTTAACCCCTTTTCATAGTATATAAATTATTTTAATATCTATATCTTAATCTTTAAAAGCTGCAGATTATAAATATATCTAAAACTAAAAATAGTTGAGCTTGATTCATTTTAATAAATATTCTAACGCAACGGTCATCATTTAGTATAAATATATTTTCACATTTATTATTATATCATGAAGTCAAGCCCAAACCATTATTTTAAATTATTGTAGTTTTAATCTATTGTATCTTGGTATTACCAACTTTGAAGATAACCATAATGTTTATGGGAAATCTTATACTTTGTTATAAATATTTGTGTTTTAGTTATCTACTATATAAACCCTTTAACCGTCCAAATCGTTACACTTTTTTCAAAGATATTTTATTAACAATTTGTAATACTTTTACTTTTCTATACTTTCGGCTACTTTTTTTAATATTTCAACATCAATATCACCTGAAACTATAAAGTTATATTCCTCCCCTTGAAAAATTATAAAATTGTAACTATTATCTCTTTTTATATATAGCAATCCCATATAATTATTAATCAAAATATTCTCTTTGTCACAATTTTCTGTATCTACCTGCATAGGACTATTTAAAGAAATGAACTCATATGCTAAAGTTGTTCCGTCTAACGGATTTGAATATATTATAGTCCCAATACTTTCCATGTTGTCCTTTACAATTATTTCATAATTATCCGGAATGTATCTCGGATAATAATAGCCTTCAAATTCTTCAATGTTGTTCTCTAAATCCGGCCGAAATTCAGTGTATTTATCTTTATCTATTACTTCTATGTTCATAATTTTGAAAAAGAAGGCATTTACTTTTCCAAACATTGGTGGATAGAAGATAAATGACAGTAATATAATTGCTGCTGCTGCAATTGTTTTGAAAATAATTTTCTTTCTGCGATGTCTTCTGCCATCTATGTACATTTTGTTAATTTTATCAATCATTCGTTTATCAAATTCCGCAATGTTTGGTATTTCAACCCCATCATTCGAAACTTCGTCAAATAGTTCCATTTCCTTATCGAATTGAGCTTGTGCCGCAAGTTGAAACAATAGCTCGTCTTCTGCGCTTAAATTTTCTTCAAGGTTATTTTTATCATTCATCTTTCAAGCCTTCCTTCTTTAAGTATGTTCTGATTCTCATAAGCATTACACGTATTGTATCTGTCTTAACATTAAGCCTTTCAGATATTTCTTTATTGCTGTAACCTTCATGCTTCATACTTAATATCTGCCTATATCTCGGGCTTAATTCATCAATGCAGTTTTTAAGTTCTTTGTATGAGGCTTCTGATATAGCTATTTCTTCTGCACAAGTACTTGACGGAGAATGTTCTTCAGCTATTTTCATATCGATATATATATTTGCTTTTTTCTTATTAAGGATTTTACATGATGTATTAGTTACTGTAACAATTATATATTTTTTTATTTCATAATCCTTTGAATTGATTATTTTACTATAGTTTTTTGCAATATTTATAAATGCTTCTTCCACCGCATCTTCTGCTTCATGCCAATCAATTAATTTAGAAAATGCAATTTTTATCATTTCTTCCCTATATTTAATGTATAATTCTATAATAAAATCCTTTGAATGCCTATCATATATGAAGTCTTTTTTATCTATATCCATATTCCCCGCCCCCTGCATAGCCTAAATTAATTATACACTAAAAATACAATTTTTAAAACTACAATATCAAGCGGCTACAGGCATAGAATTTTAAGCAGCATGTCAAGGGGACGGGGTTGTTGTCATCTTATCTAATTTTCTGTATTGCTCCCCTGCTAATTCCGGTCAATCTCCATCGTCAAAAAACAAGGTTTGCCTGTTTATTCCTCTTATGATAATGTGGTATATCCCACTTTCACTTTTTAGTCTCGAAACTCTCGGCATAAAAATCACCCCTTTGGTAACTTATACCATATATTATGCATAATATCAATCCTTAAAATTGTTACGCAGCTGCATTTGTGACGACAACCCCGTCCCCCTGTCATTCCCCCCCCTGTCATTTCCCCCTGTCATTTCCCCTGTCATTCTATAGCAAAACACGGCGGCAACCTCCTGTCGTTACCGCCGTGTCCTTAGAAAAGGGCGACTTTAATACACCTTCCGCTTGTCCATTTTTTAAAAAGGAAACGGCGGCTCTGATTTTTCACTATCAAAGGCGCCGCGTAGTCTTATGGAAACAGCCTACGCAACGGCTTATCCATAAAGCTCTTTATTCAACTGTTTGAATAGCCTCCACAATGCTTGATTTTGCAACCGTTCCCAATGGAATGTAGGTAGCAAGCATACAGGCAAAAACTGAAAATATTGCCGCTTCTACAACCGTTATCAAAGGCATTATCATAGCTTGCACAATATCAGTAGCGGCAGCGTTTATGAAAAGTGAACAGGCATATCCCAATACACCACCTATCAAAATGGCGATAAGCCCGTAATATGCTCCCTCCCATAAAAAGGTCTTGTAAAGGCTCCCCGCGCTCATGCCGATTGCTCTTTGAACGCCGATTTCCGTTTTCCGCGTGTGAATATTCGTATACACCGTGTTGATGATATTTAGTAGACCTATCAATCCAACAAACAGGATAAGTCCCCATGCAAGCAAACGGATCTGCTCATAGCTTTCACGAAGCTGCTGGTCTACATTTCTGTATGAGAACCACCGTCCGCTTGTTTTATCACAAAGTGATTGTATTGCGCCCTCGATTGCTTCTGTGTCCGCGTCCTCAGACAATACCGGGTAAATCTCGGTATATTGGTGCTGTCCCGTGATTTGGTCGTAAACTGTATCATAGACAATGACCTGTACACCGTTCCAAAAAGGCTGATTCGCTAATTGAATACACTCT
>ENA-UOOK01001518-UOOK01001518.1-fermentation-metagenome-genome-assembly--contig:-NODE-1518-length-30414-cov-4.425640_pt1 | contig 30414 bp, 34 predicted proteins | sample MGYA00245777_ERZ724023 | MGnify/ENA primary metagenome ERZ724023 (study PRJEB28704, sample SAMN03018312) | fermentation metagenome | biome: anthropogenic terrestrial biome; feature: soil; material...
TAAAAAATTCATTGTATCGGAGCCGGTCGAAGATATCGTCAGGCAGGTTATTGAATATAAGCAAAAAACATTTATACTTAACAGAACAATTAATTCTTCTTCCGAAAATGACGATAAATGACATATAAGCAATTGTTAAAAGGGAGTGCTGTATTTGCAAGGAAAGTCACTAAACACAGTCTTGCTGGCCATTATTGCGGTTCTTACTCTTGCGCTGGCGGTGATGTCCATATTTCTTTTTACCACCCTCAACAGTAAGGGAGTGGCAGGTGTGGGGAAGGCAAAGCTCTCGGCCGAACAGGTTGTCCCGCCGGCGGAACAGGCAAGATTTAACCTTTACCAGGTCGATGCCAAAGGTGAGGTGGATACCGAAAAAAGCGGCGACGCGGTCTTCAATATCAAAAGCACCGAGAACCAGCCCAATAGCTTTCTGATGGCTTCCATATCCGTTGTGTATAACGGCGGATCAAAAAACAAGCTCCTTGAAGAGCGGAAAAAACTTCTTCAAAACTTATATATCAGTGATTTTAGACAAGCCGCCATAGAGTATTTCAGAAGCAAAAGCTATGATGAGCTCCAACAGGCCGATGCAATGCAAAAAGCGGGAGAAGACCTGCAAGCGATCTTTAGCGGAATTATCGGCGAAGATCCTGAAGATCCCGCTAAAAAAATCATTCTAAAAATTGTTTTTGATAAGTGGATCATTCAACAGCAGTAACTCAGGAGGGAAAAAAGTGGGAGACATACTTTCCCAAAACGAAATAGATAATCTATTGCAGCAGCTCAATACCGGAGAACTTGACGTAAAGGAAATCAGCAGTGAAACGGCCGAGAAGAAAATTCGAAACCATGATTTTCGCCGTCCCAGCAAGTTTGCGAAGGATCATATCCGAACACTCCAGATGATTAACGAAAATTACGCAAGACTTCTGACCAATTTTTTGTCAGGTTATTTAAGAACTCTGGTACAGGTTGATGTACAAACGGTTCAAGCCCTGCAGTATTCAGAATTCACCAACTCCATCGCCAATCCTGCAGTGCTGGGGATTGTCAATTTCAGCCCTCTTCCCGGCTCCATTATTATGGAGATAAACCCGAGCATTGCCTATTCCCTGATTGACCGGATATTAGGCGGAAAAGGCATGTCTGTGGAAAAGGTGAGGGGATTTACCGAAATAGAGCTGGCCATTCTGATGAGGATCATAACACAGATGTTGGGCCTTATGCGGGAACCCTGGGAAAATGTAATAGAACTTCGGCCGACTTTGGACCGGATTGAAACCAACGCCCAGTTTGCACAGCTTATGTCGCCCAATGAAATGGTCGCTCTTGTCACCTTCACAGCCAAGATCGGGGAAGTTGAGGGGCTCCTCAATTTATGTATTCCGCATATGACGCTGGAACCTGTGATGCCGAAGCTCTCTACAAAACTATGGTTCTCCCTTATTGAAAAAGGGTCCACCGAGGAGAGCAGGCAAGCCATAGAGCTGAAGGTGGAAGAGACAAAAATTCCTGTAACGGCAATCCTGGGAAGAACCTCTCTGCTCGTTCATGATTTTCTCATGCTTCAGCAGGGAGATGTTATTGCTCTTAATACAGAGGTGGACGGCAAAATAGAAGTGATTGTCGGCAATATGCTGAAATTTTACGGGAAACCCGGTGCCCGCAATAAGAAAACCGCTGTTAAAATTACAGATATCATCCGGGAGGAGGAAAACTAATGGGAGATATGTTATCACAGGCTGAAATAGATGCCCTTTTAAATGGCGTGAATATTGAAGATGAACCTAAAGACACAGCTTCAGACTCGGTGCACGAAAAAACAGATCTTCTGACCCCCGAAGAAAGAGATGCTCTGGGGGAAATCGGAAATATAAGCATGGGAACTGCGGCTACGACTCTTTACGCTCTTTTGGGACAAAAGGTCAATATCACCACTCCAAGAGTTGAGGAAAGTAATTGGGAACAGATCTCCCAAATGTTTGCAAAACCGTATGTGGCCGTGAAGGTGCAATATACTGAAGGACTCAAGGGCTTTAATCTCTTAATTATCAAAGAGCATGATGTTAAAATCATTACTGATCTTATGATGGGAGGGGACGGTTACGGAAATATCCAGGGCGAGCTAACAGAGCTTCAATTAAGCGCAATCAGCGAAGCCATGAACCAGATGGTGGGATCATCCTCAACCTCGTTATCCTCCATGTTTGAAAAGCGCGTGGATATTTCTCCGCCGGAATCAAACCTGATTAATACCGGAACGGATATGGAGCACATCAGAATTGACGATGACTCCCATTACGTTCTGGTACTGTTTTATTTGAAGGTAGGAGACCTTATCGACAGTGAAATCATGCAAGTGATGCCATACAACTTTGCGAAGGAGTTGGCGACTAACCTGCTGCAGCACGGTCAAAAAGCGACTTTGCCTGAAGAACAGGCTGCCGCATCCGAACCGTCCGCTGCCCGGCAAATGTCTTCTGCGGCTATACCCCAGCCTCAGCCACAGCCCCAAATCCAGCCGCAGCCTCAGGTGCAGCCACAGCCTCACATCCAGCCTCAGCCGCAATACCAGCCGACAGGCCAAATGCCTCCTTCTCAAAATCAATACGGGCAGCAGTTCGGCTATGAAATACCCCAACGCCAACCGCAGCCCCAACCGGCCTTTAGCCAGAATCCGGTTAATGTACAGCCTATACAGCTTCAGTCCTTTGACGAGGGATTGGATAATTTTGACCGGAATAATATCGGCCTTTTAATGGATGTTCCGCTTCAAATTTCGGTTGAACTGGGACGGACCACAAGAAAGATCAGGGAGATTCTGGAGTTTGGGCAGGGGTCCATTATTGAATTGGACAAGCTCGCCGGAGAGCCTGTGGATATTCTTGTAAACGGAAAAGTAATCGCCAAGGGCGAAGTTGTCGTTATTGATGAGAGCTTTGGCGTGAGAATAACAGATATTCTCCATCCATCAAAAAGACTGTAAATTGCGTTAAAATACTTTTAATTTGTCGTAATATGAAATATAATGGAAAATAACTAAAATTAATGGTATAGTTTAATTTAGTGAAATTTCACAGGAGAGGAAATTACCTATGGCAAGTATACTGATCGTTGACGATGCAGCATTTATGCGTATGATGATTAAAGATATCCTGACAAAAAACGGATTCAATGTTGTTGGAGAAGCTGAGAATGGCCTTAAGGCAGTAGAAAAATATAAAGAATTGAATCCTGATCTTGTTATTATGGACATAACCATGCCGGAGATGGATGGGATCCAGTCCGTTAAACTAATTAAGGCCGCCAACCCGGCTGCTAAAATCATTATGTGTTCTGCTATGGGTCAGCAGGCTATGGTTATAGAATCTATACAGGCCGGTGCCAGAGACTTTATTGTGAAGCCCTTTCAGGCTGAACGCGTCGTTGAAGCGGTAAAGAAGACTCTTGGCTGATTTCTCGGAAGGAAGAGATTCCAGTGTTTTACGAAATTCTTGTTCCTCTGCTTGCATTTGCTCTGGTTCTAGTATTATGCTACTGCACTACGAAATTTATTGGCAGTAGATTTTCAGGCGGCAAGAGAAACAAAATTATGAAGATCATTGAGACCCTGCCTCTTGGACTGGATCGATATCTTTATCTGATTAAAGCGGGGAAAAAATATTTTTTGTTTCAATCAAGTAAAAAGGGTATGCAGCTTGTTTCTGAAATTGAAATGGAGGAGCAGGAGATCGGTTCACAGGATTCGGATGAATCCGCCAATGTTTTTGAATTTAAAAAAATATTTGAAAATTATTCGGGATTAAGCAAGAAAATAGAAAATGCAGATCCCGAAACCGAAAGCGGAGGAATTCTGGGAAGTATTAAGCGGCTGCAGAAGATAAATCACAGTAAGGAATGAATTTTCAGAACTAACGGTGGTATTATGCGAAAGAAGAAAATATTGGTTTTTCTAATAATCAATCTTATTTGTTTTATAGTACTTAGCTCGGTGGCTCTTGCTGAACCGGGCATTTCATTTTCTGACGACGGAATTACCATTCAATCCACTGATGATCCAAAGGAAATCAGCGCAGGTATTAAGCTCCTCGTAATTCTCACCGTATTGTCGCTGCTGCCTTCCATTCTGATTATGATGACAGCCTTTACCCGTATTGTAATCGTCATGTCCTTTCTCCGGAATTCCATGGGCACACAGCAAATTCCTCCCAATCAGGTAATAATTGGCTTGTCTCTTTTTCTGACGTTCTTTATCATGACCCCGGTCATGACCGATATTAATACAAATGCCCTGCAGCCCTTCTCTGAAAGCAAAATCACCCTTGAGCAGGCCATTGACAATGGATCGGGCACCATCAAGGATTTTATGCTTCATTCTACCCGAGACAAAGATCTCGCACTTTTTGCCGGAATTGCAAAGGTGGAAGCTCCGGAAAAGCTGACCGATCTTCCTTTGACCGTTGTAACGCCGGCCTTTATGATCAGTGAGCTCAATACGGCGTTTAGAATGGGATTTATGCTGTATATCCCGTTTTTGGTTATTGACATGGTGGTAGCCAGTGTACTGATGTCCATGGGCATGATGATGCTGCCTCCGTCCATGATATCCATGCCGTTTAAAATTCTCCTGTTTTTACTGGTAGACGGATGGAACCTGCTGACGGGGACAATCATTAGATCCTTTGCATAGAACTGATGAAAAGAGGGGGATGGGTTTGGAACAATTTTTATTGGATATTGCCAGAGATGCGATGATGACGATCATTAAGGTCTCTGCCCCTATATTGCTGATTGGTCTGACAGTGGGTCTTATTGTGAGCATTTTCCAGGCAACCACACAGGTTCAGGAGCAATCTCTGCATTTTGTTCCTAAAATTATAGCCATGCTGGTGTCCATGCTCCTTTTAGGCTCTTGGATGCTGACCGTAATAAAAGAATTTACATTGAGAATGTACGAAGGCATGATCAGATTCATTGGGATGTAGGGTATTTTAGAATGAGGAATTATACATGACGATACCCTTTGATTTTCTTATTGATATTTGGAATATTTTTTTGCTTGTTTTAGTGCGCATTTCAGGAATGTTTTACCTGTCGCCGATTTTTGGCAGAAGAAATGTTCCCAACCATTATAAAGCGGGATTCTGCTTTCTTTTTTCCGTCATTGTGGCCAATTCGGTTCCTGTTCCGGACCTTTCTTCCTATCAGACGCTTTTTTCCTATGTTGTTCTGATCGGTAAAGAGCTTTTGATCGGCCTTATGATGGGGTTTATCTCCTATCTGATTTTTTCATGCATTTATATCGCCGGCCACCTCATTGATATGCGGATAGGCTTTGGCATGGTATCCGTATATGATCCCATGACCAATATACAGGTACCCGTTACGGCAGACTTTTATGCCATATTTGCCACGCTTTTAATGCTGGGCACGGATTCCCATCACCTCCTGATTTCGGCTGTGGCGGAAAGCTACTCCATTCTTCCCATAGGCGGGGCAACATTCAGCGGTGCTCTGCTAAAGCAGGTAGTAGATCTCTTTTCGGAGGTTTTTGTCATTGGATTTAAGATTGCTGCACCCATAACTGCAGCTATTTTAATTACCGATCTGGCCCTCGGAATAATCTCCAAAAGCATGCCACAGATGAATGTTTTCCAGTTGGGCATGCCCATTAAAATTATTCTGGGGTTGATGATCATTTTTATCACCATCGGCTCCTTCAAAGGAATCGTCAATGTCATTGTACAGGGAACCTATGAGGAAATATATAAATTTATTGAGAAGGCCCGGAGCCCATAAAATTTTTCCGGGGCAGAGTGCTCAAAAAGGCACCGGATTTTAAAATAAGGAGAAATCAGATGGTGAAGCGGACCCGCGCGTCCTCTCAACTAAATAGTGTGCCAAAACGCAGGAGGGGACTTTCGCCCTCTTTTTCATGGAATTCTTTTTGGAAGGCACGGCCGACGTATTTGCGGGGTCTTCATGCCATCGATCTTCAATTATTTGCCGATAATGACGAGAAAACAGAAAAAGCGACGCCCAAAAAGCGGCAGGACCTCAGAAAAAAAGGCCAGGTGATGCAGAGCCGGGAGCTCCCGGCAAATCTGATCCTTTTGGCGATCTTTATTTCAATGAAGGCCCTGGGCAATTTTATCTATCAGGAATGCAAAACGGTTTTTCAATTCTTTGTATCCGGGGCATCAAGCTATGATCTTTCCAGTTCATCTGAAATCATGCGTCTTGCCACCTTTGCCGTACTGGAGATTGCAAAAATGTCGGCCCCTTTCTTTGTGATTGCCATGATCATGGGGGCTCTGGGGTCCTATGTTCAAATAGGGTTTCTTTTTACTGCGGAACCTTTAAAGCCCAAATTTTCAAATCTCAATCCATTGAAAGGCCTTAAAAGGATTTTTTCCACCCGGTCCCTGTTCGAACTGATAAAATCGATAGCCAAGGTGATTCTCATATTCATGGTGGCATGGAAATCCATTCAAGCCGAGTTTACCAATATGATGAAGCTGATGGATATGGATATCGGCCCCATCACTGTGTATATACTCAATACTGCACTGGATATTGCCATAAAAATATGCTTTTCCATGCTGGCCATTTCAGCAGTGGATTATTTCTTTCAAAGGCTGAGGCATGAAAAAGACATACGAATGACAAAGCAGGAAATCAAGGAAGAGTATAAGCAAATGGAAGGAAATCCTGAAATCAAGTCAAAAATCAAGCAAAAGCAGCGCGAAATTTCTATGCGCCGGATGCTTCAGGAAGTGCCGAAGGCTGATGTGGTCATTACCAATCCGACTCATTTGGCCATCGCTATCAAATATGAGCCTCAAAAGAAGTCGGCTCCGTATGTGGTCGCGAAGGGGGCTGATTTCATGGCTCAGCGAATTAAGGAGGTCGCCAAAGAGAATCAGATCTATACCATGGAGAACAAGCCTCTGGCCCAGGCTTTGTACAAAACCGTGGATGTGGGAGATGCTGTCCCGCCGGAATTGTATAAGGCAGTAGCGGAAGTATTGGCTTTTGTCTACAAGCTGGAAGGAAAAAATCCGAATGAACAATAAATGAAATTCATACTCCACTGTATATTGTGGATGACTATATTAAAACATACTATTGTTTTCCAGTTGAACTTATTATAAAATAATGGTAAGAGACAAATTATATGCTTCTTCGACATATACTGCCGAGAAAATTATAATGCGTTACTAAAGAGAAATTAAGCCGGGGGAATTATACATGAAAAACAGAAATCTGATGGTTGCCGTATGTGCAGTTTTCATAGTTCTTTTCATCATCGTGCCCATCCCCAACTTTCTGTTAGATGTGCTTTTGGTCATTAATATTGCTTTATCCTTTCTTATTCTTCTGAATGCTATTTATGCCAATGATGCGCTTTCCATGGCGGCTTTCCCCACGATGCTTCTGTTTACGACCCTTTACAGGTTATCTTTAAATATTGTTTCCACAAGACTCATTATCGGCCGGGGTGAGGCCGGAGAGGTAATTCAGAGTTTTGGCCGGTTTGTAGGCGGGAACGATCTCATTGTCGGCTTTATGATATATATTATCATCATGCTCGCCCAGTTTCTTGTTATTACCAAGGGCGCCGAACGTGTAGCAGAGGTAGCGGCCCGCTTTACCTTGGATGCAATGCCCGGAAAGCAAATGGCTATTGATGCCGACTTAAATTCAGGTCTTATTAATGAAACTCAGGCCAAAGAAAGACGTAAAAGAATTCAACGGGAAGCCGATTTCTACGGCTCCATGGACGGTGCGTCAAAATTCGTTAAAAATGATGCTATTTTTGGCATTATTACCACAGCCATCAATATTATCGGCGGAATTATCATGGGCATGTGGAAACAGGGGGATACCATCTTTGAAGCGATGGAGCGGTATACCATACTGACCATCGGCGATGGCTTGGTAAGCCAGATTCCGGCTTTGCTGATTTCCATCGCGACGGGCATTATCGTTACAAGAGCAGCATCCGAAGGCAATTTGGGCGATGATATCGTAAAACAGCTCTTTAACAGTCCACGAGTACTTTATATTGCCGCCGGCGCGTGTATTCTGCTCGTCCCCATTCTCTGGCAATGGTCTTTGATCCTGGTGGCAGGAATGCTGATATACCTTGGAAGCCGTATTAATCAAGCTGAAAAGAAGGTTTCCAAACAGGAGGAACGAAAGGTTGAGCAACAGGAAGTGGAAGAGATCCGAAAGCCGGAAAACGTAGTAACCCTGCTCCAGGTAGATCCAATCGAGCTGGAGTTCGGGTATGCGGTGATACCCCTGGCCGATAAAAATCAAGGCGGGGATCTTTTGGACCGGGTTGTGATGATACGGAGGCAGCTGGCTCTTGAGCTGGGGGTTATTGTGCCCATTATACGCCTCCGGGACAATATCCAGCTTTCACCAAACCAATATGTCATTAAAATAAAGGGTGTCGAAGTGGCCAGCGGTGAGCTGATGCTGGATCACTTCATGGCCATGAATCCCGGAACCGTCGATGAAGAGATTAACGGGGTTCCCACAGTGGAACCTGCTTTTGGACTGCCCGCCCTGTGGATTTCCGAATCTGTAAGAGATCAGGCTGAAATGATGGGCTATACAGTAGTGGATCCGCCTTCCATTGTTGCCACACATATGACCGAGGTGGTAAGAAGGCATATCCATGAGCTGTTGAGCAGGCAGGATGTACAAACGCTTATAGATAATGTCAAAACCAGCTATCCGGCGGTTGTAGAGGAGCTGATTCCAAAACTTCTGACACTGGGGGAAATTCAGAAGGTTTTGGGCAATCTTCTGCGTGAAGGGGTTTCCATCCGTGATATGGTAACGATTTTGGAGACTCTTGCCGACTATGCCCCCATCACCCGAGATCCTGATATGCTGACAGAATATGTCCGCCAGGCGCTTGGACGGGCGATATCCAAATCTTATCTCAACAGCGGCAACGCTGAGGTGGTTACCCTGGACCCTAAGCTTGAAAAGCTCATTCTGGACTCCGTTCAGAAAACAGAAGCGGGATCCTATATGACCATGGATCCCGGCATCAGCAGCCGTATCGTTTCCAATACGGCCGGTCTAACAGAAAAATTAGTACAAAGAGGCAGGCAGCCCATCGTACTGGCTTCTCCAGTGGTAAGGCTGTATTTTAGAAGACTGACCGAAAATGCTATTCCGGGATTGGTGGTATTATCCTATAACGAATTGGATCCCAGTCTCGAAGTAAACGCAATAGGAATGGTCAGTATTTAATTGATATCAAATGAAAGGGTCGGACGCTTGGAATGAAAATACGCAGATATACATGCAAGGATATGCAGGAAGCAATGCTCAAGGTTAAAATGGACCTTGGGAATGAAGCTGTCATAATGCATAGCCGCAAGGTTAAGCAGAAGGGGCTGGCAGGCCTTTTCGGAAAGCCGATGGTTGAGGTGGTTGCGGCGATTGATGATGATTATGTGAGGCCAAGACCTTATTATAAAGAACAAAAGACCGTTTTCCCCCAATATAAAATTGTGCCGCCGCATAAGGCCGGAGAAGAACATCAGGGGATGGCTGAGCTTCAGAATAAAGTTGAGACAATGGAAAAAATGATGAAGGAAATTTACCGGGCCGTTCAGACCAACAGCGGATCGGAAAAGAATAGGGTACATGAAGCGCTCAATCCTTCCCTCAAGACGCCACAAACAATGCGTACCTTTGTGCCGCCAAAGCTGCAAAAACAAACCGAAGTACTGTCGGGCGAGCCGGTTCAGACTGCGGTGCAGGAACCGGTCGGCCAATTTGGCCCGGCGGTGCAGGAACCGGTCAGCCAATTTATCCCGGCGGTGAACCATCAGTTTGCTGAAAGTATCTCAGCATTAAAAGAACTATTGGCTGAGCAGGAAATTGAACCCAAGCTCATTGAAAAAATAGTGGAGAAAATTAAAGAGATAGGCGGGCATAACCTAGCGCGGGATGAGATTTTCGGATTGGCCGAAAGGATCATGACAGTCCTTTTAGGGGACCCGGAGCCGATTACTCTGAACGATGAAAAAAAGCCCCATATCTCTTTATTCATAGGGCCTACCGGTGTGGGAAAAACGACCACGCTTGCCAAGATTGCAGCTGATTTTGCGCTGAACCGGCAGAAAAAGGTTGGACTGATCACTGCCGATACCTACAGAATCGCTGCTGTAGAACAGCTTCGAACCTATGCTGAAATTTTAAACATTCCTGTGAATGTAGTATATTCTCCTGCGGAGATCAAAGAGGCGGTGGAACGCCTGTCCGACAATGACATCATCCTTATTGACACAGCGGGAAGAAGCCACAAGGACAAGTCTCATTTTGATGAGTTAAAAACACTTGTCAGTACAGTACCTGCCAATGACACCTTTCTGGTTATGAGCTGCAACACAGGGCAGAAATCAATTCGTGAAATTTTAGAATGCTACGCCTTCATTAAAAATTACAGGCTTCTTTTTACAAAGCTTGATGAGTCCTCAGTTTCGGGAGCTATACTGAATGCCCGTTATATGACCGGCAAGCCTCTGTCCTATACAACAGCCGGCCAGAGCGTCCCTGACGACTTTGACATTGCCAATGTAAAGCAGCTTGTCACGGGGATTCTCGGGAAGAGCTATATATGAGCGAACTCTTGAAACATAGGAGCGGGAGGAATACCATGAACGATCAGGCAGAAATGCTTCGAAAAATAGTGCACATGAAAAAAGATGAACAGAACGATGACAGTTCTGGTTTTGATAATAAACAGGCAAGAGTAATTACTATAACAAGCGGCAAGGGCGGAGTCGGCAAGACCAACGTGACTGTTAATCTTGCCCTTGCCTTAAGCAAAAAAGGGCTTAAAGTTGTCATATTGGATGTGGATTTTGGCCTGGCCAATATAGACGTGTTGTTTGGGATAGTTCCTAAATATTCCTTGCTGGATCTCATCCATGACGAAAAGAGTATTTTTGAGGTTTTGACAGACGGCCCGGAAAATATCAAGTTTCTGTCCGGGGGATCGGGAGTTGAAGAGCTGATTCACCTGGACCGCAAAAAGCTTAAAAAGTTTGTCAGCAACATCAGCCTTTTGGACAGTATGTTTGATGTGATTCTTATCGATACCGGAGCGGGGCTTTCCCAGAATGTAATGAGCTTCGTTCTGGCGGCCGATGAAGTAATTCTGGTCACGACCCCCGAACCAACCGCCATTACCGATGCCTATGCCCTTGTCAAAATGATCTCCAGGCGGGACCATAAAAAGGCCATTCAAGTATTGGTCAACAGGGCTGAAACCCGGAAGGAGGCTGAGGACGTTGCCAACAAGCTCTGTGTTGTCTCAGAGAAATTTTTGTCATTAAAGCTTTTTAAAATTGGGTATATATTATACGATGAAAATGTTCGGAAAAGTGTAAAAATGCAAAAGCCCTTCAGCCTGTATAACCCCAGGTGCACAGCCACTAAAAATGTTTTGGAAATAGCCGACAAACTATTTTCGCAACCGGATTCAAAGATCGGTTCGGGAGCAAAAAGCTATATTTCCAAATTATTGTCTTTTTTTGGTGTATGAAAGGTCGAATTATGTTATAATCAGATTAATACTGGCAACTTGTACCAGAAAAATGGTGATAACTTAATTGTAACTTGAGAATCGAATATGTGAATTAATATGAGGTTTACTAGATGGATACAATCAAACTAACCGTTGGCAGCAAGCTGGAGCTGGAGCTGTTTGACCGCCATGACAAGCGGATAGGGCCTGTTATGGTAAGTCAATTTGAGGCATTTCTGCCCGACGGCAGCATGGAAATTTTAACACCCATATATGAAGGCCGTATTTATACTGTACATACCGGCGCGCAGATGAATGTCATCTATCATAGAGAAGAATGTATGTTCAAATTCCTGGCAGAAGTTCTGGATCGTAGGCGTTCAGGCAATATTCATATATTAAAGATTCAGCCCAGATCCGGAGAGGAGCCTTACCAGCGTCGGAACTTTTTCAGGATGAACTGCTTATTGGATATACAATACCGGCTATTTGCCCAGAACCCGGGGAAAAAAGCAGTGAAGGAAGAATTTCAGAAGGGTGTTACAAGAAATTTAAGCGGAGGCGGTCTTTGCCTTTTATTAAATGAAAAACCTGCTGTTGGTTGGATTTTGGAAGGCGTTATGAATGTGGGCCAGGAAGTCCGTTTTAAGGGCCGTGTCATACGCGTTTCGAATATGACCGACAAGACTAAATACCATTATGAGGTAGGAGCGGAATTCACCGAAATTACCAGTAAGGATAGGGAAAGGATTATAGGTTTCATTTTTGATTCACAGAGAAAATTACTTAATAAAGGCTGGCATATTAAATGAGAGAAAATAAAATAAAGGTGCTTGTTGTAGATGATTCTGCTTTGATGCGTCGTCTCATACAGGATCTGCTGGAACAGGATACCGAAATTGATGTAATAGGGGTGGCGAGAGACGGAGCGGAGGCTTTAAAAAAAGCCCACGAGCTTCAGCCTGATGTAATTACACTTGATATAGAAATGCCGGTAATGGACGGGATCACTTGCCTTGAGAATCTTCAAAAACAGGGCTCGTACGGGATTATTGTGGTCAGCGGAAGTACACAGACCGGGGCCAACGCCACAATTCGAGCACTGGAGCTGGGTGCTTTTGATTTCATTTCAAAGCCCCAAAGCTCGGCAGAGTTGGTATCGGACAGTAAACGAACCGAAATTATTGGAAAAGTAAAGCTGGCATACCAGGCCTTAAAAAAGGCAGGCAAACGAAATCAGCAACAATCCAAATCCCTGGTTAAGAGGCCGGAGAAAACAACGCAGTTGAAATATGTAGTCGTCATCGGCATCTCCACCGGGGGCCCCAGAGCTCTATCTGCAATTCTCCCTGAGTTTCCTGCAGATCTGCCTGCGGCTGTTGTTATTGTCCAGCATATGCCTCCCGGCTTTACAAAATCTCTTGCTGAAAGGCTTGATGAAAGATGCAGCCTTGCGGTAAAAGAGGCTGAGAATAATGACAGCCTCCAGGCAGGACATGCTTATATAGCACCGGGAGATTACCATTTAACTTTTGAAGGCGAGGACCGAGATATTTTAATAAAGCTTCAAAAAACACCGCCTGTTGGAAGTTTCCGACCCAGTGTGGATGTCACGATGAAATCGCTGGCTGAATCCAATGCCGATTCTGTTATCGGAGTCATCATGACCGGCATGGGAAGTGATGGAAGCAGAGGATTGCTGGAGCTGAAAAATAGAAAAAATGCATATATTATTGCGCAGGATGAATCAACGAGTATCGTTTTCGGAATGCCAAGATCAGCTATAGAGTTGGATATAGTGGATGAAATTGTTCCGCTGCAAAAAATTCCTTCTTGTATAATGAACCAAATGGAGGTGCGCCACTAATGGATATGAATCAATATCTTGATATATTCGTGGAGGAGTCAAGAGAGCATTTGCAACAACTCAATGCTTCAATTCTTGAGCTTGAGAAAAACAATCATGATAAAGCTGTTCTCAATGAGATATTCCGGGTAGCCCATACATTAAAGGGGATGGCCGGAACAATGGGTTATACGAAAATGCAGACTTTGACCCATGATATGGAGGATGTTCTGGAGGAACTCCGCAACGACCGTATATTTGCCGATTCAAATATGGTAGATGTCCTCTTTAAATGTCTTGACGCATTAGAGACTTATGTCAATAATGTTACAGCAACAGGCCAGGAGGGTGAAGAAACTTTTCAGGAGATCATTGACAGCCTGGCCAATATACTGAAGAAAACCGGAAAATCTGAAAAAAATCAGGAAAAAGCAGCTGAAGCAAAGAACGCAATTGATCCTGGTGCTCATCAGGGGAACAGCAAGCTTAGAGTGGAACTGGACCAGTATGATATTAATGTCTTAAAAAAAGCTCTCGATTCAAAGATGAATACATTTGAAATCCATGTCGCATTGGATAAAGGGTGTCTTTTAAAGGCTGCTCGCGCTTTCATCATATTTCAAATTTTTGAAAATAACTCCGACGTAATCAAATCTGTTCCTAAGGTTGAAGATATAGAAGACGAAAAATTCGATTTTGAATTTACAGTAATCGTTATTACGAAACAGCCGAAAGAATTTTTCCAAAAAGAAATCAATTCTGTTTCCGAAGTGGCGGACGTGGTCGTAAACGAGATTACTTATGAGCATCTCGGTGAAGCTCCCTCGGCCAGCAATACGGAGGGAGCCGCGGCAGAGCATAATGGAGCAGATCAATCAGCTCATAATCATAATGCCAAGGACAATCAGAACGGCAAGAAGCTGCAAAAGTCCGGGAAGACGGTACGCGTAGATATTGAACGCCTGGATGTGCTGATGAATCTGGTAAGTGAGCTCATCATTGTGAAGAACAGCCTGGAAGATTCCAGCCATAGCAAGGAGTCTAAAATTAACGATTCCATCGAATATCTGGAACGAATTACAACCAGCATCAGTGATGCCGTCATGAAGGTGAGAATGGTCCCCGTTGAGACGGTATTCAACAGGTTCCCCAGAATGATACGGGATATTGCCAGAGAATTGGACAAGGGCATTGAGCTTCATATGTCAGGCGTTGAAACAGAGCTTGACAGAACTGTCATTGATGAGATCGGAGATCCGCTGATACATATTTTGCGAAACTCCGCCGACCATGGCATTGAAAGTAAAGAAGAGCGGATCCGGGCCGGCAAGCCTGATACCGGAAACATCTATTTGCGCGCCTATCAGGATGGCAATAACGTAGTCATTGAAGTAGAAGATGACGGCCATGGAATTGACATTGAAAAAACGCGGGCAAAAATTATTGAAAAAGGCCTTGAATCAGCCGACATTGTTAAGACTTTTTCCGATAAGGAAATTATTGAATTTCTTTTCAAAGCCAGCTTTAGCACTGCCGAAAAAGTGACCGACATATCGGGCCGGGGCGTAGGCCTGGATGTTGTAAAAACCAAAATTGAAGCATTAGGCGGCACGGTTGAGGTGGAGACGGCGATGGGCAAGGGAAGCAGGTTCATCATCCGGATACCGTTGACGTTAGCCATTATCCAGGCTCTTTTAGTGAAAATTGGAGATGAAAAGTATGCCATACCCTTAAGCTCTATTCAGGAAATTGATAATGTCAAACCCGCTGATATTCGTTTGGTCAGAAATCAGGAGGTCATTTTACTTCGGAATATAGTGATTCCGGTAGTGCGCCTGGATAAGATCATGGGCGTGCCGGGAGTGCTTCAGGACAGCGAGAAAAAGGTTCTTACGGCTGTCATTGTCAAAAAGGGAGATAAGTATTCGGCCTTTGTTGTGGATTCATTGATCGGGCAGCAGGAAATTGTTATAAAGTCACTCGGAAAAGTCCTGGCCGGTGTTAAATATATTGCAGGAGCCACTATTTTAGGAGACGGCAATGTTGCTCTTATAGTAGATGTTAATTCTCTTGCCCTTTAAGATTGATAGAGCTATACGAAAAGGGGGATTCCAGCATGGAAGTAAAAAAAGCTTCGGCAAAAAACATGAGGCAGTATGTGGTATTTCGGGTAGAAAGTCAGGAATTTGGAGCCGACATCCATAAAATATCTATTATAGAGAAAATGATGAATATATCCCGAGTCCCTTCCACACCCGCCTATATTAAAGGAGTCGTAAATTTAAGAGGCGAAATTATTCCAATTATGAGTTTGAGACTGAAATTTGGTTTGCCTGAAATTGACGCTGACGATGATACCAGAATGATCATATTTAAGTTTAATGATGTCGCTCTGGGGGCCATTGTTGACGGTGTGGCAGAGGTAGTGAACTTAAGCGACGATGATATAGAAAATATTTCTGCTATCAGCAATGACAGAAATTATGACTATATCATGGGTATCGGAAAGGCAGAGGGAAGGCTCATAACACTGCTGAATATAGAGAAGCTCATAAATGAGTTGGTTACCAAAGAATAAACTAAGAGGGTGAGAAAATATGCCGGACGGCCTTGAAGTTAATGCGTTAAGCTGTTTTCAACTTGATGTTCTAAGGGAAATTGGGAATATCGGTGCTGGCAATGCTGCTACTGCGCTGGCAAAGCTGCTGGACAAAAAAATTGATATGAAGGTTCCGAAAATCAACGTTATGAAGTTTTCGGAGGTAAGTGATGTCCTCGGCGGGGCGGAGACCCTTGTAGTAGGAATTTTGTTAATCGTTCAAGGGGACATAAGCGGGAGCCTGATGTTTATTCTCGATGAGCAAAGCGCCCGGATTCTGGTCAATATTTTAATGAACAAAAGCCATAATGCCAAGCTGGAATATGACGAGATGACGCTGTCGGTACTGAAAGAAATCGGCAATATTTTAGCCGGCTCCTACCTTTCGGCATTATCAAATTTGACCAATTTAAGAATTATGCCCGGTGTTCCGGATTTGGCCGTTGATATGTCAGGCGCCATTTTAAGTGTTCCCGCAATAGAATTTGCAAAAGATTCGGACAGTGTCCTTTACATAGAAAATGAGTTTACAGATGGCCAAGAAAGTGTTCTCGGAGAATTGTTCCTGATCCCTGACAAAGCCTCTTTTAAGCGTTTATTGCATGCATTGGGAGTAGTATGATGGCAGACTTGATAAAAGTAGGAATGGCAGATTTGAAAGTCGCGAATCATCCTGCCGTTCTAACCACACTTGGCCTTGGCTCCTGTGTAGGCATTGCTTTGTTTGATCAAAGGAAAAAAAACGTGGGACTGGCACATATTATGCTTCCAACTTCTACAATAGCAAGAGAAGTTACCAACCGGGCCAAATTCGCCGATACCGGCATTATAGATCTTGTTAAAGAGATGAAAGTGTTGGGCTCGGACCAGAGAAACCTGATAGCAAAAATAGCCGGAGGTGCCCAAATGTTTGCTTTTACCGGTGCCAGCGAGACCTTGAAAATCGGCCTCCGCAACAGCGAGGCAGTACGTACTATATTGAAGGAAATGAATATACCAATCGTCTGTGAGGATACAGGGGGAAACTATGGCCGCACCATAGAAATTTCATCGGAGGATGGACGGCTCATGGTAAGGACAATTGGGTTTGGTATTAAATATTTATAGGTGAGGATGTATTATGGATTATATCCGTAAGCTGCCTTTGCTTATAAGTTTGTCAGTTGCAATTGTTGTAGGCATGGCGGGGTATATTCAAGAAGTGCCCGAAAAAGAAAATATGTTCAGAATGCTTATTGTCATGATCATTTTTTATTTGGTGGGCTTCTTCATAAAAGCGGCTGCCTTAAGCATTTATGAGACCTTAAAAGAAAAGGAAGAACAAGAGCAGCGGGAGCATCTTGAAAATAAACAGCAAGAGAACTCTAAAGACAAAAAGAGAAAAGGCAGTACTAAGGGCAAAGTTGTAGATATCAGAACAAAGGATCATTCCAGTAAGGATACGGAAGAAGAAATGTTTAATGCTCTTCCCATAGCAGATTTTATCAAGAAAGAGCTTAACCAATAAATTACGGAGATGACTTCCTGCCATATTTTTATGAAAGGGAGATGGAGGTAGAAATGGCAGCTGTTTTACAGAGGCAACAGGAACTATGGAAAAAATACAGCGAATTAAGAGAACCGGCTGTCAAAGAACAATTAATCATTGAATATGCTGATTTGGTCAAATTTGTAGCCGGACGTCTTAGCATCTATTTCGGATCCAATGTTGAATATGACGATTTGGTAGGCTATGGGGTGTTTGGTCTGATTGATGCCATCGATAAATTTGACTTGAATAAAAAAGTCAAATTTGAAACCTATGCTTCCTTAAGAATCAGAGGGGCCATTATCGATGCCATTCGTGAACAGGACTGGGCGCCGAGGTCTTTAAGGAAAAAAGGCAAGGATCTGGAGAAAGCCTATTCTGAACTGGAAAATCATTTAGGTCACTCGGCCACAGACCAAGAGGTCGCGGATAAGCTGGGCATTACTGTAAGTGAACTCAATAAGCTGCTTCATGAAGTGAATATGTCCCAAATGGTTTCTTTGGATGACTATTTGGAACAAAATTATGAGACAAGCTTTGATCCTCTCTCTATGGACCGGGATACCAGCCAGCCCGAGCAGCGGATAGAAGTGATCGAGCTGAAAGAAACGCTTTCCGATGTCATTAATAAGCTGCCTGAAAAAGAGCGAACTGTTGTTACACTTTATTACTATGAGGAGCTGACACTGAAAGAGATCAGTATGATTATGAAGGTTTCGGAATCCAGAATCTCGCAGCTGCACACCAAGGCTATTCTAAGAATGAAAGGAAAACTGGATCGACTCAAAAGTGCGATTTTATAATGTTTTGCAAGGTCTTTTTAAACCCTGACATGGAATAAATAACTGCCATTAGTGTGAGAAGGAGTTTTAAAAATGCCAGAAAAAAACATTCAAAAAAATTCAGGCTACCAATTAACGTATGAGAAGGATGGTGTCTATCTCACAGTCTATAAGCCTGCCGATTTTACATCGCGGGTATCAGAGGACGATTTGCTGCATCTGATCAATAGAAAGAAAATTCGAAATTATTATGCCACTCTGATCAGTGAAGCCATCAATCTCAGCGATGGAAAACCGGTAAAAATTGCCGAGGCCCAGAAGGAAGAAAACGTTGACTGTTCTGTCGAAGTGATTGTTTCACCGGATAAAATGCAGGCTTACGTAGTATTGATCCCGCCGGAGGGCGGCGGCCTGCCGCCCACTGTGGAAGCCATTGTGCAGGCCCTGTATTCCAAAGGTGTCGTTTTTGGAATGAGTGAGGAAAAAATTCGAGGTCTTGCAACTCAGCCCGTCTATAATGAGAGGATACTGGTTGCCGAAGGAATTCCATCTCAAAACGGAAAGAATGGTGAGGTCCGCTATCTTATTGATATAAAGAAAGATAGAAAGCCGACCATTATGGAAGATGGAACGGTTAATTATAAGGACATGAAGCTCATTGAAAATATTGTTAAGGGACAAAAGCTGGCCGAGCTTATTCCGCCTATTCCGGGCATAAAAGGAAAGAATCTGGCCGGGATGGAACTCAAAGCTATTGATGGACGTCCCGCATTTATTTCCAAAGGCCGTAATGTTGTTTTGAGCAAGGATGGCCAGGAACTTTTTTCCGATATTGACGGGCAGCTTCAGGTTGCAGACGGGAAATTAAGTGTATTTGCAGTCCATGAGGTCTTGGGGGATGTGGATAACTCCACAGGAAATATAAAATTTATCGGTAATGTGGAGATCAGAGGCAATGTCCTTTCCGGCTTTGAAATAGAAGCGGGAGGAAACATAGAAGTAAACGGTGTTGTTGAAGGAGCGATTCTAAAAGCAGGCGGAGACATCATATTAAAGAGAGGCATGCATGGTATCGGAAAAGGTGTACTAATTGCCGGGGGCGATATCATTGCAAAATATATTGAAAACGCTACCGCTGAAGCACACGGAAATATAATGGCTGAAGCGATTATGCACAGTGATGTAAAATGCGGCAATAAGCTTGAGCTGGAAGGGAAAAAAGGACTGCTTGTAGGAGGGACCGTCCGTGTAGGAAGACTTGTAGATCTCAAAATCTTAGGCAGTCAAATGTCCACTACGACTATATTGGAGGTAGGGGTCGATCCCCATCTTAGAGAGCGCCTTAAATTTTTAAAAGGCGACATAGTAAATGTGGAAGAAGGCCTTTTAAAGGCCAACCAGGCCATCGCCCTTTTAAATAAATTAAAAGCCACCAGCGATTTGTCCATGGAGAAACGCGAGATTTTGGCAAAAAGTACCCGGACTAAATTCTTCTATGAGAATAAGCTGCAGGAGTATAAAAAGGAAATCTCTGATATCGAAGAAAAGCTCCAGCAAGGGGCTGATGGGAAGATCAGAGTCCGCGGCAGCGTGTTCCCAGGAGTAAAAGTTGCTATCGGCAAAAGTACGCTGTACATAAAAGAAGAAGCTCAGTATTGTACGCTCTATAGTGATGGTGCGGATATTCGTTTTGGTTCATTGTAAAATGGAGGTGATACCCAGATGTCAATCAGACCTGTGGATTATCAGATTCTTATGCCCAAGATAAATGAGGTGGCAAAGACTCAAAATGATGCTCAGCACAAAATAACAGGCCAGGTTCTGCAGCAGGCCGAGAACACGGTTAAAACAGCCGACCGGGATACCAAAAGCGTCCATTCACAAAAAGAGACGCAGAAACTGGCTATTACAGACAAGCAAAAAGGCGGGAGCGGAAACAGCAAGAAAAGGAAACAATCAAAGGACCGCGAAGATCAAGAGACAACTGGGCCCGCCGAAGCCAAGTTCCCAAGACATACTATTGATATACGATTGTAAAGATATTTGTACTTCAGCATAAATTGATAATTTACTGAGGATAAAAGAAATAGAGGTGTTAAAATGGCAGTATTTTTTACCTGCATTATTTTGATCGGATCGGGTATTACCGTCTTTGCGTTCATTTGGATGCTGGTCGAAAAGCATAAGCTTCATGATTACCGGAAAGATATAAAAGGCAAGAAGGAAGACTTGATAAAAGTTATTGAGGATGCGGATGTTCTTATATCGGAGATGAATCGTTATTCAGATTATATTGTCACCTGCATCGAGGAAAAACATAGTTCCTTGGCCCAGTCATTAAGCGACGCAGATCTCAGAATTGAATCGCTGAAATCAGCCGGTGGGGCTGGGACTCCTAAGAAAGAAATTCTGCTCTATGACGAAGAGCCTGCTGCGAAGATTCTGGAAGAAGAGAAACCGGAAAATATGCATAAAAAGACACCCGCCCATAAGGGGAAGATCCTGCCCTTTGATTTGAAAAAGCGCGAGGTTATAAATCTGGCCAAAGGCGGGCTTGACAGCACTGAAATTGCAAGAAAACTGAATTGCGGCAAGGGTGAAATCGAACTGATTGCCAGGGTGGGACGGCAGAATTGAAGATCATAGACGGAAAAAGCGTGCTTTTAGGCATGGGATTAGGCATTATTATAACCTCTATTCTAGGCGTCATTTTCTTTTTTGGGTATGAGCCTCAATTGTCCGATTCGGAGGTCATCGCAAGAGCCCAAGCTCTTGGTATGGCTGATCGCTATGAGAACAGCGCCGATATCTCGAGAAATGCGGACGGAAGTCTGGCCATTACTATTTATGAAGACGAAACCTTTTCCCAAGTGTCAAAGCGGCTGTATGAGGAAGGCATTATCAAGAGCTCCATTGAGTTTGATATATTGATCAAAAAAGGGAATCTGGAAAAAGCCATAAAGCCAGGGCGATATACTATAAACGCCGATGACGACATCAAGGCCGTCATACAGAAAATCACACAGGAAAAGTAATGCAAGTCTTGATTTTGATAAAGTCATATGCTAAGATAATAAAGCATCATGCCGATGTGATGGAATTGGCAGACGTAGTGGACTCAAAATCCACCGGTGGCGACACCGTGCCGGTTCGAGTCCGGCCATCGGCACCAAATGAACAGGGTACGAAGTATTGAACAGTTTTATTAGACTGTCCAGTATTTTGTACCTTTTTCTATGTCTGAAAGCCTGTGCTTATCAGCATTTACACATTTGATATGAAATCAGGCGTGAATATTGTATTTGATAGAAAACTTTGAATTTGTAGTCGAAAAGTCAAAATCAATGACTTTTGAACATCATTGTCCAAGTTATATGGCATTGGCTTTCTTCTCTTCATACAGCAGTTCAAACTTATCCGGTGTTTTATAATTTAATGTGCTGTGGGGTCTTTCTGAATTGTAGAAATGAATGTAGCCCACGCTTCCATTTTCCTGCCCCGTTGTTTCTTTTATTCAGGAATGCAGATTTGCTCAGATGTGTTTGTAGGTATGGTCTCCCATGTTCCGGGAAGTGTCATTGTTTCGCTATATGAAAAACAGATATTTTCATGGGTTACACTACCAGAGATTAGTTTTTGATTTTTGAAAAAACATAAATCTTCTGGTTTACTCCATACAGAGCCGTTGTAAAAAATGCTATCATAATTAGAGAGCAGAATTTTTTTTGATTCTGGAGTAAAGTGAAAAAGATAAACTTCCATTTTGTAGCCGTCTGGTACACAATGACAGAACCAACGATTGGTATATACTGTCTTGATGTGATATGGGGCAAGGGCGTTGAGAACGACGGACTGCTCATGGCTTTTTTCTGCGGTTGACCACCCGTTTTTAGTCAGTGAAAAAGTGTCTGCAGTACCGCTATGTGCAGATACATATTCAATAAATGATTGTTCGGTAATATTCTCCAAAAGTGATAGCATGTAGAAACCTCCTTAGCTTATATACCAGCAATGTGCAGATGGGTAGTTAAGACTATGATAATGCATCCAGTACCCACTTGCAATCTCCCCTTCTGGTCCTCTTACGCCGCCGCTGAGATGTATTTTGTTTTGGAATAGTAGGCAGAATTGAGTTACATGCTTTCTTCCGTATCTTACGGAGCCAGTAATAGTAAACATGACGGCTGATGTGATTTTTTTCGCACTAATTTTTCCCATTGCTCCTGACGAAGCCTGGTTTTAATGTATGTAACTTCATCCATGATTCTCAACTCCTCGCTCAAGTTTCTCAACTTGAAAAACTTGAGATAATAATGGACATTATTATCTCATGGATGCATTCTCTATCACAGGCGCCTTATTATTAAGCGCTTACAAAATGTGCTTCTGCAACTGCGTTGTCGTAAGGACTTTCGGACTTGGAGAACGACTGGACAACCTTGTTCACGCGCACAACTTTCGTAAAGCATTCGAGGTGTACTGCGCACCCCGGTCACTGTGGAAAGTTAGCTGCCGTGGGTTACCCCTTTTCTTAAATGCACGTTTAAAGGTGGATGTTATTAGGTATGTACTGTTCTTTGTTGACATCCCATGTGCAACGTTGCACATGGTTTTGCTTTTGCTAAACCTAAGATGCTTTTTGTACCCCTTCTTAGAATTGATGACAATGCTTTCTATACCCACCTCCCGCATCAGTTCCGCAACGTATTTGGGAGAGGTTTTGACGCCACGCGCTGATAAAACGGCAGCTATTTTGTTGGCGCCGTACCTTTGCCTGCTTTCGTTAAACACGGACTGAATATGTTCGCGTTGATAAATTCGTTTGCGCTAACGATGTGACCCGAGGGTGCGACCTCTGTCTGATATGGTTTTAGCCATGTATAGAAGGTGCTCCCCGGAATGCCATTCTGCAGGCAGATATCGGATACTGATTCACCACCATAGTAAAGGGCAACCAATTCTTGCTTTTGTTCATCAGAAAACCTCATGCTCATTTCCTCCATAGCTTTTTGATTGTGTTTTGAATTCAATCAAAATTTTAGAGGTGATTGCACAATTCAACAAGTGCATTGCTATATTATTGTTTTTTATAGCGATATTTGGTATAATAAGCCAACAGTAGGCGGAATGTCTGTCCACGCAATATAAGAATGATAAAGTCGACCGTGCAGGGATTTCTTTGTGAGGTTTTCTTGTTATAGCAATTATAGGAAGTTCATTTTCTATTTTCTAAAATGATTATCATGACCATAGAAGGTTTTGCAGATTAATTGATAAACAAGGAGAAATATTTAATATATTATGGATACTGAAAAGATAATGCCATATCAAGGGTTCGATATTAATAGTGTCACAATTCCTGACTTAAATGAAGAAGAATTGAATACAATATCAAAATACATAGAAATTACGCGGCATGTGCAGGAAATACACCAATTGTTTGCTGTTTTTCGCTATAATCTGATAAGCGTACTCAGTACATATGAACTTAGTAACTCAGACAAATTAATAAGGCGCAAGTCTTATCTTGGAGATTTCGATGACCGAACAGAAGTTAATGCTTTGATTATCAGCTACATTAGTGCTGGAAAAACGCTTACAGATTCTTTGGAAGCTTGTATGTTAGGAACTGAGTCTGTACATGACGCATGTCGGGAGTACAAAGAACTGCTGTCAAAAGTATATGATGAATCGTTTAGCTATCGACTACTTGTACGTTTGCGCGATTATTCTCAGCATGGCCATTTACCTGTTAGTATTGATAATAATATGTTTTGTTTTGATATAGCGCAAATAATAGAAACCCCGCATTTTAATCATAACAAAAGTCTTAAAAACGAGATGAAGAGCTTTGCCGAGGAATTATTAGTCAGATGTAGTACACAACCACACTATGTTTTCAGCTTAGCAGTAGCAGAGTATACAGCAGCAATGGCCAAGATATATTATGAATTTTGGATTAGAATTAAAGATGCATTTTCTTCACTTAATGATGATTTTAGTAGACTAATCGCAAATCATCCCGAATATATCATCCATCAGAATAAAAATTTCAACGGATGGTTTTTCTATCAATTAGATAACACACTTCACTGTTTTAATACAAAAGAAGCCTCATCTGAAATGATTAAAAAATATACTGATGAAGCCGAACTCTTTTATGATGGTCAAGAAAAAGAACTTCAATTATTTAGGTCGTCAATTCGTATGGTCAAAATGGAGAAAAAGGTAGAATGACCTTCCCATTATGTTTAAACTGGGTACATGCGTTTTCTTATAATTACGCCTACCGTCAAGATTTTTGCGCAAATTTGTTTGCAACCTTGGTAAAAATTAGTTAACCAACCATAGGATCCGACGCAAGGTCGGTATTTTCTAAGTGCTTCATGTTCATGTATTTCTTATTGCCCCACTGGGTTCCTGCTACATGGCGTAGTCGGGCGCAAACAAGCATTAATGCTGAATTACCATCCGGGAAGGTACCAACCACCCTTGTCCGTCGGCGAATTTCTCGGTTTAATCTCTCAATTACATTGTTTGTACGAATTCTTGTCCAATGTTCCAATGGAAAATCTGCATAAGTGAGCGTCTCGTCAATACTACCCTCTACCTTGCCGGCAGCCTCTTTCAGTTTCATTTCACGTAGCGCGGTAACAACTAGTTTTGCCTCTTCTCTTGCTGCCGCTTTGCTTTCCTGGGCATGGATGGCCTTAAGCATCTTAGCTACTACCTTAACCTTGGAACGTGGAACAACCGAGAAAACATTGCGGTAAAAGTGAACGGTACAGCGCTGATATTTAGCTTCGGGGAATACTTCTCCTGCGGCTTCCAGCATGCCAAGACATTTGTCACCAACGATGAGTTTTACACCTTCCATGCCACGACTCTTTAACCATTGGAAGAATTCAGTCCAGCTAGTCTTGTCCTCTTTCATGCCTTCGGCGGCACCTAGTACTTCACGATAGCCGTACTCGTTGACTGCAATTGCCACAAGTATACTAATATTTTCATATTCGCCGCCCCAGTTGCGCCGTAAATAGATGCCATCTACATAGACATATGGATATTTCCTCTCTTGTAAAGGGCGGCGATTGCGCCAATCTTCAATATGCACATATGCTTTTTTGTTCAGCTCGCTTATGGTAGAAGGAGATACTTTTGTGCCCCATAAAGCCTCCGTAATATCTTCCACACGTCGGACTGAAACACAGGCCAGTCGGTCAAAGGAGCGAAGAATACTTTGTCGAAAATTTAACGTTTATGGGTTGAAGTATTGACCATTCTTTGTTACAATATTAACAATTTAAAATCACATTTAGGAGGTACTGATATGGGAAGAGTTGATGGAAAGGTTGTATTAATCATTGGTGCAACTTCTGGTATTGGCAAGGCAACCGCTACACTATTAGCTAAAGAGGGTGCACAAGTTATCTTTACAGGTAGACGTAAAGAAGTTGGTAAAAAGGTTGAAGCAGAAATTGCTGCACGTGGTGGCCAGGTTGAATTCTTCAGATGTGATGCAACAGTTGAAGAAGAATGCAAGGCTTTGGTTGACCATGTAGTTGAGAAATATGGCAGAATTGATGTTCTACACAATAACGCAGGTGTTCTTATTGACGCAGATTTCTTGAATATCGATTTGGAAAATAACTTCGATCGTACAATGAACACAAATTTGAAAAGCCAAATTGCTATGATGCAATTAGTACTTCCGGTTATGCTAAAACAAGGCAAGGGTTCTGTTATCAACACAGCGTCTGTTGGTGGTATCGTAGCGATGCCGATGAACATTCCATACTCAGCATCTAAGGCAGCAACCATCCACATTACACATACATTGGCTAAGACTTATGCAAAAGATGGCATTCGTTTTAACGCTATATGCCCAGGCTTAACCTATTCTGAAATGGTTGAACCGGGTAGTGATTTTGATAACGCTGTATTACCAGGTGTTCCGATGAGGCGTGGTGCGCAACCAGAAGAAATGGCAAATGGCATTCTTTTCTTAGCAAGTGATGATTCTTCATATATTACTGGACAAGCATTGGTCATTGATGGTGGTTTATCCATAGCATAGTTTTTGAATCACCTGTTCTTGTACTGAACCTAGGGTTAAATATAAGAACAGGTGAACTTTTAATGGAATAAATGTTTATTATTAAAATCAATTTATTCGTTTACACTATTTAGAATTTCAGCATAGGTTGAAATGTTCCAATGTTTACTGCTGATAAGCATTTCAAGTTCATTAACAATTAGTCTTAACTCACTCATCGCAATATAAACCTTTTTCCGGTATGCCTTAGCAAGCTCCAGATACCGTCACCATCAGGAACAATGAAGCTGTCGTGTTTTTCGGCGGTTATACCCGTCATTGGCTGAAACCAATAAGTAAAATGTGTAGCACCCCTTTCGGCCGCCCAGTCCTTCATGGCACTTGCTACCACATTGGCGACATCAAGTTCCAAATGTGTGCCATTGGCAATGGTCTCTTAATAAATCAAGTTAACTTTTTATCTGAATAGTTTGCGATGCAGATGTTTGAAATTAGAGACGGATAAGTGGAGACCAAGTAAGGGCATAGCTGCGAATTGGACTTCTTGTGAGAGTCTCCGGGTCGCTTCCAACCGAATTCATCACTTGAATTGTAGCCGGACAGTGTGGAATCGAAGAAATAAAGGCAATCTTCTCACCATCCGGAGACCAGGCCAGCGCGTTGCAATCAGCCCCATAATTCATCAGGCTCGCAGTGAGGCAAAGACAATCTTAGGATAAGGTATCTTAAAAAAAGTAAAGGTGGCTATAGCGCCGGGTTGATTTTAGCGTTCGGCTTCATAAAAAAGGAAGTTATCAATTGATAACTTCCTTTTTGACAAACATCTCATGTTTAGGTTCGTATAAAGACCTCAAATTAAATCATATTTCAATACGCTATGCGTTAACGGTTATAAGTCTAGTTTATGTGGTTTTGTTGATTTAATCAACAAGAAATATTAGAATTAATTAACAAAATATTATAAAAAAATGATTGACACACAGAACAACTGAATATATACTTTAATTGTAATTATCATTATAAAACCTCTAATTAAATCATTGAGAATTTATTGAGAGGAGGGGTCTTTATCATTTACAATGAACTCACAATAACTTTTATTTTTCCTCAAAATATTGAGCTTAAGTTTTGCAATGAATATCTATCCAAGGTTATTGCAAAAGCCATGACATTTAATGAGACTTTAAAAATTAAGCATGAAGAAAACACTTTTAAACTTTATATTTTCTCGTTACCTGCTCCATTAGAACCTGATAGGATTTATCGTTCTGGTCGCGCCTATGTTTTTAGAATTCGAAGCTTTGATCTACATTTCTTACTTTCAGTCAAATCGTCTATATGCAATGAAAATTGTGGTATTAAGGTTATGGCAGCTCATATTAGTCCAAAACCGTATAGACGAATTTCAGAGATAACATCACTTACACCTGTTGTATGTACACTTAATAGTAAATACTGGATTTGTGGCAATGGCATTCTTATTTTACGAGATAAGATATTTTCAAATGCATGTCGAAAGACTAAGCTTGTTTTTCCGGAATTTAAAGAGCCTGATGAAAATTTCATTGATGGCATCATACAACTGAATCAAAAGAATATTGTCGTCAAGTATAAAAATGCATCTATTCTTGGAGCAAAAGTAAAAATACTTATTAAGAACGATGAAAACTCGCAAAAATTAGCCTATACGATTATGGGCGCCGGAATGCTTGAAAAGAATTCAATTGGGCTTGGATTTTGCATTGCAAAATGATTCTAAGGAGTGATGTAGGTTGATTTATGATTTGCTCTCATCACTGAAACGGATGGGAGATCCCAGCGAACTTGCTGCCGCCAGTTATTCGCTTAAAGAAGGGCTTTACATACTATTTGACGGTGATTCCCACGAAGAAATACTTATTCAAAAAGATGGTGGGAATACCGGTGAGCTGTTTGAATTGGTTAGAGCTATGGATTTTTATAGCTTACTTGTTGAGATGAACAAACCGGTTGACCCCCAAAAAAAGATTCACAGCAACAACATTTACTCTATTTCATTCAAATACTACGACCCTAAAAAGGGCAAAAGTGGTGAAGAAAGTAAAAATGTAAACATTTATGACTTTCCGTCCTTAGAGGAACATATCAACCGCTATTTTGATGCTCTTGGGAATTGGTATGACAATTACAAAAATATTTTTAAAACCCTACCAGTTAAACCTACAGATAAAGAAGCAGTTAAATTGAACAAACATAAGTTCCTTGACAGTATTCCGACAGTTATAGAACTGGTTAAAAAATATGATTTGAAACCGGGAAAGTATCTTAAAATGTTCATTAAAGCTTCAATTGAAGATTATAAGACAGCAAATGACTTATATCTAATACCAAAAATATTTAACAACAATGATGACAATCTTGTTATTAATGGCGAAATATTTGGCTTGTCAAATGAAAATATGGGTGTTAATTCGAAGAAGCCATTTCTTGAACATAAAACAACACCATATAGCGTGCCTTATAGGATCACATTTAATCAGGCACTTGATGCACATCAACTGATGCTCTGGCTCAACTCACAAAGTAAAGACGGTAAACCAATTAATGCAGGGTATTTACTAGATGGCTCCTCAGATGCAATTACTCTGCAAGAGAAAATTAGTGGTAATACCAGTGCTCATTTTGTTCATCTGAAGAGGGGCAAAACGTTCGAGGTCGATGATTATGAAATGCTGCCTCAAGCAAAAGAGTATCTAACTAGGCCATTCAAGCGGAAGAACTATTTACAACTTACCAATTATGATAATAAATCCATAACTGATATGATGAGCTTTGAGACTGTGGTAGACAATGTTTTGTTTAACGGCTGCTTAGTAAAAAACTACTACTATGAACCAAAAGCAAACTCCAAGATATTAACTGCAAGACAAGCGTCACTAATTCAAATTTCAAAAAATGCTTTCATCAGCTATTTTAGGAAGTCCGATGATACCGCTATAAAGCCCATTATTGATAAAGTTTCGCTAGGAATGATTTTAGAAAAATTAAAGCAACCTGAACCCAACAATGTCAATCTTACACTTTTTGCAAGAGCACTAAACCTGAGATTTGCGTTACTTGAATATTTTGAAGTAGGAGGTAAGGAAAAATTGGGAAGCGAAGTTAGGGATGGCTATCAAGAACTTAAGGATAAGGTACTGCAGGATAAACCTGAAGGTCCAGTGGTATGCAGCAGTGATCAGGAGTTTTACTTTGCTGTTGGTCAGCTTGCGCGTTATCTTATAGGCTTAAGCAAAGCACAAAACATGACCTACAACTCGGTTAGTCCTATTTTAAGAGCTAAGGATAGCAATAAAATCAAACGTGAAATCTCCGCTTTGATTGGCAAGTACGGACATGAAATAAATGTCTTTGAAGGGAAAAACAGAAGCAGGTTTGATAATTTACTATCAATTGTCAACAGTCATAAAGACGATACACAGCCGATTATGACTGATTTGATTCTTGCGGGCTTTGCATCACCTAGTATTATTTATTATAAGAAAAACGAGGAGGAAGAGAAATGAACATTTTACCAAAACTTGATGAAGTAAAAAGACTTGCCACAGAGAGAAAATATGATGTTGTACCTATAAGCTGTGAGCTTTTGTCGGATTTTACAACACCCATTGAAACCATGAAAATACTAAAGAACGTATCTACGCACTGCTACATGCTGGAGTCGGCACAGGCAAATGACAAATGGGGCAGATATACCTTTCTTGGATTTGAACCGAAATTAGCGATTAGCTGTGTGGACGGAGAATTAAAAGTCGGGAATCTAAAGATAAAAACAAGGAAGAAATCAAGTCTTGTTCCTTCCTTTTTGGCATCCAAAAATCAAGATTCATCATGATATTGGCATTGAGTTTTGCTCTTCCACCACCAACTAAGACAGATTCAAAATCAGCGGATGAAATAACATACTTTAAAAATGGAGTGGAATTATCTCCATTAGCTTTAAGAACATGGGCATGATTATTCAAGCTAATGGAGATAATTCCACTCCATTTTTAAAGTAT
>ENA-UOOK01001520-UOOK01001520.1-fermentation-metagenome-genome-assembly--contig:-NODE-1520-length-30408-cov-4.249662_pt1 | contig 30408 bp, 29 predicted proteins | sample MGYA00245777_ERZ724023 | MGnify/ENA primary metagenome ERZ724023 (study PRJEB28704, sample SAMN03018312) | fermentation metagenome | biome: anthropogenic terrestrial biome; feature: soil; material...
CATGAGTGAGGCGAGTCGCAATTGGGATTTTTCCAGACTCGCTTATATGGATGTAGTCATTATGCAGATAGCTATAGCTGAAATGATGACATTCCCGAATATTCCGGTAAGCGTTACTATTAATGAGTATGTTAATCTTGCCAAGTTGTACAGTACTTATCAGAGTGGGCGTTATGTAAACGGTATGCTTGATTCGATAGCCCGTGGTTTAAATGAGACGGGTAAAATGGCAAAGCCTATGGGTGAACTTCATACACGTGTACAAGCAACTGAGAAAAAACGGACAACAAGGGAATCTTCAAGTCGTCGTCCTCGTATTCAGGATGAGAACCAAATGCTTAGTGCCAGACATCAGGAAAAAGATTTGGCACATTCTGTTTCTCATGAAGATGAAGAGGATAGTATTGATGGACTTGGAGGTGAAGATAATCAAAATGCATCAGTAGAGACTCCTCCTTTACTTACAGAGAATACAGAGAAAGAGGAGAATCAAAGTGAATTAAACGAGAAAGAGTAGTTTCTCAATCTGAGAAGGATACCTTTTTGGTTTTTAAAGAGTAATCAAGATATTATTTATTTAAATTAGAAAGATGATGACATCATTAGTATTAGCTCAGCAGGGTGCTGCAGGAGGAGGAATGGGATTCTTGATCATGATGATCGCAATATTTGTGATTATGTGGTTGTTTATGATTCGTCCTCAACAGAAGAAACAGAAAGAAGTTCGTAAGTTTCAAAATGCACTGACAGAAGGATCAGAAGTCGTGACTGGTGGTGGGATTTATGGTAAGGTAAAGCATATTGATGCAGGCCGTAATACTATTGATCTTGAAATTGCTCATGGCGTAGTGATTACAGTTGACAAAAATTATGTATTTGCTAACCCTGCTTCTGCTTCGCAGAATCAGGCCAAGTAAAGAATGCACAATGCATCGCACATATTTCAGTGGGTCAGAGACTTCTTGCTAAGTTTGCCTAAGCGCATTATCAGCAAGGAATTTCTGTTTTTTTTGTTCTTTTTGGCGCTGAGTGCTATCTTTTGGTTGCTCATGACGCTGAATGGAACCTATGAGGAAGAATATCCTGTAGAACTTCGCCTTGTGGGTATACCACGTAATGCTGTTATTACCGGGCCGCTTCAAGATACGGTTTATGTAACCATTCGGGATAAGGGCTTTCAGTTACTGGCTTATTCCACAACGAAAAAAATACAACCGATATCTGTCCCTTTTTCTAATTATGCAGAAAAAGATACAGGTGAGGGTAATGTACCTGTCGGTGATGTAAAGGCATCTATTTATACACAACTCTTTAAATCGTCCAGGATCACACAGTTTAAGCCTGGTGCTCTTGACTTTTACTTTAATTTCGGGCTTTCCAAGGTAGTTGCGGTCCGGATGGCAGGTAGTGTTGTTCCCGGAGAAAGCTATTATCTGTCGAAGGTCGAGTTTTTGCCGGAAAAGGTGACGATTTATGCAAGTCATCGTCTATTGAGTCGAATCAACTCGGTTAGCACGGAAAATCTTTATATTACCAATTTTTCTGATACGGTTTACCGCATGGTATCCTTGAAAAGTATCAGAGGAGTGAAGATCGTACCTGACAAAGTTCGGATTGGCTTGTTTCCTGATATTCTGACAGAGGAAAGCGTAGATGTTCCTGTTACAGCTGTCAATATGCCTGCCGGAAAAGTACTTCGGACCTTTCCTAGTAAAGTTAAGGTAAGATTTGTGATTGGAGCAAGTATGTTTCGTGCTATCCATCCTAATCAGTTTTCTGTCGTTGCAGATTATAATGAAATAATTGCTGATTCGACGAGAAACTGCAAGTTGCATTTGAAAATGTTTCCTCATGGAATAATGAAACCTCATTTAGATATGAATCAGGTGGATTATCTTATTGAAGAGAATAAATAAGGTAAGAATGGAAGTGGAGAGATCAATGAAAATTGCAATAACTGGTGGAATTGGTTCAGGAAAGTCTTACTTTTCTAAGATTCTGGAGAGAAAAGGTGTTCATGTATACGATTGCGATGCTGCTGCCAAGCAGTTGATGGCTGATAACATTGCATTGCAAAAAGCCATTTGTCAACTTGTCGGCCCTGATACATACAAGAATGGCATACTACAAAAAAATGTGCTGGCCAAATATCTTCTAAACAATAAGGAGCATCGACAGGCTCTGGATAATCTCGTCCATCCCGAGGTGGCCTTTGATTTTCTTCATAGCGGTAAGGATTGGTTGGAAAGCGCTATATTCTTTGATAGCGGTTTTGACCAGCGAGTGAAGATGGATGTTGTGGTTTGCGTTTCTGCTCCTGTTGAGGTGCGTATTCAGAGAGTGATGGATCGAGACAGGATTAGCCGTGAAAAAGCCTTGCAGTGGATTCATAGCCAGTTACCTCAGGAGGAAGTCGAGCGGCGCAGTGATTTGGTTATCCTCAATGATGGGAAGCATAATCTTGAAAAAGAGGTGGCACATTTACTGGAGACTCTAAGTCGTTGGCCTGAAAATTAAGAATTCGAAAACGTTAATGGATCTTTTTGATAGGAGTGAGATATTGAAACATATCCTTTTAAGATTCGATTCATCAATAATAAAATAAATCTTTAATTATAAGTTGAAACAATGGAAACAATACTTTCAATTGCAGGGAAATCAGGATTGTATAAACTGGTATCACGTGGAAAAAGTAATTTAATTGTCGAATCCCTCGATGAAACTCACCGACGCTTACCCGCTTTCGCTACTGATCGTGTAACCAGTTTGAGCGATATTGCTATGTATACTGATGCTGATGATGTGCCTTTGTGGCAAGTCCTGGAGAATGTTGGTAAACAAGAGAATCTCCAACTACTGTCTTTCAATTATCGGAAGGTGAGCGCAGCTGAGCGTCGTGAATATTTCTCTAAGGTTTTGCCTAATTGGGATCAGAATAGGGTACATGATAGCGATATTAAAAAACTTCTTCAGTGGTATGATATTCTCGTAAAGAACGGTATTACTGATTTTAAAAAGGTGTTGATTCCTACAAATGGAACTAATATAGCCGATCGTGAAAATGAAGATCAATCAGATAAGGAGGAAAAGTAGGAAGTTTATCCGTTTGTTCTTGATGGAATAAATCCTTTTGGGTATAAAACTAAAACGGGCGATTCATTTCACGATGAATCGCCCGTTTACTAATTTATAGAGGAGCTATTAGATACTCTATAAATCTTGTGCTATAATTGATTATTCTTTGTAAATCTCTTTTAGTTTGTTGCCTAGATTATCACCGCGAAGATCATAAGCTATGATTTTTCCTTTAGGACTAAGCAGAATGTTTGCAGGAATAGAGTTGATGCCATAAATCTTCGTTGCAGCATTTTGCCACCCTTTCAGTTCACTCATTTGGGGCCAAGTCATTCCTAATTTTTTTACAGCAGATTTCCATGCTCCGACGTTGGCATCAAATGATATTCCAACAATTTGGAGTCCTTTAGCATGATACTTTTTGTAGTTATTGACTACATTTGGCATTTCTGCACGGCAAGGACCACACCAGGAAGCCCAGAAATCAACAAGGACATATTTGCCTTTTCCAACCCATTGGGAGAGTTCTACGGTTTTACCATCCATATCCTGCATGGTTAGATTGGTATAGGTCGTACCGGGTTGCCGTTTGGAAAGACTAAACAACTGGGCTTTTACCCTTTCCATCATTGGAGAACCATAATATCCTGTAGACTGATCACAGAGCTTTTGAAGTTCCTGATAGGAATAACCATAAATGTCATTGGTTCCTAGAATATAGGCTGGGGTCACATCATTCTTATGATTTTCAGTATAGCTAAGGATGGCATTATGAATATTCTTCTCCAGTTGATCAATTTGTTCTTCGATAACTTTCAACTTTGTTTGACTTTCCTCAGATTTGTCCTTTTGGATGCTCTGATATTCCTTGAAAAACTTTTCTTCTTTTGTGCCATAATCGTTGAGTGTTTTCTGGAAGTCAGCGAATTGTAAGTTAAGCGGAGATCCTGCAACACTGAGAGTATTTGTGATGTTTACAGGAGTACGGTCATTGACAATTGCAGCGGCCCCTCCATTTTTGAAGGCTACCGTAATAAAGGTATTAAGCGGCTTGTTCCCTTTTACTTGGTATTTTCCATCTTTTACAGGATAAATGTCTGGTTTTCTTGTTCCGTCAAAAAAGATGTAAACAGAGTCATTGCCTGCAGGTGCTTCACCGTTGATGGTATAATTTACATCTTGGGCGCTGGCATTTGCTGTGAGCAAAGCGAAAAGGAATAGTGATAAAATTTTCTTTCTCATTTTTTTATAATATTAATTGATGATTCTTTAAGAGGAGGAAAAGATCAATTCGTAATGTCTTTCCACTGCAAATATAGTGAATAATTCTGAATTCTATTGGATTGCAGGAAAAAATTGCTACCTTTGCGGGCAGCTTTGCGGTTAACGGTATCTTTGAAACCTTGTTGATCGCCATATATGGCTAAAGAGTGCTTGGAAAACCTCGTTAAAAACAAGAAAATGGAAAATAAGAATCAGGTTTCTCAACAGGGACCAGAGAAGGTGACGGTAATGTTTATGCTTTTCAGTATCGTCTTTTGTGTTTGTCTGATTACGGCTAACATTCTTGAAACAAAGCAAATCGTGTTGAATATTGGCCCATGGAGTTTGAGTCTTACCGGTGGGTTGATTGTGTTCCCAATCAGTTATATTATCAATGACTGTACTTGTGAAGTATGGGGGTATCGTAAGGCTCGTCTGATGATTTGGGTAGGATTTGCCATGGACTTCTTTTTTGTCGCATTCGGCGCACTTTGCGATGCTATTCCAGGGGCTCCTTATTGGACTAATGATGCAGGTTTCCATGCTATCTTCGGCTTGGCCCCTCGTATTACATTTGCTTCTTTTCTGGCTTTTATTATAGGCAGTTTTGTCAATGCATACGTCATGAGTAAAATGAAAATCCATGATCAAGGCAGGCATTTTTCCGCACGCGCGGTGTTGAGTACAATTGCAGGGGAAAGTTTGGATTCACTTGTTTTCTTTCCCTTGGCTCTCGGTGGGGTGATCCCGACAGACGTACTTCCACAAGTGATGATTCTGCAGGTCTTTCTGAAGACAATGTATGAAGTGGTTTGTCTTCCGGTTACAATTCGTGTGGTAAAAACCTTGAAGAGCCATGAACAGATGGATACCTATGACGATGGGATCAACTACAGTGTCTGGAAGATCTGGCAAGTGTGATATGATGTAAACCTGAGAATAAATGATGAACTATGGAGGAAAGAAAACATAAGGTTGCTGTCAGTACTGATGACAGTAGAAAGACGGAGGGACTGAAAGCCCTTGGATCAAAGACAAAGTATAAGACAGACTATGCCCCAGAGGTGCTGGAAACATTTATGAATAAGCATCCTGATAATGACTATTGGGTTCAGTTCAATTGTCCCGAATTTACTTCTTTATGTCCGATTACAGGACAGCCTGATTTTGCTGAAATCTGTATTTCTTATATTCCAGACCAGCGGATGGTCGAGAGTAAGAGTCTGAAACTCTATCTGTTCAGCTTCCGCAATCACGGAGCCTTTCATGAGGATTGTGTGAACATCATCATGAAGGATTTGATTAAATTGATGGATCCGAAGTATATTGAGGTGACCGGTTATTTCCTGCCTCGTGGGGGGATCAGTATTTATCCTTATGCTAACTTTGGGCGTAAAGGTACTAAGTTTGAGAAATTGGCTGATTACCGTTTAATGAATCATAATATGACGAGGAGAACTTCGCAGAAATAATTTCGTTGTCATTTTATGCACAACATCCTTTATTTGTGCATAAACAAGCGATAAATTTAAAAAAAAATAAGTATTAATGGGATATTTGGAAAAAAATATCTAATTTTGCTACAATTTTGCGAGGCGGAAGCCCGTAATCCTATTTATTTTAATCAAGAAATTAGGAATATTGAATCATTGAAATATGGCAAAGAAAATTCAATTCAGTCTCGTCTATCGAGATATGTGGCAAAGCTCAGGTAAGTTTCAGCCACGCAAGGACCAGTTGGAGCGCATTGCTCCTGTCTTCGTTGATATGGGCTGTTTTGCTCGTGTAGAAACCAACGGCGGAGCTTTTGAGCAGGTTAATCTTCTTGCGGGAGATGATCCAAATCCTGCAGTACGTGCTTTTTGTAAACCTCTCAATGAAGCAGGAATTAAAACTCACATGCTTGATCGTGGTCTTAATGCCCTGCGTATGTATCCAGTTCCTGACGATGTGCGCAGGATGATGTACAAAGTGAAAAAGGCTCAAGGTGTAGATATTACCCGTATATTTGACGGCCTTAATGACATCCGCAATATAGCCCCTTCTATCAAATGGGCTAAAGAAGCAGGTATGACGGCTCAGGGTACATTGTGTATTACTACTTCTCCTGTCCATACATTGGAATATTATAGTAAGATTGCCGACGAAGAGATTGCGGCCGGTGCTCAGGAAATCTGTTTGAAGGATATGGCTGGAATCGGCCAGCCTTGTTTCCTTGGTCAATTGACTAAGATTATCAAGACTAAACATCCGGATATTCTTATTGAGTATCATGGACATTCAGGTCCAGGACTGAGCATGGCATCTATTATAGAAGTTTGTAAAAATGGTGCAGATATTATCGATACAGCTATTGAGCCATTGTCATGGGGCAAAGTGCATCCTGACGTGATTTCTGTGCAAAGCATGTTGAAACATTATGGCTTTGATGTTCCGGATATCAATATGCAAGCTTATATGAAGGCTCGTGCCCTTACGCAAGAATTTATTGATGACTGGCTGGGATATTTTATTAACCCACAGAATAAGTTGATGTCTTCTCTGCTGTTAGGTTGTGGCCTGCCAGGTGGTATGATGGGAAGTATGATGGCTGATCTGGGAGGAATCCGCCAGACTATCAATCATTTGAGGGCGAAGAAAGGTGAACCTGAATATTCTGTAGATGATCTGATGGTGAAGCTCTTTGATGAAGTAGCTTATGTTTGGCCTCGTGTAGGTTATCCACCATTGGTAACTCCTTTCAGCCAGTACACGAAGAATATAGCATTAATGAACCTTTTGACTATGGAACAAGGCAAAGGGCGTTTCGTGATGATGGATGATAATATGTGGGGTATGATCCTGGGTAAGAGCGGTCGTGTTCCTGGAAAGATTGCACCGGAACTTGTCGATCTGGCCAAGAAACAGGGCCGTCAGTTTACTGATGTTGATCCTCATACTCTTCTGAAAGATGCTCTTCCTGATTTCCGTAAGGAAATGGACAAGAATGGCTGGGACTATGGTCAGGATGATGAAGAACTCTTTGAGCTTGCCATGCACCCTGAGCAGTACCGTAATTATAAGAGCGGTCAGGCTAAAAAGAATTTCCTGGCTGACTTGCAAAAAGCCAAGGAAGCTCGAATGGGGGCTAAAGTGAGTGTGGAAGAAGCTGTAGCCTTCAAACATGCAAAGGCTGATCAGCGCCACCGACGTGCTCTGGGAGTTCCAGGGCGAGGGTGAAGCTCTTCCTGCAGTAGAGCCTTATATCGGCAAGGAGTATGAAAAGGGAGATGTGTTCTGCTATCTTCAGACTCCATGGGGTGAGTTCCAGATGATTCCGGCAGCTTTAGGTGGGCAACTTGTTGAGATTGCTGCTCGTCAGGGTTCCAAGGTTCGTAAAGGAGATGTACTTGGATATATCCAGCGACCGGAAGCCTGAATCCTGAATCCCGTTCTTTGATAGGAGTTGTTTTGGATTATCAGAAAATTATTGATAAATACTATCCGGAGAATAACAAACTCCGGTATATTCTTATCACGCACAGTACGCTTGTTATGAGACGTGCTGTGCGTATCTGTGAGGCACATCCGGAATTGAAACTGGATCGCCAGTTTCTTATAGAGGCTGCTATGCTCCATGACATTGGTATCTACAGGTGTTATGCGCCTGGTATCTGCTGTTTTGGTACAGAGCAATATATTTGTCATGGCTATATCGGTGCACAGATGTTGCGTAAGGAAGGGCTTCCTCGTCATGCTCGTGTCTGTGAGCGACATACTGGAACGGGATTGACGGAAGAAGAGATTATCCGGCAGAATCTGCCATTACCGCATCAGAACTTCCTGCCGGAAACGATCGAAGAACAGGTTATCTGCTATGCCGATAAGTTCTATTCCAAAACTCATCCTGAACGTGAAAAAACGATAGAACAGGCCGAACATAGTCTTGTAAAGTTTGGTAAAAAGGGACTGGAGCGGTTTCATTCATGGAAAAAGCAGTTTGAGTAAATTTCCGTGAGGAATCTTCTTTACTTTGGAATCCAAACTTTTTAAGGAGAAAGTTGAAATTTAAAGAAAAGGTTAAATTCGGTTCGAAAAGGAAAAAAAATAGAATGCTATTTCACGACAGACAACTTTTTAGTATCTTTGCACTCTGTCAATGAAAAGAAAGTCAGTTATATTTCTGCTGTTGTGCGCCTTCATCTATATGATGGCAGTGCCCAATATGCCTTTTTTTAAAAGGAAGAAAAAATTGGTGGTTGCCGATTCAGTCGCATTGCGGGATTCCGTGAAGCGTGATTCCTTGGGTCGTATCGTAGCCGATACGTTGAAAATGGATTCTATGCAACTCGCTATCTATCACCATAATAAGTTGATAGATGACTCTATTCGTTTGGATTCCATCAATCGGAAAAAGGCAGGTGGTATAGATGCTCCCATAAATTATCAGGCAGATGATTCCATTGTTTACAATGCAGATCAGAAGATTGCTTATCTTTATGGGAATTCTGTGGTAAAATATGAAAGATATAATCTTGCATCCGATAAAATTCGGATGAATATGGATAATAATCTGATACAGGCTCGGGGTACAAAAGATTCTACCGTAGAGGGTGGTGTCAAAGGAAAACCTGTTTTCAAAACTGGTCAGGATGAATACCAGACAGATACGATTGCCTTTAATTATAAGTCGAAGAAAGCGTTGATAGATCAGGTCTATACACATCAGGATGAAGGCTATCTATCCGGAAAACTTTCTAAGCGTGATTCATCTGGTATTATCTATTTGCAGCATGGCCGTTATACTACGTGTGACAAGCCTGATCCTGATTTTTATATTTCTCTTTCCCGTGCCAGGGTACGTCCTAATAAAGATGTCGTTTTTGGACCGGCTTATCTCGTTGTAGCTGATGTGCCGTTGCCATTGGCTATCCCTTATGGTTTCTTCCCGTTTACCAAGCATTATTCCTCAGGATTCATCATGCCAAGCTATGGTGATGAAAATGCCCGGGGATTCTATCTTCGCAATGGTGGGTATTATTTTGCTGTCAATGATGATTGGGACTTAAAACTACTTGGAGAGATACTAAGACGGGTGACAAGGGTATGCCGGACTATACCAAACAGGAAAGTTTTAAGATTCAGTGGAGCCATCGGCAAGATGCTAAGGCTAATCCTTTTAGTTCTCTTTCAGCAAGTGTTAACTTTGCAACGTCCAGTTATGAAAAGAATAACTTGACGAGTTTATATAATCCGCAAAGTTTTACACAGAGTACACGAACTTCTTCTGTCAGTTGGAGTACAGGTTTTTCAAGTATAGGATTGTCTCTGAGTGCTACGGCCAACTTGTCACAGAATATGCGTGATTCATCTTTGGCTATGACTTTTCCGGATCTGAATATCAGTCTGGCCCGTTTCTATCCTTTTCGGCGTAAGCACATGGTAGGTAAGGAACGCTGGTATGAGAAGATTGCCATGAGTTATACTGGTCAGGTCAGCAATTCGATTAATACGACAGAAAACAAATTCCTGCATTCTAACCTCATAAAGGACTGGAAAAACGGCTGGGAACATTCAATCCCGATTAGTGCAAGTTTTACATTATTCAATGCAATCAACATTAATCCGAGCTTCAATTTCACAGACCGTATGTATACAAACAAGATCATGCGTTCCTGGGATGAGGTTCATCAAACGGAGGTTCGCGATACCACATACGGATTTCATAATATTTATAATTGGAACTTCAGTGTAGGTGCAAGTACGAAGGTATATGGCTTCTGGGTTCCGAACAAGAAAATCTTCGGTGATAAGATTCAGGCTATCCGTCATGTTTTTACTCCGACAGTTTCCTTCAGTTATTCTCCTGATTTTGGATCACGTCATTATGGGTATTGGGATTCCTATCTTAAAACAGATGCTGATGGTAATGTCTCGCTTGTATCATATTCACCTTATAGCGATGGACTTTATAGCGTGCCGGGGAAGGGGCGTTCTGAGAGCATTACATGGGATGTTGATAATAATCTCGAAATGAAGGTCAAGAGTGACAAGGATTCTACAGGATTTAAGAAGATCAGCCTGATAGATGAACTGGGGGCAACAATGTCTTATAATGCTGCAGCTGACTATCATCGTTGGAGTGACCTGTCTGTACGTATGCGGTTGAAATGGTGGAAAAACTATACCTTCAATTTCAATGGCGTTTTTTCTACCTATGCCTATGAGTTGGATCAGAACGGAAAGCCTTATGTCAGTAATCATACCGAGTTTGGTAAAGGCCGGTTCCCTCGTTTCCAGGGGATGTCCCAGAATATATCCTATACGCTTACACCGGATAAGATTAAAAAATTATTCCATCATGGAGATGATGAAGGAGAAAGCAAAAACAAGAATAAAAAGAATAGCTCTCAAGATGATGAAGGCACAGATACAAATATAGAGAGTAATATTGATCCGGATATGGAGAAAGGTAAGCATGGTGCTCAGAAGACTGGTAAGGCTGAAACGGATGAGGATGGTTATATGAAGTTCTCCATGCCTTGGTCTCTCACTTTTGGCTATGGTATCTCAATGCGTGAGAATACGAGTGGCAAATTTAATTATAAGCACATGCGTTATCCCTATAAATATACACAGACACTTAATTTCAGCGGAAACATTCGTATCAGTGACGGATGGAATATTAATTTCTCATCCGGTTATGATTTTGAATATCATAAGATCAGTATGACGACAGCTTCTTTGCAAAGAGATATACACTGTTTTAATATGAGTTGTGATGTAGTCCTCGCTCCGTATACGAGTTATAACTTTACTTTCCGTTGCAATGCTTCTACCTTGACAGATGCTCTGAAATATGAAAAGCGCAGCGGGTATTCCAATGCTGTCCAGTGGTATTGATTTCTGTCCTTGAGGCTATTTTATTTAGGAGGGGAAATGATGGAAAAATATGATTTTGATCAGGTTATTGATCGCTCTGGTAGTGGTGATGTGATGCATGAGGCGTTGCAGTCACGCTGGGGGCGGAAAGATTTGCTGCCTATGTGGGTAGCAGACATGGACTTTGCTGTTTGTCCGGCTATTATTGCTGCCTTGCGTAAGCGTCTGGAACATCCGATCCTTGGCTATACGGTGTTGCCTGCTGATTATAAATCTGCCATTCAGGATTGGATTTTTACTCATCATCAGTGGAAGGTTGAAAAAGACTGGATCAATTTTATTCCGGGTATTGTGAAAGGTTTGGGTATGGTCTTGAATGTTTTTACCAAACCGGGTGATCACGTAATTATCCAGCCACCTGTATACCATCCTTTCAGGCTCGTCCCTCAAGGAAATGGCCGTAAAGTTGTATTTAATCGCTTAAGAAGGAATCCGGATGGTTCTTACAGTATGGATTTTGATGATCTGGAGAAGGTCTATGATGAGCATTGTAAAATATTTGTACTTTGTAATCCTCATAATCCCGCTGGTATTTGCTGGGATCGTAACACTTTGGTACGTTTAGCCGATTTCTGCTATGATCATCATCTTCTCGTGGTAAGTGATGAAATACATTGTGATATGGCCCTTTTCGGGAACAAACATATTCCTTTTGCCAGTGTGAGTGAGAAGGCTGCCTCTAACAGTATAACCTTTCAAGCTCCTACGAAAACCTTCAATATTGCTGGTATTATCACCTCGCATTCTATTATTCCTAATCCTGAGATTCGGGGAGAATTCTATCGCTGGGTGAATACAAACGAGTTAGCTGGTCCTCATATCTTCGCTCCGATAGCTACAATAGCTGCTTTTCGTTATGGTGAGCAATGGAGGAAGCAGATGCTGGCTTATGTGGAGGATAATATCCGTTTTGTTGAGAAGTATTGTGCGGAACATATTCCCGGAATCCGTCCTTTGCGTCCTCAAGCTAGTTTCTTGGTATGGCTTGATTGCTGTTCCCTTGGCCTTACCCATGATCAGTTATTGGATCTCTTTATTGACAAGGCTCATTTGGCATTGAATGACGGAGAGATGTTCGGGCCTGGGGGCGAGGGATTTATGCGTTTGAATGTAGGATGTCCGAGAAGTATTATAGAAAGAGGATTGAATCAATTGTCGCGGGCAGTAACCCATCTTTCCGTGGAGAATAAGCATTATAAGCATTGACTTATATTGATATCCAGATGCTGCTCCTTGGCAGAATATCAATTTTCTCCTATCAGTTTTCTTAGAGCAACTTCTTCACCGACTACCCATAGAATATCACCTTTCTGAAATTTTCTCTCCGGATTGATGATTTTTAAGTTCTCGAGTCCTTCGTCCAGTCCTATTACCATACAATTGTATATATCGCGGATGCCACTTTCCTTAAGGTTTTTACCTATCAGCGGACAGTTGTCAGTAACAATAAACTGTCGGAGTTTCATTTCTCTCTCTTCTATATCCGGGTCCTCCGGCACTCTTTCGCGTTTTAAAGCTTGAGTCATGTGAGTCAGTTGTTTATCATTCCCGATAACTTCCAATCGATCACCTGGATAGACAGCGTTGTCTCCATTAGGAATATTGATACGCTGATGTCCTCTTAGTATACTGCTTACCTGGATTCCAAAGCGTTTCCGGAGTTGCAATTCTCGTAATGATTTACCGCTCCATTTTGAATCTTCTGCAATTTCAAATGTACTGATATGGATATTTCTGTCCAATAGGTGGCCTTCATAGAGCGGTTTCCTTTTTCCTTGTACTTGCGCTCTGATTTCCCGGCTGTTAAGATTCTGTATGAATAGTCTTTCTAATTTGATACTTTGTTTCTTAAGTCTTTTGGAGGCAATCATCAGAATGATGATTGCCAAGGCGATTGTAATCAACAGGGCAGTATTGAATCTTGTCAGATAATTGCAAATATAAAATACAAATCCTGAGGCAATAATAAATCTCACCAGAATAGTAAAAAAGATAGGGAGACGATTGATTCGTTTTTCTGTTAGCAGTGTTTTTACTTCTTTGCTATGATTCTTCTTTGTAATCATGGCTCGAAGTGCAGGAGAAATAATAAGTACGGTCAGTATCCCGCATGCTATATTTCCTGCCAGGTGTCCGAAAATATGTATGAGAATAGGCAGGATAAAGGTAAACATCAGGAATATACCTGCTATAGAAAGGATACTGCAAATAATCGTGATCCTTAACAGAGACCTGAGAAGACGTTTCCAACTGTTTCTTTCTGTCTTGGATGTGGAACGTGCGCTGAGTGTGATATGGTTCAGTCTCCTGATCCATCGCTTGGGAAGGTGCCGTTCCAGATATTGATAACAAGGATTGGAAAACCTGATCATATATGGAGTAAGGAAGGTCGTTATGATACTTACTGCGACAACAACAGGATAGAGAAAGTTGCTGATCACATGCAGAGATAGCCCCAAGGATGCGATAATAAAGGCAAATTCACCGATTTGAGTCATGGAGAAGCTACATTTCATGGCTGTTTTCAGGGGTTGCCCACTCAGCATAAATCCTACTGTTCCGAATAGTGCTTCACCTCCTATTACTGTAATAACCAAAATCAGAATAGGGATGCCATATCCTGCTATTATCTTGGGGTCGACAAGCATGCCTACAGAAACGAAGAATACCGCTCCGAAAAGGTTTTTAACAGGAGCAACGAGCCTGATGATTTTCTCTGCTTCAATGGTTTCTGCAAGAATGCTGCCCATGACGAAGGCACCGAATGCTGAACTGAAGCCAACTTTTGAAGAGATGACCGCCATAAGAAAGCATAGACCTAAGGATACAATAATCAGGGTCTCGTCATTCATAAAATGACGTGTACGGCGAAGAAAAAGTGGAATGACGAAAAGTCCTACGACAAACCATAGGATCAGAAAGAATGCAATCCTCAGTATACTTTCCAGCAATTGACCACCGTCGGGATTATTTCCTCTGGCGATAGTAGAAAGCATGACCATCATGACGATTGCCAGAATATCTTCGAGGATAAGAACGCTCATGACCAGTCCTGCAAAATTCTGTTGGATTAAATCCAGGTCATTGAAAGCTTTGTATATTATGGTTGTAGAAGCCATTGCCAGCATTCCTCCCAGAAATATACAATCCATTTTTGCCCATCCGAAAGCATGTCCTACGAGAATACCTAGTGTCATCATACAGAAGATAATGGTACAGGTCGCTATTATGGGAGCCATTCCCATCTTGAGAATCTTTTTGAAGGAAAAGTCCAGACCTAATGAAAAGAGCAGGAATATCACGCCAATGTCTGCCCACGTCTGTATAGATGACTTATCCATGATGGATATCGTATAGGGCATGTGCGGTGAAACCAGAAAACCGGCGACCAGATATCCTAGGACTAATGGTTGTTTAAGTTTCTTAAACAGTAGGGTTACGATGCCTGCTATGGTGAGAATAAGCGCAAGATCTGTAATAAGATTTGGTATTTCTGCCATAAGTAATCGAATTTAGTGATTCTCTGGAAATAAATTATGAGAGAATGGCAAATCTGGTAAATCCAGTGTATGCTTTAGGTCTATTGTTTGCAGGTGGATATGAATTTATTGGGTATAAGATATTAATATATATGGTTCATTCTGAGAATGAATTCTAAAAGCAATGATAATTAGTATATTGATGATTCTGAAATAAATTTGGAAATGATAAACTCTATAGAAAACAGTTGCCGGTGGCATTGGTTACCGACATCTGTTTTCTTAAAGGATTTATTCATTGTATTTTGCAGTGATCTCACAAATCTTAATGATTGTCTGGACAGCCTTTTCCATGACTTGGATGCTGACAAATTCATGGTTGCCATGCATTTCTACACTGCCGGCAAAAATATTTGGACAGGGTAACCCACGGAAACTGAGTTGGGCTCCGTCTGTTCCGCCACGTACGGCTTCCACTTTTGGAGGAACACCAACTTGTTGCATGGCACGTAATACGATTTCAATCACATGCATATTGGTGTTGATTTTCTCTTTCATGTTATAGTACTGGTCTTTCATATCCACTGTGCAAGTATCTTTTCCGTATTTCTTATTCAACTTTTTAGCACAGTCCATGATGAAATTCTTGCGTTCCTTGAATTTTTGATTATCGTGGTCGCGGATCAGATAACTGAGTGAAGCCTCTTCTGTCCGGCTCTTCATGCTCAGCAAATGGTAAAATCCCTGATAGCCTTCTGTTGTCTCAGGAATCTCGTCTTCAGGAATCATATTGTTGAATTCACAGGCCAGTCTATTGGCATTAATCATTTTTCCTTTAGCGTAACCTGTATGTACACTTACACCTTGGATGTGGACTTTTGCAGCAGCAGCATTAAAGTTTTCATATTCTAAATCGCCCAGATCACCACCATCCATGGTGTAAGCCCAGTCACAACCAAATTTCTTGACATCAAAATGGTGGGCACCCATTCCAATCTCTTCATCAGGGTTGAAGGCGATGCGGATATCACCATGCTTGATTTCCGGATGGTCGCGCAGATAACATATAGCCTGTACGATTTCTGCTACACCGGCTTTGTCATCAGCTCCCAGGAGAGTCGTACCATCGGTTACAATGAGATCTTCTCCTTTATGTGCCAAGAGCTCCGGAAATTTTTTGGGGGAGGAGATGATGCCTGGTGAGAGTTCGATGTCATCCCCTTGATAATTCTTGACTATATGAGCTTTTATATCTTTTCCGCAGGCATCAGTACTGGTGTCATAATGAGAGATGAATCCGATAGTCGGAGTCTTTATCTTTGTGTTTCCTTTCAGGGTGGCATAGATATACCCCATGTCATCCATTTCCACGTCACAGAGGTCTTCGTCCTCAAGTTCTTTGGTCAGATACTTGGCGAACTCCAGTTGTTTCGCCGTACTCGGGACACTGTCTGAGTCTTCGCTCGACTGAGTGTCATACTTTGTGTAATTAATAAATCGTTCAGTGAGTTCCATTATTTTTTAATTGGTCTTTAAAATCACTATTTGCAAAGATAATCATTTTTTCGGATATTCCAAGGCTTAAAAACATGAAATGAACCCTATTCGAGTTGAAACCCTACCATAAGGAAATGAAGGGTATTTAATATCGTCTGAACTGGAGTCTAAGAATAGTGTTCCTGACGATGAGGTGCTTTTGGGTAAGTTGCTCGATGAAGAAGTGTTCATCAAAGGAATTTATGCCATATCTGCGATAGGGCTCTATAGATAGATGCTTGGAATCTACGGATGCAGAGTCGGAGAGCGGTCGATAGAGTCTGAGCGTATCTCTGTATTTTTCTGTCATCAGAGTAAGACCATCTGTCTGAAAGAGTTTTCCTTCTATTGCCCAGAACATTTTCTCCTGTGAAACGTCTTTTCCCTGTCCTTTTGCGATTGAATCGATATTGGTCAGAAGCCAATAGCCGTCAATTTTCCGATTATCGGTAGAACTGATATCTCCGCAGGCTGATAATAGAATGGTTGTAAGAAGGAGCGCTCCTGACATCATCCTTATAAATATCTTATACTTGTTCATTCTTTAAAGTTTGAAAATTCCACTCTTTGATATGGTTAATCGGAATCCTGTATTGTTTCCTAAAAGTTTTCCATGGTCAAGGCCGAATGCTCCCTTAAGGATCCAGTGATTTCTGAACAGATAACTTGCTTCGGCCATCATGCTGAAGTTCCTTCTTATCGGAACGTATGGATTATTGTATGTACCCCAGCCTTTTTGTATTGTTGTCAGAACCCTGTAGTTCAATTTTGGGGTCAGACTGCCGGAAAATCCCAGATGCCAGGCAATAAATCGGGTATCCTTGAAATCAATTTGTTGATCAGTATTGTATATTGGTGAACGATAAAGGGGATTCCCCATGGCTTGTCCCCAATGCTGCCAACCGGGGTAGAAGTAGTGATTGTAGTAATCGTCCCTTCCGGCTACATGTGCTGGTAATCCTGGTTCACTGTCATGGTATACAGCTCCGCTCTGGTCGGTTGTGTGGATATATTCTATTACAATATCATTCAACCATGTATTCCTTTTCAGATTGATTTCACCTCCAAAAAGTCCATCTCTTGGGGTATAGAAAACATAATGCGAGTATTTGTGTGTCCGGTAATCCTTTTTCGTATCACCATAACCGTCAAAATCCAGAAAAAATAGTTGTGAATGATCATCGAAGAAGTGATCTATGTAGAATGCGGCTTTCCAGGAGGGTTCATCCAGATTGATACGGCACATCAAGGAGCCAAGTCCGTTTCCTTCCACGTTAGCGTATGGTCCTTCACCTATATCGCCTTCTCCACCTGGAAGGAAAGCTTGCCAATAGTCTTTTAGTTCAGATCCGCGTCTGATGGCTTTGCCGTGATTATAGGTGATTCCACCAAACTGGCAGGCCATTTCCATTCCTGCTTCTACGGTAAGATGTCCGTCCGGGTTACCAAACCTGAAAAATCCTGATTTGGTGTGGAGCAGCATGTTCTTTGCCCATTTGGATTCTGGATCAGCAAACTCTTTCTGCCAGTGATTGTCTGTCATCCATCCGAAAGAGAGGTGCCCCTTGAATCCAAGCCACTTGAAAATCTTGATATAATCAGGCAATTCCACCCGGATTTGTGGAACAGGTCTGGCGTTGATACCTAATGTCTGAGAGCCGCTTGAGAGGTATTCGTTTTTTTGTTCTTCAGGAAATTCCTTTGATCCGATTGTCAATACTCCATGTAGCCACCGTCCTTCAAGGTATGCTTGTTGGACGATAAAATCAGAAGAATAATGGTTTGGCAATACCAGATCCAGTCCGGCTCCCCAGTCCCATTTGCTTTTTGTGGGTTCTTGATTTTTTGATTCTATGTTTTTTGTTTCTTCATTCGGATATCCTTTCATAGATTTGAATATACCGGAACGCAGATAACCGTTGTGCTTTTCCAGAGATGATAATCCATACCTGTTTGCATTCAGCCATAAAGGGGTTTTGTCATTGGAAAGGCCACCATCTGCTTCGACCTTATAATCTAGTTGTTGAGCTTGAGCCAAGGTTGGCATCAGGCAAATGGTTAAACCTAACAGGACTTTTATCCTTATTCGTTTTCTTTTCAATTTTTCTCTTTTTTGAGTCATTAAGATTCTGGATATGGGGAGAATGTATGATGTGGTTTTCTCGGAATATTCATATTCGTAAATAAAAATTATTTGCAAATATACAAAACTTTTCAGACAATTTGGTGTAGCATCGATTAAATCGTGGTGACTTCAAATATCTGTTTCAGACGATGAAATGTACTTCATATAAATGAAACTTGTATTTTTTTTCTTTATTGTGGATACTTGTCATATTATAGACAAGATAATTCCTAAATTTGCCTAATATACTTGTAATATTCAATAAAATAATCTAAATTTGCAAGAACTAGTTGGTTAAATAAGAAAAAATCCATGATGAAAAAGATTCTGACAGAATCAAGCGGGCTTATAAAATGGACTGTTTTAGTGGGGGATATTGCCCTCTTTTATATAATTACAGCAATCTATCTATTTCTCATATTTCCTGATATTTCATGGAGTCTTATGGACCGGCAGCTGTTTTATGTCTCTGCTCTTGTCGGGCTGATGATTGCTCAGTATGTCTATCCTTCTATCATTCATCGTAGAATCGTTACTCCAGGAAAAATCCTTCGTCGTGTAACAGAATTAGTAGTAACTGTTTTTGTCGTTACTTATTTAATGATCCGTTTGCTTCATTTTGGTGGTTATGATGGGGGCATCATATTGGCCTTCATTAGTGGGACATACTGGATATTCTTACTCACGTTGAGGTATGTAGAGCGTGATGTCCTCGGTTATCTCCGTAAAAAGGGTAGAAATACACGGTCTGTTATTTTTGTGGGTACGGATCCTGCCTTGGATATTGTTTTCAGCAGATTGATAGGAGATCCTTCTACAGGTTATCGGTTTGGCGGATATTATGCACCGGAAGATAATAAGAAGTATCTGAACAGGAATAGCCTTTCTTACTTAGGTACTTATGAGGCTTTAAATCAGAAACTGGATTCTGAATCACAAACAGCCGTCGCTGACGAGATTTATTGCAGTCTGCCTCGTTCTTGTTATGATGAGATTACGCATGTCGCGCAATATTGTGATGATCATTTCATCCGTTTTTTCTATGTTCCGATGTTGGCAGAAGGTTTTGACTTGAATCTCAGACCGGAAATGCTGGGTGATGAAATGCTTGTGTTTTCCACTTATAACATGCCTTTATCATTGTCTGGAAACCGTTTCCTGAAACGTACTTTTGATATTGTCTTTTCTTTGGTCTCCCTGATTCTTACTTTACCTTTCTATCCTGTCATAGCTCTGATTATCAAACTGTCGAGTCGTGGCCCCGTGTTTTTCAAGCAGCGGCGCACTGGAATCAATGGAAAAGAATTTACCATATTGAAGTTTCGTTCAATGTGTATCAATTCGGAGGCAGATCAACTTCAAGCTACAAAAGATGATCCTCGTAAGTTTGTCTTCGGCAATTTTATGAGAAAGACCAATATTGACGAACTCCCTCAGTTTATCAATGTTATTAAAGGTGACATGAGTGTGGTTGGCCCTCGTCCGCACATGCTAAAGCATACCCAACTCTATTCGAGTTTGATTAGAAAATATATGGTTCGTCATTTTGTCAAACCCGGTATTACAGGTTGGGCTCAGGTTACAGGATTCCGTGGGGAGACAAAGAATCTGGAGTCAATGAAGAAGCGTGTCAAATGTGATATCTGGTACATGGAACATTGGAGCATAGAACTTGATTTCCATATCATCTTCCGGACGTTTAAGTCTGTATTCATTCATGATAAACATGCTTACTGATTCTTTATCTTTATAGGTGATAATTACTGTTTTTAGGTTTATAAGGTTGTGTATCTCGTCCAAATTGTTTAATTTTGTAGAGAACCTTGTGGGACGGCTGGATTGCAAAAGTGTTTCTATCGTCGTTGCAAGCGATTGATTTTAGAATAAAAGTAGTAAAAACCAAATTCCGAATATGATTAAAAGGGAAGAGAAGCATTCTTTGCAGGGACAACCCTTGTTGCAATTCAATCAAGCTGTTAGAAGCGTTTTTCATCAGTATACTACGTTTAAAGGACGTGCCAGACGTTCTGAGTTCTGGTGGTTTGTGCTGTTTGAATTTATTGTTTGTTTCATAGCCTCGTCTTTGGATGCTGTGATCATTAACTTCATCTACAGGAAATTCGGATTTCTGTATAAAGGCTCTGTTGGAATTCTGACGTTAATAATTTTCCTCGGACTGTTATTACCGGGTTTGGCGGTGCTCTGGCGTCGTCTCCATGATACGGGAAGAAGTGGATGGTATTACCTTATGATCTTCGTCCCGGTTATTCTGAGTACCGTTTTATCCTTTTTCTCTACCGTTGGAAGCATTTTCTTTGGAGTTTTAGGACTTGTTTGTGGGGTTATCCTTTTGGCTTTTTGTTGTTTGGATTCTCAACCGGGAGAGAACAAATATGGTTCGTCTCCTAAATATATCCATTCAGAAATAGATTCTTGAATATTAAAAAATAAATTTACTATGGAAGAAAGTAATCAACTTAATGTCGTACCATTATTATCCTTTGGTCAGGCTGTCAAAAATGTTTTTAGTAAATATGCGACGTTTACAGGACGTGCTCGACGTTCAGAATTTTGGTGGTTTCAGTTATTTAATTTTATCTTGATTTTTGTAGCCTCACTATTTGATGATTTGTTGGGTCTAGGTATTTCGGATACAGGAGAGGGTATTATTTCTCTTATTGTCACCTTGGCCTTGCTCTTGCCGGGCTTGTCAGTTTTATGGCGCCGCCTTCATGATATAAATAGAAGTGGCTGGAATTATTTGTTGGTAATCGTTCCAGCAGTTCTTTGCGTCATCTTTGCTTTGGTTCAACTTTTTGTGCTTACGATTCTTATGGCTATCGTTCTTGTCGCGACATCCATCTTACTTCTTGTCTGGTGCTGTATGGATTCAAAACAGGAAGAGAATAAGTATGGTCCTTCTCCAAAATATTTGCAGGTATCAGATGATACTGTAGAAGATGAGGCTGTACCAATGTGATAAATTGAAAATTGGTCGAATTAAACTCTTATCTGATTATGCCAAGACTTTCTTTGGGGCAGGCTTTGAAGAAAGTTTTTGGCCATTATGCTCTATTTCAGGGGCGTTCCAGACGTTCTGAGTATTGGTGGTATACTTTGTTTGTAAGTGCCATATCGAGTCTTGCTTTAGCGATAGATGACTTGTCAGGGATAGATTTCGGTCATTTCTTTTATGGACCGGTTTCCGTTTTAGTAACTTTCTTATTACTGTTACCAAGTCTGTCTGTGAGTATACGCCGTCTTCATGATATCGGTAAAAGTGGATGGAATATTCTGCTGGTTGCCATTCCTTTTATCGGACCAGTGTTGCTGTTGGATTTTTTTTGTTCAGATTCAAAATCTGGAGAGAATCAGTATGGCCCTTCGGTGAAATATATAAAAATATAAGAGGCTGATCTGCTTCTTCTTGATTTTAGTTGACCTATTTCTATTTTGCGATAGTCAACTGATGATTTTCCTGCTTGTGTTTTTGATTTCCTCGTTTACTTGTTTGATAAGTTTTATCTTATCATAAGTAATGGATCGTTGAAAATCCTGTAAATATCATCCTCATTTGTTATGATTTAGTCGTTAAATAGCTACTGTTTTTTATTTAATGATAAGATTTCTTTTAACTTTGCGTGACGTGAATCAATATATAATCTAAAGTTAAAGAGATGAAAAAAAACAAATGGATGGTGATGGGCATGGCCATAATGCTGCTGTTTATGGTTGCATGTAGTGATAATGACGGCCCTTCTTACAGCAAAACGGCGTTGACGAACGATGCCTTAAAAACTATTTTAACTCAGAAGGGATTTCAGTTTGATGACCAGGGACGTCTCTTGCTGGATACTAAGGCAGATACGACAACTGAGCTTGATCTTTCTGGTACAAAACTGGATACACTGGAACTGAAGGGACTGTCCGTTCTGCCTCATCTGACATCGGTTGATCTTTCTCATAATGGGTATGGCCCGAGATTTAATTTTTCTCTGTTGCCTGAGCAGATCAAAAGTGTTAACTTGTCAAGTAACGATATTTACGAATATCCCGGTCTGGTGAATATTCAGACCGCTGAGAACGGTGATGAAACGGTGACCGTTCTACACCATTTGACTAAATTAATTCTGCCTCATAGTGCACAATACAACTGTGTGGAAATTCCTACTTATTTTGCCCAGGTAAAAGGCTTGGATATGGAGATGCAGAATGCGGCTGGTACACTGAAACCTTACACTACGCTGAGGGATGTCCCGGATGAAGCAACAAGAGCCTATCTGAAAGAGGTCTTTCCTTCTGTCTTTACGGGAGATCAGATCGATATCAGCAAACGGTTAGTGAAATTGACAGAAGCGAATGCGAATATTGCTTTATCTAAAAAGTATATTCCTTCAACAAGTTCCACCAACGAGATCAAATCGGTGGAAGGCGTGGAATATATCATTATGAATCCTGGATACAGGGGTGGCACTATATTCATTGATGCCCATGATCAATGTGTATTACCTTATATTGCAACAAATCTGTTTATGAACCAGTTTATCATTTCTAAAGTCAGCACAAATTTGTTAAACTTATCGGCTTCTACTCGGTTATGTTGCTTCAGCATTACTAGTAATGATTCTATAGAGAGTGCTGATTTAAGCCATTGTACTTTAATGGGGACAAGGGACAAGATGACAGAATTCGACATTGGTGATCCAAGCCAGATAACCCTGATTCGTTGTCCCAAACTGACGTCTCTCTCTATACCCAAAACTGCTCATATTCTGGGTGGAATAGATTTGGAACATTTGCCGTTATTGAAAGATTTAAATCTTTCGACAATGAGTTATGTCCAAGACCTTGCTCTTCAGGATATTAAAAACTGTAAATTAACTTTTTATGAAATGAAAATGCCTTCGGGCTGGACATGGAATCCCTTTTTTGGTGTAGATGAGCAAACTTATAACCGGCCTTCGGTCAAAGCCTTCCTTGATAAGTATCATTCCCAATTTCAATGTTTCTCTGGACCGGCTTTTCCTGATTCAGGTGGCGAATTTTATGATTGGGCTGCTGACTATAAATAATAATCTTTTAAAATTTAAGTTTTATGAAAAAAGTAACTTTTCTTTTTATGATGATTATGGCGTTTGCCGGTGTAACAAATGTAAATGCCAAATGTGAAACCTGTCAGTATCTTGCCACTTCTGCAACGGATGAATATGATGGAACCTATTCGGGGGTAGCCGTTCCTACCCGAATGAATGGTGTTCCGATTAGTAGTGGTAAGGAATATAACTGTGCTTTTGAAATCAGTAATGGCATTCTTGAAGGTGATTTCACAGTAGGTCCTCATGATGTCTATATGCTTTCTTCTACAGCTATCACAGGTGTGGGGACTTATCCTGTAACAGGATATATTATCCTTTTAGGATTTAAGATGCCCTATACGGGTATTGTGACAGTAACTGATCTGGATGGTAATTCTCTGTCATTTACTTGCAATGCTCATTTAAGTAAAACGGGTTTAGAATCTGATTTTTCTTTTACGGGTACAAAATAAGTTATAATTCTATTTGCAATAAAAAATGAAATATCGTTTATTTTCCGTTGCGTCACTGATGATGCTGGTCTGTCTGACTTTCTTTTCTTGTTCAGAAGATGAGAAAATCATTCAGACTCCAGTGTCTGAGGAGAATCTGAACGCAGCCAAGAAGGTCTTGAATGACAGTATCGTACTGAATGCGAAAGGCATGATGGGTCAAGTAAATAAAACACTTCTCCCCGAAGGGTGTCCTTTGAAGTATTACTTTTCTTGGAAGGGTGATTCACTGAATATCCAGATTAGAAAATTCTCAGTCGGCAGAATGCCTGTTACAATTTATTTTGGTATCAATTGCGCTTTTATGAAGTTGAATACATGGGAAAAAGATGAGTATAAAGGGAAAGGCTGGATCAAGTTTGAAGGAATAGGTGGTGTTACTCACTATACAGGCAATGATCAGGATACCTCTCATGAGTATACGGATGGAGGTGGAGGAGGAGGCACCGTCACCGGCTATTTTAATGCAGATACCAATGAGATCGAGTTTGAGACGGAATTCAATGTGATGGATTTCTCAGCTGATGTCTATCAGCAGAAGATAGATAAGAGCAGGATGGCTCACTTTAAGCAGGACTTTGCCCAATATGAGGCTGATCTTGCAGCTTATAAAAAAGCACATGGGCTGTGAAATCGGATAGGATGACAAAAATCTTTCTTCTGATCTTTGTTATGTTGCTGTTTTTGTGGGCTACTGTTCCAGTTTCGGCCCAGACAGAACAGAACCATTGTGACTCTGCAAAAACGGTAACATTGATGAAGGATATGCAAAAGAAAACTTATCAGTTGCAAGGGGTGACCGTAACTGGTTCGGCTGCCTTACGCCCCATTAAGGTATCACCTGTAACTACACAGGTACTTGATGGTAAAGGCTTGGTAGATGCCGGATATGGCAATCTGCAACAGGCACTGTTGATGGAAACTCCTGGATTGAATATTCAAAAGGTAGGGTTTGGCAATGAACTCAACATGGATGGACTTGATGCCCGCCATGTGCTTTTTCTCATAGATGGTGAACGTATGACTGGAGACATGGCTGGTAATCTTGATTATGAGCGTTTTAACCTTCATGCTATAGACCACATAGAAATTATCAAGGGGGGGAGCAGCACGCTTTATGGTTCGATGTCCTCAGGTGCGGTGATTAATATGATCACGAAGAAAACCAGTAAACCGGTGTCTCTGGAGGCTGGGGTGCGCTGGGGACAGATGAATGAGCGTAATTACAGGGATCCGAAGAAGAAGGATTTTCTTTATATGTTTGAGAAAGATGTTGATAGACCTAACTTGCAGACCTGGCTTTCTGCCGGATTGCATCAGGGGAAGGTGACTTCTCAGACTGATGTCTGTTATAGTTCATCGGATGCTTTTAATCTCTATCAGAAAAAGAATGATACGAAAACTTATACGGCTGAGGCTAATGGGTTCCTGGATCATGATGTGACGGTAACGAGTCTGTTACCACGGCCGCCGATGGGCGTGGAGGGCGATGAGCATGTCTCGATGTCTCAGAAACTCTATTATGAACCTTTCAAAGGGTTGGAGCTGCAAGCTGATGGTACTGGTTTTTTTATGAATACATACGATATGATCCAGGATCTTGTGTTCACACAGTCGAAAGATTTTTCGTGGGGGACTCAGGGCAAGTATGCTTTGAAAAACTGGTTCAGTGTTACGGCAGGTCTGCATGCTGACTATTATTATCGTTATAAGCGACATGAACGGCGGGATGAGCGCAAGAAGGTATATAACTCGCGGATCATTGAACCTTTCTTTGTCTTGGAAAGCCATTATCTCAGAGGTCATGATCTCCAGATGGGGATGGACTGCTTCAGTGACCGGCTCACGAGAGACCGTTTCGTGAATCGCAGAATGACTTCTCGTTCTCTGAAGGAAACAGAGTGCTATCTTCAGGATGAATGGATTCCTTCTGACAAATGGATGCTCTCACTGGGCGTGCGTACTGATTTCAGTCATCAGTTCGGTTTTATGTGGATGCCGAAGATCGCTGCTAAATATAATGTCAATGATCATGTAGCCTTGCGGGCCGACTATTCGATGGGCTACCGGTCACCAAGTATTAAGGAACTGTTCTTCAACTGGGATCATCTGGGAATGTTCATGATCAAGGGGAATGAATATCTGAAACCTGAAAAGAATAATTATTTTTCTCTGGGAGCTGAATATAACCGTGGGGATTTCTTTCTTAACGGAACTGTTTATGCGAACCTCTTCCGCCATAAGATAGAAGGAGTGTGGCGCATTTATGACATGCAATATAATTTCGAGTATACGAATCTTGACAATCAGACTCTGGCAGGTACAGACTGGCTGATGAAATGGAAGTTCCTCAGGCATTGGCTGATGAACGCTTCCTGTTCGTGTGTTTATGTGAGCAAGGAGAACGGTTTGCAGTTTAATACAACTTCTCCATACGCTGCGACGGCAGGACTGGCTTACAGCTGTGACAATCATAGGAACTATGGCTTGCGAGTAAATTTGAATGCTTCTCTTATGGGGGAGAAAACTTATGATGTGCAGGATCGTCTGACCGTTGACGGGATCAGCCATAAAGCTTATTTCCGCTGTAGACTGCCTGCCTATGTGCTTTGTAATCTGAATGTCCTTCAGAATTTCGGATCATATCTCAAGGTCTATGCCGGCGTGAATAATCTTTTCAACTATAAACCGAAGACGCTGGGATCTGGCTTGACCGCTTTCAGTGTACCGGCAACGGCAGGAGCGAGGGTCTATGTACAGATGGAGGTGAAATTGGATGCGTTGTTCCATAAATGAAGATCTAAAATGAAACGAATAGTATATCTGACAGGTTTAGTGCTGGTGCTCCTGTCGTCATGCACGGAATATGATGCGGATGATTTTGATGGGAAGGTGCTGCCCCGTGTTACCGGTTATGTCACTGGTGTCAGTAATGACTGGCTCTACTTTAACCTCCGTACGGGACAGGTATTTAACAGGACTGCTCCTAATCAGGATATCAAGGAGGGTGAACAACTCTCTCGCATGGACTGGGATCTGGCTTTCTGTGGTTATCACCTGCGGACGAATAGTGGTACCAGTGGCCCAGGAAAGGGTGGTGCCGTTGATCTGGGCTATGGCAATTATGACTATTGGACGTCTAAGTCTCAGGTGCTGTCAAAGACTTTCACTCCTGATGATTCAACTGTCTCCGTGACTTATTCGCAGGCTGACTGGTACCATTATCTGGTGGTTAATAAGTTGGATTTTGACGAGAACCCATGGTTTGACCCTAATAATGGCATCCGGCAACTTTGTTCTTCGGGCAATCCCGTTCTGGGTAAAGCGATTGCCTTGAGCGGACCTCCTATGGAGTATACCCCGAGCCAGCACACTTATGCTGTCCGCTCGGCTGATGGGGAACATTACTATAAACTGATGATTGTGAGCTGGTATAATACGAATTCGGAAATTGATGATGACGGAGGACAGTTCAGTTATTATCTGGATGAATTGAAGTGACGGACAATAAGACCGGAATTTGCAGGGATAGACGTACAAAATAAAAATTGTGCCGCGGGCTTCTTCGAATCAGAAAAAATGTTTAAATTTGCTTGTTGGCAAATAGAAAACATTATGGAGTCGAGTGAATTTGTGTCAGAGTTCCGGGCAGCCTTCGGGGCTATACCGTCCCTGCCGATGGCTTTTTATTATAGCGATAAACCTGTAGCAGAAACCGTGAAAAGAGGGGGCTGTATATTCAAGTTCTTTCCGAAGGTGTTCCTGGGAAATACGGTGAGTCTTAATGCTGAAACTATTGGCTGTGGGGGTGGTAAATTCTATACGGGTTTCGTGGATTTACCTGACTGCATTCCCGATTTTGTTTCCGTGAAAGAGAAATATAAAGATTCGCCAGAGAAAGTATGCCGGTTTATTAACCAGATAGGGGTTGAGAAGGCCCATGGTAAGTATCTGAACTTTCAGCGGGTAGACCGCATGGGCCATCTGGATAATATTGAAGGGCTTATATTCTTCGCTACCCCTGATGTCTTGTCCGGTCTATGCAGTTGGGCTTTCTTTGACAGAGATGAGCCGGATACCGTCTCGACCCTCTTTGGGTCAGGATGTAGCAGTATTATCAGTACGATTGTAAATGAGAACCGAAAAAACGGTTATCGTTGCTTTCTCGGGCTTTTTGATCCGTCAGTGCGCCCCTGGGTGGATGAGGATGTGTTGAGTTTTGCTATTCCGAAGTGCCGGTTGGATGTGATGATGAGAACACTTCCCCATACTTGTCTGAGTGGGACTTCTGCATGGAATAAGGTACGCAAAAGAATCAATGGGGTCATGTGATCATTATTTCTTCGCATACGGAGATCATATCCTGACCGGCAGGTAGGGACGGATGAGTATGTTCAAGAAAGTCCTTCTATTTGACCATTGATGACTCGGATATGTTCTGCTTGCGGATCTTTTGGAAGTCCTGGCATCCGTAAGATGTGCCCCGCGATGGCAACGATCATTTCCGAACCAGCGTTGATGACCAGGTCTCGGATGGTGAGGGTGAAATCCTCAGGCATGCCGTAAGCTTTTTTGTCTTCGGAAAATGAATACTGGGTTTTGGCAATACACACGGGGAAATGTTCAAAACCTAATTTCCGGATACGATCCAGTTGTTTTTTAGCAGCTGGCTTGAAGATTACCTGCGATGCTCCATAGATTCCGCAGGCGATCTTCTTGATTTTCGTCTCTATGCTATCTGAAGTCGGATAAGCAAACTTCAACTTCTCCGATGGCTTTTCCTCAATGGTCTTGACTACCAGACGGGCGAGTGCTTCAGCCCCCTTTCCGCCTTCTGTAAAAGCCCGGTTGACGGCAAATCCTACGCCTAGTGCTTCACAATGATGTTTTACTATTTCTATTTCATCGTCCAGGTCTGTAGCGAAGCGATTCAGACAGACCACGACCGTCTGCCCGAAACTTTGCATATTTCGGATATGCTTGTCCATATTGGCAAATCCTGCCTGTAATCCTTTGGCATTGGGCTCTTTGATAGCGTTTATTTCGACGTGCCCGTGCATTTTCAAAGCTTGTGTTGTTACTACGATCACTGTCAGCTTGGGTTGGATGCCGGCCTGGCGGCACTTGATGTCAAAGAATTTTTCTGCTCCTAGATCTGCTCCGAATCCGGCTTCAGTGATGGCATAGTCCCCGAAGGTCATAGCCATCTTGGTCGCGATGATGCTGTTGCATCCGTGGGCAATATTGGCAAACGGTCCTCCGTGGATAAAGGCCGGAGTATGTTCCGTCGTCTGTACTAAGTTAGGATGGATGGCATCCACTAGGATAGCGGTAATAGCTCCGGCTACTCCAAGATCACGGACAGTAAAAGGCTTCCCTTCGGCTGTGATACCGAGCAAAATATTCGAGATACGGTGTTGCAAATCTTCCAGGTCGGTGGCCAGGCACAGTATTGACATAATTTCCGAGGCTGGTGTGATGTCAAATCCACTTTCCGCCACCAGACCGTTGGCGGGCCCACCCAGTCCTGTCACAATATCCCGCAAACTGCGGTCATTGACATCCAGCACCCTTTTCCATAGCACCTCTTTCAAATGAAATCTTTCCTCCTGATGTCGGTAGATATAGTTGTCCAAGAGTGCGGCGATCATGTTATGGGCTGAGGTTACGGCATGAAAATCGCCGGTAAAGTGGAGATTGATCTTTTCCATCGGCAATACTTGGGCATAGCCGCCTCCTGTGGCTCCTCCTTTCATGCCAAAGCAAGGTCCGAGACTGGGTTCCCGCAGGGCCAGGACGGTGTTTCTCCCGATTCTGTTCATGCCTAATGCCAGCCCTATACTCATGGTAGTTTTACCATTGCCCGACAGGGTAGGAGTGATTGATGTCACCAAAATCAGATTGGATTTTCTTACTTTTTCTTCATCTATAAGTCTGTAAGGGACCTTTGCGATATATTTCCCGTAAAGTTCCAGATCTTCCACGGGAATATGGATCTTTTCTGCTATTGTCGTGATCGGAACAAGTTTTGTCTCGTGTGCAATCTCTGAATCTGTCTTCATGAAGATAATAACCTTTCGTCTATAATTGGTTGATTCGTACATACAAAGGTATAAAAAAGAATCTGTATGGACAAGTCTTTCACTTTCTAATATCTGGCTGATATACTAATAAACTGTTGATTGAAAAATGATAGCAATCATCAGGCAAGAAGAGATGTGCTGATTTTTACATAGCTATTTTCAAAGAATGGATGAATAATGGATCATTTTATAAAGTTGGGTTTTCAACCATCTTGTTATGTTTCAGGAATAAAGTGGTATCCTCATGGAGGAGCAAAATAGTGCATTATGGTATACCGAAATGGTGCATTGTATATTAAATTAAATATATATATTTGCATAAACATTCAACATCAGATG
>ENA-UOOK01001522-UOOK01001522.1-fermentation-metagenome-genome-assembly--contig:-NODE-1522-length-30384-cov-6.180092_pt1 | contig 30384 bp, 25 predicted proteins | sample MGYA00245777_ERZ724023 | MGnify/ENA primary metagenome ERZ724023 (study PRJEB28704, sample SAMN03018312) | fermentation metagenome | biome: anthropogenic terrestrial biome; feature: soil; material...
GAAGAGGGTCCATGTCCTCTTTATTCAATTGTGCGAAATTTATGATACGTTATCGACACTGTTTTTGGTGTTATTCCTTTTGGAAAGCAAACTCAAATTTGTCCCAGTCAGGCTTTTCTAAGCTCTGGAACCTACTGTTTAGCAGTTTTTGAATTGCTATCGTGATCACGAAGAGCCTTTCTTAAACAATTTTGTTTATGGGATGTGGTACGTGGTATTGCTATTACTCCAGCTATCCATATCGTGGTAGCCATCTGATTTTTTGTTGCCAAATTGTTGCCAGGAGTCTACTTAACAATGGCAATAGGTATTCATTAAAAATGCAATTATTAATTTGTTCGGTAGCGGTAGCTTCTGCGCCATTATTTCCAGCTTTTGCAGCTTTCATTTCGTTTGTGAGTGAATGGGAATGTTACTTTGAATCTCTTTGAAAATACTGTCGGCATTTATTAAAGCACCATTTTTTCCCTCTGTTGAACAACGAAACAGTAAGAAACGAAGCAATAATGAAGGCTACCACGTACATCATAGTGTAGAAATTGAATTCATTATACCTGCCCTTCAGTATTTCAATAGTTGCGATTATCAAAACATATGGGATTCCAAAAATAATAATTGTAAACGTCCAACCCCATATCGAACATTTTTTGTTAAAATCCGCCTGTTCTCGAGCGTTAATTGCTGCTTGCAAGCAATCAACTTTACTGAGGAGCTGTTCGTTTGTCTTCTCTACTTCATCTAGTTGCTCCTTAGTCTGAATATGAGAACAAACTTCATCCTTATATTTCTTGTTTGCTATTGCTTCAATTTCATCATATACTTCGCGGTAAGTTTGGTCATTAAATCTTGCGTAATCACCCTTCGTGACATTCATAAGGGCATCGTTTACCGCTTTATGTGCGCGCATAAATAAGAACTTCTTTTCATCGATTTCATCTGAATTGCGAGCCCTATTAAGCGAGTCTATATATTTTTCAAGCATATTTTTTGAAGGGCGCAAGGCCACATAGCAGTCAGCCAATAACTGTTTACGCTGATACTCTATCTTCTTTTGAGGGGAGAATAACCATAAAACCGAACCGAAAAGATCGGCTGATATACAGGCTGGAACGTGACCAGAATTAATACTCCTATTGCTTTCGAAAATTTTGCTAATATTTGCAAGTGTTCCGTTAAGTGTAACCATAACATGCCCGCAACTCTGAATTTGCGTGGAAACTTGCCCGCGCCTTTCACGATATGCCATTATTATAGAACGAATATCGATCATGATGCTCTGCTTTTTTTCTTCGGAAATAGCCCTGCCATTTTGAGTATATCGATTTTCGATCATTGAATAGAGGCCATTTTCGTCCTCTTGAAATTTGTTCTCTGTCACATCGTAGTTCGTCTTTTTTATGGTGATGCCCATTTCGTTTAATTTTGCTTGTGTGTTCGCACAGAACTCTGAAATGACAGGAGTATCTATAAGTTCATCATGGAAAAAACGCGCAACATTATTTGCTTTTGAAATATCATAACTAATACTTGATGCCCACCCAGCAGCCCGTTCAATAATGCCTTCTATTTCACTAAAATTATGGTCAAAAATTTGAACTGAACAACCAGCGTCTTGCATCCCTGCTATGAGCATTTTACATGAATCAACACGGGCATCGGAATCCATGCCCAATAACGCAAAAACCATAGGAGAATCAAGATATACATTTAATCCATTGTAAGTTTCGAGAGCCGCCGATGAACCATCAGAAAAAAACATTGTTTCTTTTTGGATGTTACTAAAGCTGATTGCGGCTATAAAATCAAAAAGTTTCGAGTTTTTCTCTGAAAGATGTTTTAAGTAATTATTCCATATGTAATTAAAAGCATCACTTTCCGCAGCAATATTTAACTCATCATTAGTTACTATCGCTTCATCATAGACATCCAAAAACCTGAATATTTCTGATTCAATATCTACTTCTACGAGGTCGACATCATTATCCTGACAATATGAATCGAACCCATCCATCATTTGTTTCCAACACAAATCAAAATCTTCGTTATCGATAGAATAGGACATAAGTTTTTCTTTTTGTGCGATATATTTACCGCGATCATAAATAATTTCTTTTTTCTCTACACCAACACCTAATATCTGACGGATAAAATTAAGCGGCAAAGAAATATCGTATTTGCCTTTGAATTTCTCACCAACTTGCGTTTCGTCCACAATATCCCAATTCTCTTCTGATATTACGCTCGCAATCAAAGGATAGTATGCATGGAAGATGTTATCACCAAGGCATCCAGAGCGATATGCTGCATATAGCTTCACAATTTTGTTATTCAAAATAACCTCCTCCTGTAAATACCAATACTAATTCACTCAACATCCTGCAATCCTTCTTTGTTGGGGGCGATGGTGTGAAATTCAACGCGAAAATCACGGAACGGAAAGGTCCCCCTTCTTGCAAAATTCTCATGCCACCATCGCGTTCTTATTTATCCCCTCTATCACAGCCCGCAAATCTATAAACACCGCTACATCACCAAACAGCTCGCTGATGCTGCCCTGATCAGTAAATGGACTTTCCTGTAAAACTGATAAGTCTTTCATCATGCCGTTTTTCACGATGTAGTTAACAATCTGCCGCACGAAGTACATCTGCCTGCTGTCCAGCTCCACATTGTTGAGAAATTTAGAAAATGCTTCATTTGCAGCCTTATGGTCGAGGCCCACTATAGATCGCACAAGTTCACCTAACGGTGTTTTGCCATACTGAGCATCGTATTGTTCTTTGGTGCCAAGCTCATTCCAAAGGATATGCTCAAGTGAACGTACATCCATGCCCGTCAGCGGCTGGTTCCCTTTAAGTTTGGCAATCGCCGGTATATCTTGATGTAGGAGGATATAGTAATTGACTTTTTTCTTGTATTGGGCCAAGTCATCGTTATCAAGTTGAGATTCGTTCCAGTAGAATGAGAGAATATCATCTGTAAAGTCGGTGTCATAGCGTATCCGGTCATTTTCGGGAATAAACTTGATTAGGTCACGCAGCTTTATGCGCACATCCTCATAATCTGCGATGCCTGCCCGCTCCAGATAATCGTTATGAATAATCTGTTCCAGCAAATCCTTCTGACGCGAGATGTCCGGGATGGTGCCGTATTTTGAAAGCTGATCTGCCTTGTGCAACACATCATTTTTCGCCCTCTTGTAGCTCTTTTCGGCCAACATGGCAAGCTGAATTTGATAAATGAGTTGGTCAAAGCGTGCAGCAGCGGTATTATCACCTGATGGCAACACCAGCGGAGCAATGTGTTCTGCTATTTGTAATGTATTCTCGTAGGTGAGTGTGGCAAAATCATCCTGGCTCTGATACTTGTCGATGATGCGAAGATGCTGCTTCACGGCAAAATTATCCCGTGGCAGCGCCTTCACCTGTTCCAGCAAGCCCTGCACCAGCGTCTTTCGATAGGTTTGTAGCTCATCCGTTTGGAAGGTCAACTCCTGCAGCTTATAAACCATATCCACCTTGGTGTTAAAGGTGCGCTCCTGCAAGGTCGCAACCATTCCAGCCTCGCGTCCCTTAGAATGCAGACGGAAAAACTCAAAATTACTACACAGGTCGAATATAAAAAACTGCTCTTTATCTTTTCCATCCATTAATCCTTCGCAGATGCGAGTACCACGCCCGATCATCTGCCAGAACTTGGCCCGGCTCATGACTTTTTTGAAAAACACCAGATTTAGAATTTCAGGCACATCAATGCCTGTGTCCAGCATGTCCACCGAGATTGCAATCTGCGGCATTTTGTCTTTCTCGGAGAAATCGTCAATCAGGCTTTGGGCGTAGTTGGTGTAGTTATCAATCACCCGTGCATAGTGGGAGGGATAATCGGGATATTCCTGTCCCCACACCTCCAGTATTTTTTCAGCATGATTGTGATTCTTGGCAAAGATGATGGTCTTTCCGATCTTCTCACCAAAATCCACTCGCTGACCATGTTGCATTAAGGTATTCAGCGCCTTGCGGATGGTATCGCTGTTGAATATCCACTGGTTCAGGGCGCTGGAGTCAATGGCTGCGGGCAAGTTACCATCTTCATCGGCGAAGGTATTTTCGTATTCTTCTTTTTCCTCTGGAGGTAGGTCATCGTAAGCAATACCGCCGGTCATAAATTTGAGCGATGTTTCAATGGACACAAAATCCACCAGATACCCATCCTGAACCGCCCGGGAAAGCTCATACCCATAAGTTGGAACGCCGCTCTCTAAATCAAAGATATCATAGGTGTTTTTATCAATTTCATCCTTGGGTGTGGCAGTCAGCCCCACTAACAGTGCATCAAAGTAGGTGAAGATGTCCTTGTATTTGTTGTAGATACTGCGATGTGCCTCGTCCACCACAATCAAATCAAAGTGCCCGGGTGTAAATAAACGCTCGTCCTTTTCGTCAAGGGTGACATCGATGCAGTTCATCATGGTCTGATAGGTAGAAAACACTGCACGGGCGTTGGCCTCGTCCTTGTTCTCTGTGAGATTGCAAAGTGAGAGGTTGGGTAGCTGGTTGTGGAAAGCACGCTTAGCCTGTGTCACCAGTGCGTTACGGTCAGCTAAGAACAACAGATTTTTCACCCAACCGTGGCGAATGAGCACATCAGCCAGAGAGATTACTGTACGGGTCTTGCCGCTGCCGGTGGCCATCACCAAGAGCGCCTTGCGACGGTTTCGCTCGCCAAAGGCATCACAAACCGCCTGTACGGCTTCTTTCTGATAATAGCGTCCCGAGATGGCATCACTGATACGTACGCCCCTTAAAGGCGCCCGGTCTTTCATGATATTGAAATATTTTTCCAAATCTCGCTTGGAGTAGATGCCTGACACTGACCTCTCTGGATAGTGCTTGTCGTCCCAAAAACGCGTTTCATAGCCATTAGTCATGAAGATTATTGGCCGCTGTTTGAATTTCTTCTCCAGAAAATTAGCGTACAGCACAGCCTGTTGGCGACCTTTTTCCACATTGACGCTGGTGCGCTTGGCTTCGATGACCGCTAAAGGCAGGCCGTTATCGCCCAGCAGCACATAGTCAGCAAAGCCAAACCCCGATTTATTAGGCATCTCATCAATGGGGTATTCGTCCATCCAGTTGGCGCCACGCTGCCAGCCGGAATCTTGCAGCATTACATCGATGTAAGCTTTGCGGGTCTGCGCCTCGGTCATATCCATGGGTTTGACGGTATAACCCCGCTTGAGTTGCGCAGCACGCTTTGCAGTGAGCTTTTCCCGCTTGGGAAAGTTCTCTTTCAGCAGAGTTTGAAAATTCACGTCCTTTGGCATTGCAACAGGCACTCTAACTTCGATATCCAACAGAGATTTATCAAACGGAATCTCTGTATAGTCTGCGCCATAGCAATATGCAACGAAATCCAAAAAGCTATGCAGATTTTGTAGCGCTAATATCGCTTGGTCACGGCTGGTACCTTTGGGCTTGTGGGCAGCATTGTTACCCACTCGACGTATATAATCCAGTTTGGCAATCATGCCAAGGGGTAATAGCTCTTTGATATCGTCGGTGCTGATGAGGGTGACTAGCTTTTCTTCATAGGGTTCTGCGAGTGAAGCGTCCACGCTGTAGACCCACTTTACCGCAAACTCCAGCGCCGTGCGGCAGGCCGTGGCGCACAGAGCAGGGGAGATAGGTAGAACACGCTCTGCTGAAACAGATGCCTCTGCAAAGGGCTCAAACTGAGGGTCTTCTAATAGGAAGTCAAAATTGGTGCGCATGGCAGTCACCTCGTTTTTGTCACAAGTGAATATTTCTCTCAGCTAAATAGATCTTATAATCAAATTCTAGCCAATCTATATTGTTACCCCTAGTATCATCCATAATATCTCGAATTATTGTTATAGCGAAATGACCAGTAGTATTTAGCCATACTATACCGTCGCCTCGCTTTGGGGTTCTCGTTCTGGATGTAAAATCCAGCTCATTGATATTCGGCAAATCTTCCGGTAACGCTATTAAGTCTTTGAAAATGGATATATACCTAACGTTTGATGAATCGTTATAAACGTGTATACAAGAGTTACTAGCTTTGCTCCATTGCGTTGTAAAAGAGTATTCACCCGTGCCAATTGTATATTTTCCATTGTTATTTGAATAGTCAAACTCACCGGTTCCGGTTAGCTCGGGATTAATATACATAGACTGACATATTTTCGTATTAACTATCACGTCATGCCCAAGACGCATCTCAAAAGGATTGCCCCCTTTTTGAGGCTTTAATGTATCGTCAATATTGTAAATATGGACTAACACTTCTTTAATTTTCTCTACATCATTTAAATTCGTTCCATCAAAAACTACGTCACTGAAGTCAGTATAATATGCACCTTCTAAAAAATCCGGGAGCTTTTTATCCTGATTATCTTTTATTATAGGAATAATAAAATCCGTCTTATCGATTTCCCTGATAATTTCAGTTTCTTTTCCCACACCTGTCGTTGGATCATTCGTTTTGCTCAGATATCCTTCTGTACATATACACAATACATACCTGCAGTCGTTCAAGCCCTGTATCATGTAATTTTCAAGGTTACTGCCTAAAAAAACCTCGTATCTGTCTATTAAGACTTCTACGCCATTGTCACGCAATATACTATATAGCTTGTGCACCCATTCTTTATGTTCTTCGCTATCCCAAGAATATGATATAAATAACTCAGGTTTTGCACTCATAATATAATCTCCCCTCTAAAACATTTTTGCATCAGAGATTTATAGTTTAGCTCCAGTTTAGCAAGAGATTGCTGGATCAGGGATTTTTGGATTTCGACCTGATGGACGAAGTTGGCAAATTGGTTTTGGAGAACGAGAGGGGGAATGGGTATAAACAATCTCCTAATATCGCCAAGAGCAATGAATTTTTGTGTTCCTCCTCGGTTATTTTGTCGTATGGAATATTCTAGAAAGCGTGTCGATAACAACGTATGCAAATATATATTGCTAATCTCGTCACCTGAGAATTTAATAAGAGCTACATTTTTAATTGCAAATGCTAAATTTGTATCAACAATGACTGGGCTTCCGATTGTACCAATCATAGGCATAACAATATCCCCAACATCAACCCTTGAACGCTTATTGATTGCTTCAAAGTCTTCTTTAGAAATTAGATTAGCATCGGAAAAATCGACAAACCCTTTTGTGAAGTTTTTTGAAGTAAGCAAAGGATATCCGTCTACAACATATTTAGGTGAGTCATGTGTTCCGTCCCTTACATCACATACAGTATTTAACGCCTTCTTCTCCCAGCCCTCCGGGTTCGTTACCGGGTCACCAAACATCTCTATAAACTGTGACTTCACTAGCAAATCTAGCTTGTCTATTTGCGCCTTGCGCTTTTGGATGAGGGAATTAGCTTGGTCGAGCGCACGGGCAATTTGCTGCTGCACCTCCAACGGGGGAAGGGAAATTGTTACATTGCTAATTTGCTTTAGGTATATTCCTTTTTGAGCTACACCGCGAGATTCACCTTCAAGCACTTTTCGTTTTGATTGCAATGAATACATTAAAAAGCGGGAATCTATTTTATCTAGTTTTGGTTTTATTACAGCTACACTTCGTTGAAGCGTAAATAGAGGTAGCTCCTTTTGCACGACAGCACAGCGGCCAACAGTGCCTACGATAGTCAGCAAAACATCATTTAGTGATATATTTGTTCGTCTATTTTCTATTTTAAAGTCTTCAATAGAAAGATAACGGGGATCCTCATAAGAGATATCATCATCGTCTATATTTTTCGAGCTCAGCATAAGATATTTACTTGAGGCCACTCCTTTAGGGGGATTATGACTACCATCAGTTATCTTAGTGCTCACTTCTCCAAGCCGCACCATCTCCCACTTACTCACGCAGTACAGCCTCCAGTTCTACCAGACCGGCGGTGATTTCCATTTCAAGCTCATTGATTTCCGCAATGATCTCCAGCGGGTGGGGATATTCCTCCTCCACATAGGTGATCTGCTTGTATTTGTTGATGGAGAGGTCATAGTCATTGCCTACAATCTCGTCCTTGGGTACAAGGAAACTCTGCTCGGTACGCTTACGGCTCTCCTCTGCCTCAAGCGCATGGAAGCGAGCTAAAATATCGGGAATATCGCTGCTGTCCAGTGCCGTGCGTTTATCGTCCAGGCTATAGCCGTCGTTCTGCATATCATAGAACCACACCTTGTCGGTACCTCCCGCCCCGGTTTTGGTGAACACAATCACAGCAGTGCTCACCCCTGCATAGGGCTTGAATACTCCGGAAGGCATCGAAATAATTGCCTCCAGCCGGTGGTTTTCAATTATCTCTTTGCGGATCGCCTTATGCGCTCGGGAAGAGCCAAACAGTACACCATCCGGCACAATAGACGCACACCGCCCGCCATTTTTCAGCATTCGCAAAAACAGTGCCAGAAAAAGCAACTCGGTCCTTTTGGTTTTGGTCACTGTCAAAAGATCGGTGGATACGATATCGTAATCAAGGCTGCCCTTGAATGGGGGATTGGCCAGTATTTTGGTGTATTTCCCTGTATCAATATTCTGGTCGGATAAGCTATCTTTGTAGTCAATATGCGGATTTTGGATGCCGTGGGTCATCATGTTCATGGCTCCAATGCGCAGCATTGTTCTGTCCATGTCATAGCCAGTAAACATGGTGTTATCATAGTGGGCCTTTGCTTCCTTGTTGTAAAAGATTTCATCAAGGAAGTGCTCCTTCAAATACTCACCCGCCGACACCAAAAAACCGCTGGTGCCGCAGGCAGGGTCACAGATGGTATCGCCCGGCTGCAAATCCAGCAGCTCCACCATCATGCGGATGATATGACGTGGAGTGCGAAACTGGCCGTTGGTACCTGCCGTGGAAAGCTTGGAAAGCATGTATTCATACAGGTCACCCCGTGCATCTTGCTTGTCGGGTAGCCCGTCAATGTACTCATACATATCATCCAGCGACGTAACGATTTTTTCCAAAAGCTGGGGAGTCGGCACCTTAAAAATGGCATCGGACATATATTTTGCGTAAGTGCCGCTGGTACCGTTTAACGTTTTGATAAAGGGGAACACCTCGACCTGCATAGTCTGGTAGATGGTCTCGGCGGGCTTATCTCGCAGGGCAGACCATTTCAAGTCTTCCTGACCTTCAAACATGCTGGTGTATGGGATACCAAGCATAACGCTTTCCTTTTGGCGGGTATTGTCCGTCTGGTCAAGGTCGCGGATGAACATCAAATATGTAATCTGTTCAATCACATCCAGCGGATTGGTCAGACCGCCCGTCCAAAACATCTCCCACAGTTTATCAACTCTGTTTTTAAGCTCGCCTGTGATCATGCGTGCACTCCCTCTTTATTTATTTTCCTTTCACTACGCAGATCTTTTGGCTTTTCTGCATTAGCAGGAATTACCCAAACATGACTAAAGCGGGCAGCACCGGGTATGCACCCATTAGCACATAACAATTGCATCTGCCTGGGGGTAATTCCCCATTTCTCTGCAGCTTCTTTTGTTGTCATTCCGTTCATTTGGGTATCCCTTCATGGAAAAGCTTTCCTTTACATTGTATCGCAAAGCCGCTATTTACAAGGATTTACGTCGCCCCTAAAATCACTCCCACTCGGTTGTTACCACTTCACCATCATATCTATCGCAAGTCCATTCCCATCTTGTAACCCGTTTGTCAAACTTAAGTCTGTTAATGGGATCACTGACAAAGCAGACTTCAATTTTATTATCAGCTTGAGATGCAATTGCCAAATAATAATGTTTTCTAAGTTGCGCCCCTGTAGAATATTCATTAGTTGTTACAGAAATGAGATCCCCCATACTATCAACACTTTTAACTTCATAATAGCGTTGGACGCCATCAGACATTGAGACTTCTAGATCATATCCTAGGTTTTGCGTGGATACATCTATAACCGACTCTACATTTTCCATAAGCTCAAGAATCGCAGCAACGTTTTTTTCAGCTGACCTCCATTTTTTCATGTTTTTCATTTTTCCATACTGTCTGATGGTTGTTGTAGCTATAGAACTGTCAACAATGTGGTCAGGTGAAGATCCATTTGCCCTAGACATTGCGATTTGACTATCATTTAAACCAATTTTTCTAGCAAAAGATGTATACTCAATGCTTGACGATACATGCTCCATCACGCTATTTTCAAAGTTTGCATCGACAGAATCATCTTTGCATATCTCATCAATACTCTTAACACCTGAATTAAAACTGATTAATTTTGCGGCTCTAATATTATCTAGCATCTTTGCCGGCAACCCAAATCGCGACGTCTTTACCGCATCTGATAAGACACTAATTCTAGTCTGTTCACTACCTTCGATACTTCGCAGAGCCATCAGGGTATCATTTAGCGGAAGATACTCAAGTCCCATGACTTTTAAAAACTCAAATAAACCAGGGATCTTATTTTCTAATTTTTTGCTTATACCACGTAGCCTATGGTATTTTACTATGCTTTCAAAATCGTCATCTGTCATACCAATTGGTTGAAGATGGATCTCTGTTTTTTCATGTTCATAAATAAACTGTAAGAATTCATCTTTCAATGCACTTACTATCACATCATTAATATCTTCTCCTCTACTATTACTAAGAGGGTCAATTTGAGCATTTTTAGCAATGTTTATCACACCATAACGATCTTCACCAGAAGTCAAAATATTCTTAATAAGATTTGTCAATATTCTTGCACAATCAAGTCCAGCCTCATAACTATTTTCATCTATGACTACTTTTGTCCTTGAAGGGTCTGTTGAAAAATCGCCATTAATTTTTATAGGAATACTAAGTTTGCTATGAGTAGGCAAAAAAGAGTGTATGACTGCTTCGCTTGTGTTTGCTGCAATGATCTGATTATTCTCTGTCCTAAATGCGATAGAACTTATACTGGAGTCATGTTTTTTTGTGACTAACCATTTGTTATCTTGTGAATTACTATGAAGAGAGACCTCCACAAAAATATTATCAACCGCTCTCGTCTCCTTACTCATCGATATTCGCTCATCATTGTTAAAGGTAATTGAATTAACTGATTGAAGAAAAATCATAGAATCATTTGTGAACTCTCTAACTTCTCGAAATAACATATTACTATTCACACAAAAAATAAAAATCGTATTATACCCCTGCTTTTCCAAATCTTCGATCTTCTGGAGATAGGCAGAGTCAGTAAACTCAATAGGTATCCTAATGAGGGGAACTTCTAAACTACTAGTATTAACTAGATTACTTGTAGCTTCTCTTGAAAATGTGCATTTTATATCACCACTAATCAAATGAACCTTGTCAGCATAATTTACTACAGATTTGAAGCCTATGCCTCTAAACCCAATAGTGTTGCTCTTTCTTGTTTTTGTTGATGCACCACTTCGGCACAAGGAGATCAGATCTTCCTCAGTAAAATACCGTCCGTCATTTGCAACAATATATGTATTATCGTCCAGCGATTCAATGTAAAATTTGTCAGCACATGCGTCATCTGCATTTTGCAGCAATTCGATCAATGAACGACCTGTGTAGCTTTCAGAAATATATTTTTCCATGCTTGCTAAGTCACGGAATAATAATGGAGAAGAGATAGCTTCCTCGAGAAACTGTTTTTGAATTCTATTTATAAGATCAATCATGCTTCAAAACGTTCCTATCTGGTCACAAAAATACGACCCGATTTAGCGTTAAGTAAGGTTCTTTGATTATCATACAGATCGAGTTCAACGGTATCATATCCGCTAAAATCTGATAAATATATATTATGTGAGGATGTTAAATATAAATCATCATTTTTATCATATAGGTTTGCTTTTATAGTCAAGCGTCCATCAGGAGAATGATATTTTTCTAATGATGCAAATTCAATCAGCAGAACGCAATCAGCATCATCATCTGAATAAGGTCTAAGCGTATAGCGTAATAGTTGAAGATTATTTTGTTCAAATGTACTTTCCAAAATATCCATATTTTTCCTTAATTCATTTGCTAAATCAGAATACTTACCGTTCATTTCCATCTCCAATCATAATAACTAGCGGTAAATTGTTATATTTATTGTGCTTATTGTAGATACATGTTATCACTAAATGCCAAAGCCTCAGGCAGTCACTTTATATTTATTGCTCTTTTTATTCCTCATTCATCTTCCTAACCTTCTTTCTGGCATATTTTGCACGTCTATTCTTCCTGTTTCTTTCTGCCCGACAATTTTCGCTTTGAAGATGAAGAAAATATTTCTGAGATACGAGATATTTAAGTTGTGTCTTACCAAGCACTGAATTTGGATAGCCAAATTCGCTTTTTAGTGGGTTCTCCCCTAATACCCCTACTAATTTTTCAAGGCATTAAAGTTTTATATGTATTCAAGGCTACTAGATGAGATATTATTTTCCTTCACTCACTTTGTTAGCTTAACTTTTAGTTTTTGAGCATGGAAACAAGTAAAGAAATAAAAAATATTTCTAAGTAAAGGAGAAAATCTGACCTTCCCAAGGGCTATATAGTGAGAGGATATTTTCTCTCAATCCCAATTTTGCGAGAAGTTTTACTATGAACAGCTATATAGACATTACTACAAATGAAGAATTTGACGAGGATATTTCTCTCCGAGAAGCACTGGATAAGATCGATATGATGCTGCTTTCTATGTCAAAAGAAGAACGTATCTCATACTTTGCTACCTTTTCAAAACCGAAAGATACAGACTTTGTTAAAGAAATCGGTGGCATATATTATGTCGTCCGTACGCATTTTAGCGAGCGTAACGGTGAGAATTTAAAGCAAAAAATTGACAGGCTTCTGGGTATCGATGATTAATTTGCCAAACTAAAACGTTGAATTGTTAACTCGGATACAGTAGTATAACGAAACTACAAAATCATATCCGACTGTCAGAAAGGAGTAAATTTTGAACAGACAGTCAAACAAAATCACCGCTCTCTATTGCAGATTATCTCGGGATGACGAGCTGCAAGGTGAGAGCAACAGCGTTAAAAATCAAAAATCAATTCTCGCTAGATACGCAAAAGAAAACAGCTTTGCAAATACAAAATTCTTTGTAGACGACGGATATTCCGGAGTCAGTTTCAATCGCCCGGCATTTATAGAGCTGATGGAGCTTGCAGAGCAAGGACAAATCGGAACGATAATTGTCAAAGACCACTCAAGACTTGGCAGGAATCGTCTAATTGTCGGCCAGCTACTTGAAGAAGATTTCGTACGTTTGAATGTGCGATATATTGCAGTTATGGATAGTATAGATACGTCCGAAGGGCTTAGTGATTTCCTCCCTGTCCAAGACTGGTTCAACGAAATGCACGCAAAGAATACGTCCAAAAAGGTTCGAGCTGTAATGCGTGATAAGGGAATGTCGGGTAAACCGCTGACAACAGTCATTCCCTATGGCTACAAAAAGAGTTCAGGTGGTTTGGACATATGGGTCATTGATGAAGAAGCTGCTGAAATTGTCCGAAAAATCTTTCAACTTTGTATTGATGGCTATGGCCCAACGCAGATTGCAAAACAGCTTTATCAGGCCAAGATTCCTACACCAACGGAGCATTGGCAAGCGCAAGGGCGAAAGACTTCTGCACTGCCCGCAGTCCCACATAGGTGGTCTGCAAGAACGGTTTCAGACATATTGCAACGGCTAGAATATTGCGGACATACCGTCAATTTCCGCACTACAACACGTTCGTTCAAAGATAAAAAGAAGATTGAACGCCCGAAAGACGAGTGGAAGGTATTTGAAAACACGCACGAAGCAATCATTAGCGATGAGACGTTTGAGTTGGTGCAAGAGCTACGAAGTCACAAACGCAGACAAAACCGCACAGGTGAAGTAAGTATATTTTCAGGGCTTTTGTATTGTGCCGATTGCGGCGGGAAGTTGTATTACAGCGTGACGAACAACTATAGACCTGAGGGTGCTTACTTCTTTTGCTCTACCTCTCGCAAGAATTCGGATAACTGCTCGGCACACTACATTCGGGAAAAGGTTGTTTATGACTTAGTACTTGAAAGTTTGCAACATGTATTATTCTATGTGCAGGCCTATGAAAAGAGTTTTGTGCAAAAGCAGCTTGAGCAATCTACAAAAATGCAAAGAACTGAGCTAGCAAAAAAGAGCAGAGAGCTTGCAAAAATGCAAAAGCGGATAAACGAATTAGATCTACTGTTTCAGCGAATCTATGAAGACAATGCATCCGGGAAATTGAGTGATGAACGCTTTGCCACAATGGCATTCAATTATGAAGACTAGCGAAAAGAATTGAAAGTATTAGCGGAAGAACGAAAAACTGAATTTGATGTTGATAACAGCAAGATGAATGATGTGCAACAATTTATAGAACGTGCTAGAAACTATACACATATTAAAGAGCTAAGCCCGGCCATTGTGAATGAATTTGTTGACCGCATTATAATATCTCAAAAGCAAACCATTGATAGCAATACAGTATATCCAATCGACATCTTCTACAGAGGAGTGGGAATCATAGACATGCCCACTGCCGAAGAAATGGAAGCACTATTTCAAGAGCATATACAACAGAAGAGAGTAAGCAAAGGAAAAACGGCATAGCCGAGAGATTATACCGTAAATTCTACCAAGAGTGACCTTGAGCCCACTTCCTTATGTGAAGGGGCCCGAAGGCAGCTTTTTTCTTCTGGCTAAATTGCCGGATACGAGCTAGTCCCCGGTCTCCTCAGCTGCCGCCGGGTGCAGGTCTGAAACATCTCCGCCCAGAAAATAATAGATCTCAACGCTGAAGTTACCCTCGTAGGAGCCGGCAGTGCCGCTATAGGTGAGGGTCGTGACATTCCAGACACGCTCCTCCTGCATCAGCACATCAATCAGGCTGCGGAAGTTTGACGGAGACTCGCTTTGCATCTGCACTGAATAAGTGTTCATCACAAATTGCTCCGGAACACCCGCTACAGCTGTCTGATAGCCATTTCTCGTCACACTCCGCAGCTGCACCTTCTCTGCTTTGGCCAGTTCTTCCAATCTGACCAGAGCCGCATCGAACTGGTCACCGTTGGGCAGAAAATCCTCTGTCGATTTGGAATCGGCCATATATTTCGCCAGCAGTTCCTCACTGGGAGGATAAGTATCGATCAGCTGCTGCTGGGCCCGGACAGTGCCGTTCTGGTTTTCCGCCTCTGCCTTGACCGGGTCCACGAAATTCTTGTGACCGAAATAGTGGAAAGCCAGGAGAACCATCACTGCCATTAAAATCACCAGAGCTGACTCACGGTTCCATTTAATCTTCATTCCGCGTCCTCCTCAGCCAGGGCCTGCAGATTCAGTTCAATGATCAATTGAAAACTGAACTCCTGGGTTGCCTGATCCTGCTGCTCGGCATTCAGAAACTGGACCTTGTCTACATAAGGCTGTGCTTCCAGATCACTGATGATAGCCAGAGCTTCCTCCGTTCTGGTATTTTGCAGAAGCATGGATACCTGCCCTGACGTCTCACTCAGCTGAAAAGAAGTCACCCGCGCATCTTCATCGGGAATTAGAGCGGCCAGTTTTTCTGTCAGCCGATTCATGGGAAACTGATTCTGGCGCAGGGTATTCTGCACATTTTCCGCCTGTGAAATCCACTGGTCCACCTGCATCATTTCGCGGGAAAGGTTCAGGTTCTCCGAATTTTGATCCAGCCAGGCCTGATCCCGCTTTAAGGCGGCCTCATAGTCAGCACGGCTGAGGTAGACCTCGGCTGCGATCGCCCCTGCTCCCAGAAGGAAGATAAACAACAAAATCAGAGGCAGTATGTTCTTCGCTTCTTTACGAAAAAAATTGACATTAATCATCAGCAAGCCCCTCCTGCACTTCCACTTTGGCTTTTTTCCCCTGCTTCAGCTTCTTTCCCTGCTGCTTGTCTGCCTGCTTCCTTTGCTTAGCCTGCTGCTTGAGAGCCTTCTTCTGCTGTCCGGACCTGGTCTTTTTCTTCAGAGACAAACCGTACAGGGAAGCATAAGACTGGTTCAGGCCCTCCGGCAGTGCCAGCAACTGCGGCTCCAGATTAAAGTGCTGCTCCAGCAGGCTTTTAGCATGACTCAGATCAGGGTAGGAGCCGGCCAGAACAAACTGTGAAATCTGGTCTGATTCGCCGAGAAAGGTATTGCTGTAAAAGCTGATAAAGCGGTCAATCTCATCTATCTGCTCCTTGAGCATCAGATCCTGATCCACATCCTGGTGCCGCCAGTGCCAGCTGGCATCCTTGCCCTGAACCCACATTTCCTCCAGAAGCTCAGAAATGGAGTCCCGGCTGAAAGTCGGCTGATCGCGGTGGAACATGGACATATTCATGCTGTAGGGATCCAGCTGCAGGATCAGAGTGTGAGAGCCTTCATCCTTGCTGATCAGGCCCTGCTCGTCAGCCAGCCGGTAGAGTGACAGACAGGAAACATCCGCAACTTCAGCCTTCAGTCTCGCGGCTTTCAGGATCTTCTTATACTCGTCAATAAACTCACCCGGATAGGCAACCAGGACTACTTTGATTTCATTTTCCCCGCCCTCCAGAATTTCGTACTCGAAGACCGGATCGTCGAAAGGAATACGAATTGTATCATTCATCTGCAAGTTCAGATAGTTTTGCACTTCCTCCGGTTTCAGCTGCGGCGGCACCGTCTCCTCTTTGATGACAACAAAGTCATCCATAAGCAGAAGGTGGGCTTTAGCCTGACGCCATTTTTTCTCCCGCACCAGGGCATCCAGACGCGCCTCCACCAGCGGCCGGTTCGATATCTGCCGGTCACTGAGAATAGCCGCCTCAAAGACGACCTCCCCCCGGTCCAGAACAGTATGATTCCTGGGATGCACCGCCAGATAGCGCAGGCTTGAGTCTAGTAACTGTAAATATACTGATGGCTTCATCTGCCTCCACTTCCTCCTTTACAAATTAAAAAAGTTGCTTATACCACTGGATTATAGCCGGTCCGAAGTAAAACACCGTCAGGGCCGCCAGGCCGATAAAAGGAGCGAAGGCCAGCTTTGTCCTGCGCCCGGTCCCCTTCACCCGCATTTTGATTATTCCTATAATAACACCATAGACGGTGGATAGTAAGAATAATAGAAAAAATTGTTCTAAACCAAAAATAAAGCCGAATAAAGTGTAATATTTCACGTCGCCCATGCCCATGCCGCCATGGGACAGGTAAAAAATCAGCAGGAGGAGGACCAGGGCAGTCCCGGCCCCCAGCAGCGAGTCCCACCAGGGTGTCAGCGGGCAGAAGCCGCGATAGATAATGAAGACAGGTGAAAAAAACAAGAGCAGCTGATTGGGCACCTTGCGGCTGCTGATATCCGCTACGGTGACCGGCATGATCAGGGCGATCAGTAAGAGCCCCAGCAGGAGCTCCCGACTCCAGGCATAGCGATAATAGGTGAAAGCGGCTAAAAGCCCGGTGACAAGCTCTATCAGGGGATAGAGCGGCGAAATCTTCCCGCCGCACTCCCGGCAGCGGCCTTTTTGCGCGACAAAGGACCAGATGGGGATCAGCTCCCGCCAGCCCAGCTGCTTGTGGCAGGAATCACAATAGGAACGCTGCTCGCGGAAGAGGGATTTTTCCGGCAGCCGCAGGCCCACTACATTAAAAAAGGAACCGAAGACGGTACCGAAGATAAAGAAGATAATCAGGGTGTATATCTGCATACAATTCTCCTGCCTCCACTATATCGCAAAAACCCCCGATTGCGGGGGTCTTTGCCGGAGAATATGGGGTGTGGCGGATCGGTGCAGCCGCTCGCTTCCGCGCCGCTAAGGCAGCTGCCGGTCAGCAGGATAGTGGAGGCGTTCCACCGCCGGAACATGGGCAGGTGTGACTATATCCTCTAACAATTGCTCGCCTTTTTCGGAGAGGGCGATCAGACGCTGGTTCAGGCTGCCCACGAAAGGATGTTCCAGACTGCGTCTGGCCAGGACAAAGGGGCCGTCAATCAGCAGATCGGTCTCAGCTAGGAGCGCTTGGACGCCACTCTCCTGGTCTGCCCTGGCGACCAGCTGTTCCAGGCGGTAACCGGTGTAGGTCACCACATCCCCTCCTTCCGCGTGCACGGCCCTGGCCAGTTGTGCCAGCGGACCGGCCTGCATAAAGGGTTCACCGCCGGACAAGGTGATACCCCGGCTGAGCGGGTTCTGCCGGTACAGGTCCAGAAGCTTGCTGATCCTGAAGTTCTGACCGCCCACAGACAGAAAGGTCTGGGGGTTATGGCAGCCGCGGCAGCGGTGGGGGCAGCCCTGGGCGAAGACTACCAAGCGCAGGCCGGGACCGTCGGCGATTGATTCTTCCAGAATAGAGGCCAGCCGGATGGAATCAGCCATGCTTGACCCGCTGACTTACTTCGCTCTTCTTGGCATCGTTGAAGCGGTCCAGAGTGCCTACCAGATAGCCGGTGATCCGTCTGATTCTTTCAAAAGGTTCCTGGGGGCTCTCCCGCCTCCCGCAGCGGGGGCAGGTGTCGCCGATGACACCGGAATAGCCGCATTGAGGATCCCGGTCCAGGGGATGGTTGATCGAGCCGTAGCCGATGCCGGCCTCTTTCATGTAGAGGATGAGTTTTTCAAAAACCGAAAGATTGAGGGCGGGATCACCATCCAGCTCGATATAGCTGATATGGCCGGCGTTGGTCAGGGCATGATAGGGGGCTTCCCGGTCAATCTTTTCTTTGGCGGTGATAGGAAAGTAGACCGGCACATGAAAGGAGTTGGTGTAGTATTCACGGTCGGTAATCCCCGGCATGGAGCCGTAGCGGTCGCGGTCCATTTTGACGAAGCGTCCGCTCAGGCCCTCAGCGGGTGTGGCCAGGAGTGTGTAATTGAGCTGTTCCTGCTCTGCTCTCTCATCACATAGCTGACGCATATGCCCGATAATCTTCAGACCCAGTTCCTGGCTGGCCGCGGACTCCCCGTGGTGCGAGCCGGTCAGGGCGACCAGGGTTTCCGCCAGGCCGATAAAACCTACGGAGAGGGTGCCGTGGCGGAGGACCCGCTCCAGGTCTTCATCCCGGGTCAGAGTGTCAGCATCCAGCCAGATGCCCTGACCCATGAGGAAGGGGTAATTGCACATTTTTTTACGCTTCTGTATCTCGAAGCGGTGGCGGAGCTGGCGGAAAATCAGATCCATGTTCTTGTCCAGCAGCTGGTAGAATTTTTCCAGTGAACCGCGGGCTTCAATGCCCAGGCGGGGTAGATTGATCGAGCTGAAGCTCAGGTTGCCCCTGCCCTTGGTCGTCTCATGCTTCGGGTCATAGACATTGCCCATGACCCGGGTACGGCAGCCCATATAAGCGACTTCACTGTTGTCATCACCCGGACGGTAGTACTGGAGATTGAAGGGTGCGTCGAGAAAACTGAAATTGGGAAAGAGCCTTTGGGCGGAAACGCGGATGGCCTGCTGGAATAAGTCGTAGTTGGGATCGCCCGGCTGGCTGTTGATGCCATCCTTGACCTTGAAAATCTGCACGGGGAAAATGGCTGTCTCGCCATTGCCCAGGCCGTCTTCCGTGGCCTGCAAAAGTTGTCTCATGACCAGTCTGGCTGCCTCGCCGGTCCCGGTACCGTAATTGATCGAGGTGAAGGGCACCTGGGCGCCGGCCCGGGAATTCATGGTATTCAGATTGTGAATCAGTGACTGCATGGCCTGGTAGGTGGAGCGCTCGGTCCGCTTATAGGCCAGGCGGCAAAGGTCGAGCAAAAGCTTGTTGGCTGTGTCGTCAGCGGTGTCAGCCTCGCCCTCTTCCCTGGCGGCGTTTTCCGCCTCCTGCAGGATCCGGGTCAGCTGCCGGTAATCAAAGTCGAGCAGGGCATCGAGTTTTTCTGCGGGAAGCTGCTGGTCGGGCACCAGCAGCTGGTACTCCTCGACCAGATCGCGGATGTGTTTTTTGGCGCTTTTGTTCACGCCCTCGGCCATGACGTTTTCAAAGTTCGGGATGGACTGACCGCCGTGCATCTCGTTTTGATTGGCCTGGAGGACGATGCAGGCCAGGGCTGCATAGCTTTCGATGCTCTGGGGCTGGCGCAAAAAGCCATGGCCGGTGGAAAAGCCTGTTTTGAACAGCTGGTCCAGGTCGATCTGGCAGCAGGTCTCGGTCAGAAGATAGAAATCCTTGTCATGGATATGGATGTCGCCCTGGGCATGGGCCCGGGCCATGTCCTCGGGCAGGATATGGTGGTCAATGAAGGTCTTGGACGCTTCGGACCCGTATTTCAGCATCATGCCCATGGCCGTATTGCCGTCGACATTGGCGTTCTCCCGCTTCAGGTCCGACTGGGGTGCATCGGCAAAGGAGATGTCCTTGAAGGTTTCCATGAGGGCATTCTTTTCGCGGCGCTGGCGGGTCCGCTCCGACCGGTAGAGAATATAGGCCTTGGCTGTCAGACTGATATTGTTTTCCATCAGGACGACTTCCACCAGGTCCTGGATTTCCTCCACTGCCGGTTTACTGTCGGCCTGCAGACGGCTGACGACGTCGGCTGTCAGCTGGTCCAGCTCGGCGTCGGACAGGGTTTCACTGGGAACGGTGGCATTGGCCTTGGCTATGGCCTGCCTGATCTTGTAATAATCGAAGGGGACCAGTGTGCCGTCTCTTTTGATTATCTGCCGGGGGCTGGTGATATTGCTGATATTGGCTTTCATAAAAAATCTCCCTTTTCTGACAAAAAGAGAGTTCGCCAATACAGGCCGCCCGCTTTCTGTCATTCTCCGTGACACGGGTATCTCTCAGGCAAGTCTTCCGGCTCTACTCCCTGCTTAGCCTTCCCAAGTTTCCTCAGTGGTTACCTAAGCTTCGATAAGTATTACGGCGGCGGGACCGCACAGGCTTTGCACCTGTTTCCTTTTTCAGTCAGCGACAGTTTTTGCTGTCCGGCTGACACCTGAAAAACACTATGTTTAGTATATTAAAATTCAGCTTACACCATATGTAGTGGTTGTGCAAGAGTCCGTGCATAGATAATTTGTAATTCAGCGTGCATGGATTCGTGCCTGGCACCAAATGATGCAGTTCCCTTGCAGTGCATGGATTCGTGCCTGGCACCAAATCATGCATGGCACAAATGATGCAGTAATATCCGCTATAATGATTTCCAAGCTATTTCTTAAGGAGTCTATATGAATTTTCAGGGCGTTATTATCGGTGTAATCTCCTTTCTGGTGATCGGTATCTTTCATCCCATTGTGATTAAGTGTGAGTATTATTTTTCCTGCCACGTCTGGCCTTTCTTTCTGCTGGCCGGTATTGTATCCATCCTGGTATCTTTATTCGTGGCCAACTCCATCCTGTCATCAACTCTGGGGGTCCTGGGCTGTTCCTGCATCTGGTCGATCCGGGAGTTGTTTGAACAAAGGGACCGGGTAGCCAAGGGCTGGTTCCCGGCCAATCCCAAACGAAAGTGAGAAAGGGTCTGAGGGCAGCTAGCTAGCTGGCCGGCTGTTGTTTTTTCCCAAGTCAGAGGTTATTTGATGCAGAGAGAGTACGCTGAATTAAGCACAATGTTTTATGACTTTTCTAAAGCTGTGGGTCAGTCAATTAACGGTGACATTGAATACTATTCAAAGAAGCTGGAAAAGGTTTCCGGACTTGTTTTGGAAGCCGGTGTCGGGACAGGGCGCATGCTGATCCCCCTGATCAAAAAAGGGATCAGAACCATCGGAGTCGATTCATCCCCGGAAATGCTCGAGCAATGCAAGATCAATTTGAAAAAACATAAAGCTTCTGCCCTTTTGTACGAACAGGATCTGACAGAGCTCTCTACTGCTGAAAAATATGACGCTATAATCATGCCGGCTGGCAGTTTCTGCCTGCTGCCCCGGGAGAAGGCAGAGATAGTTCTGCACAAGTATTTTGAGCACTTGAATCCCGGCGGCAAAATTATAATTGACCTGGAAGAAGCGCCTGTCTCTTTTGTTGAGGGGGCGGAAACACTAAGAGTCCTGCAGCTGTCTGCAGACAGGGCCTTACAGCTTTGCAGCCGTAGCGGGGGAATAGATTGGCAGGCACAAGAAACCTCCTACATCAACAGATATGAACTTATCGAAAAAGGTAAAGTAATCCAAACAGAAATATCGAATCTTTCTTTGTTCTGGTATGAGCTAGAAGAATTCAAAATGCTGTTGATACTGGCCGGCTATGAGGATATCAGCTGCGAGACCGGCTATGGCCGGCCGGAAGGCGATTTTGTAACTTTTATTGCTTATAAACCGGATAATCTTTTCAGTAAAAAATAGCAAGTTTTAGTCCAGGGCTCCCAGCCCGAACGTCCTTTTCAGTCAATGTTTTATGCTATGATTTTCTTATACAAGAGAAGGCTGTCAGGAGGTCCGTCAGTTCTATCAGACCTGGAGGAGCTGCCTTGATGAATGTCCCCAGTTTAGATTATTCCGTCGTTATAGCAACTGCAAAATAGGCTGAAGAACTGCTGAAGGAGGAGAGTTTATGTTTTGCGAGCATTGTGGGAATAAATTGCCGGACGGTGCACGTTTTTGCACTGCCTGCGGACAGGCGGTGGCGGGGCCGAAGCCGGCAGCAGGGGTAGCTCCGGTGGTGGGGCCGGGGCCAATGCCGGTCAGCCCTCCGGAGACGGTTGCGAGGTCTGCGACCGAGATTCCGCCGGCAGCAGTGTCAGGACCGGTACCGGTCAGCCCTCCGGCGCAGGCTTACTCCAGGCCGCCCACACCTGCTTACGGGCCTGCCCCCCAAACTGCCCCTGTCACTGGCAACAAGAAAAAACCGAAGGTCGCCCTGATCGTGATTATTGTCAGTGTATCCCTTGTACTTCTGGCTGTGGCCGCATACTTTTTGTACTTCAGAGGCGCTATCAGGGAGGCGAAAAAACTGCAGGCAGATCAGACGGCCACCGCCTCTCTGCCGGAAGGGACTGCCTCCGCGCGGCCGACGAAGACAGCTCGCACTAAAGCCACTAAAGAATCTTCAACTACGCAAGAAAAAACTGCTGCTCCCACGACAACAGTTCTGACGGAGCCTCCGCTTGAAGTTGTGAACGATCAGCTGATCAGAATTAATTCCTCCTTTGACAGCGGCGAGGGCTTTTATTCCGGCGAAGTGAGGGACGGTCTGCCGCATGGCCAGGGCAGTTTTTATATGCTTGACAGTGACAGCGGTGCTGACTGGTTTCATGAGGGTGCCTGGGTTAATGGCGAGATGACAGGCGAAGGTTACAGAATATTTGATAATTATGAGTACAGGGGTAATTTCCGCAATGGCCTGCCTGACGGTCACGTGCAGATTATCGTGAACGGCGAGACGCGCTATATCGGCAATTGTGTGCAGGGCCAGCTGCAAGGTCAGGGGCAGCTGTTTGCGCCGGGTGATCTGCTGATTTATGAGGGTGACTTTGAGCGCAATATGCTGGTCGAGACTGCGGCTGAACGCCGGAAGCGGGGCCAGACTTTTGCCGCCGGCTGTGTCGTTATGGATGATGACCTCTATATAGACTGTCTGGCTCTGGACGATGTCATCGGCAAAGCCGTAGAAGTGTGGGGTTATCCGCTGGGTATGTCGGACCAGGAGGATACCGGAACGGTGGTTCTGGCACATTTCGGCGATGAGTGGTATCCGGTTTGCCTGGTCTATCGATATGGTGTGAATGAGCCGAAAATCGAAAGCGGCAACTGGCTGGACGGCTGGGGTGTGGTGACGGGACTGTTTGAGTATATCGATGCCTATGGTGATGAAAGCATCTGCCCGGAAATCGAGCTGGTTTACTGGTCAGACGAGCCTTAAGTCTTGCTGTTTCCGGGAAGTAAGGAGGGGGGATCTGCTCCGGGCTGCCCCCTCTGCTAACTTGATCTATTTGCTGCCCGGCACGGATTCCCCATGGTCCCCTTATTCAGATTAAGTAGTCAGGGATGTACCAGAGTCTGTCGTTTTTTGGTAAAAATCTATCTGTGTGACAGATCACGCCGCCAAAATCAATTTTGTCAGCGAGTGGTTCCAAAACAGAAAAGTTCTTAAAAGCATTGGCTGGTGACATACTGCTTTTTATTTCAATCGGGACTATCCGCTCGCCGTTTTCTATCAGCAAGTCGATTTCTTTCTGATCAACATCGCGGTAATAATATATGTACGGCACTTTTGCATCATTCCATTGGCTTTTCAGGATTTCAGAAACGACCCAGTTCTCATAAATAGCCCCATAGAGAGGGCTGGAAGCGAGCTGAACTTCTGACTCAATGCCAATGAGATAAGAAGCAAGTCCGCTGTCAAGAAAATAGACTTTAGGCCGCTTGATCAGTCTTTTTCCGATATTCCGCGACCAGGCAGGAAGTAAATAAACCATTGCTGAAGCTTCAAGCACATTTAACCAGCGGCCTATCGTTTTGGCATCTACCTGGATAACTTTTGCCAAATCCGCCTTGTTAAGTTCCTGACCAATGCGAGTCGCCAGCAGTCGCACAAATTGTAAAAATGCTCCTGTATCCATGACATTCGTTATTGCCGCCACATCCCGTTCCAGCCAGGTCTGGATATAGGATGAATAAAAATCTGTGGTCTTTAAGTCCGGATGGGTCAATAAGCGCGGAAAAGAACCTCTGAGGATCCGTTGATTCAAACCTGAGCAGAGAGACTGCAAAGCAGGTTTTTTAGATAGCGCCAGCATCTCCTCAAGTTTTGCCGGAAAAGGGCTGTGCCGAATACCGATCTCCTCACTTTGTGAGATCCCCTGCAGGCGCAAAATCATAACTCTGCCGGCAAGCGCTTCTTGTACATTTTCCATCAAAGCAGACACTTGTGAACCCGTGAGCCAGTACAGACCATCTTCTTGTCTGCGATCAACTTCCATCTTTATGTAAGGAAAGAGCTCAGCTGCATATTGAATTTCATCAATCAATACCGGAGCCTGATGCAGCTGCAAAAAGCGCTGCGGTTGCTCTCGGGCCAGCTGTCTCTCCAAAGGATCGTCCAAAGTTACATATTCACGATCAGCTCCTGCCAGATACTGCAGGACAGTTGATTTGCCAACCTGACGCGCTCCAGTCACAAGAAGAACCGGAAAATTCTCTGTGGCAGAAAGGATCTGTTTTTCCATGTGCCGGCTGATGTACATGACTAACCTCCTGTAATCTAGTTGTATGATAACATGATTCCCGATAATATGGAATAATATTCCTGATTATATGGAACTGTATTCTCGATTATATGAAATGATGGGTCAAAACATGACCGACACCAAATTGTTTTGGAAAGTGAGTACTCCCTTTCCATGAAAAAACTACCACTTGACATCGAGTAGAATGATCAGCGTAAAAATGTATTACCAGAGGGCTGAGAATGAATATTTATTTTCATTGATCTTGGCTATAGAGCAGCTAACAGAACCGGCGGACGAAAAAACCCCCGGAGAAGCAAATCTCCAGGGGTTTCATTAAGATAACTTAATAACTTAGGTGCCTGGCACCGTTTAGCTAATAACTTAGGTGCCTGGCACCGTTTATTTTTTAGTGGAAGATCCTTATTCCCCTTCAGGCTTTCCTGGCGTTTCATCACCGCCGCCAGCTGATTCTGCAAACGCTACCGCACCAGTCTCAGCAGTATATTTAATTGTGGTTGTTTCATCTTCTCCCCACTTTTTTTGCCCACCTGTTTTAACTGTAAGATACCCACTATCCACAAGCGTTTTCGGAGTGACTTTTGAGTCTACTAAAGGGCTAGTAGCTGTAAAATACAGCCGCGCAGCATCCAGTACCAACTCTTTCTCTTGCTCAAAAGCCTTAGCTTTCGAATCCTTGACCACGCCCCCAATCGCAGGTATCGCAATCGCCAGAATAACTCCCAGTATTACAATTACTGCTAAGAGTTCGACGAGGGTAAAGCCGTCTTCTCTTCTCATGCTTTTCTTAATTTTCTCCATATCTTTTCTCCTTTTTATAATTGTTCCCAAACATGTTTTGATTTCCTGATCCTGTTTTCATTTACTATTATCTTGTTTATAGCAGAGGCTGATCTTCGATGAGCCCTGATATAAGCGTATCATAGCTAATTACAGCTATATAAGTTGCAGTATAGTTCACTTTTTTTAAAAATACAATATTGCCAATACTTATTTAACATCAAATGGCTGATTTAAATATACTTGTAAGCCACCTGTAATTATGAGATCGTGCTGAAGATACCAAACATGGGCACGACGATGGACAGGATGACGAAGCCGACGACAAAAGCCAGGAAAATGATGAGGACAGGCTCAATCAGGGACTGCAGCTTGTCGGTGGCGCTAGTGACTTCCTGGTCGTAGATGTGGGCGACTTTTTTCAACATGGCATCCAGGGCGCCGCTCCGCTCACCTACCCGGACCATGTGGACAACCAGGGGGGGGAAAACCCAGGACTTGGACATGGGCGCGGCCAGTGATTCCCCCCGTTCCAGGGAATCGCGTGACTCGAGCAGCACTTTTTCCACCACCTTGTTGCCCACAACCCGGCTGGTAACCTCAACTGCCTGTAAGATGGGTACGGAGCTGGCCAGGAGCGAACTCAGGGTCTGCGTCATGCGGGCCATGACCACTTTCTGATTATATTTACCGAAAATCGGGATCTTCAATTTGAGTTTGTCAGTTTGATAGCGTCCGCGTTCAGTCTTTTTATACTTGCGGACGGCAAAGACAATTACTATGACGGCTAGAATCAGCAGCCACCAGTAGCCTTTGATGAAACTGCTGATAGCCAGCACCATGCGGGTGATAAAAGGCAGGTCGGTGGCTGAGTCCGCGTACATGCCGGCAAACATGGGCACGATGGCGACCAGCATGAAGATGGTCACGGCCAGAGCAAAGACGGCGACAACTATCGGGTAGGTCAGGGCCCCCGACACCTGCTGTTTCAGATTGTGCTGTTTTTCATAATATTCCGCCATCTGGGTGAGCACGTCATCCAGGCGGCCGCTGACTTCACCTGACCGGATCATCTGGATCAGCAGTTCGGGAAAGAGCTTGGGATACTGTGCCATGCTGTCGGACAGGGGCTGGCCGGATTTGATATCTTCGGCGATCTCCTGCAGGGCTTTCTTCAGGGCTTCACTCTCCGTCTGTCCGGATAAGAGCGTCACCGCATCCAGTACCAGGATGCCGGCATCCATCAGGGTGGCGAATTGCCGCAGGAAAACAACAAAGTCCTTCTCTTTCAGGGGTTTGCCGAGCAGGATTTCCCGGTTGAGGAAAGCATTGACCGGTTTGACTTCAAAGACGACCAGGTCCATGTGCGAAAGCTCTCTGATCGCTTCGCGCTCGCTCCTGCTCTCAATCTTGCCGTTAATTACTTGGCCGGCTTCAGTTTTTGCCTTGTAAGCGAAAACAGACATCTTCACACCTCTCTTGTCGTGGTGCCAGGCACCTAACTTATTAAGTTACTGATCAGTCTACACTCTTCTCATCGGCGGGCAGTGTGGCTGCACTGCCCGGCACCGGTGTCCGGAGCTATGACAGTTTATTATTTGCTGCATAAGGGACCAGTTCAGAGGGACTGACCAGGCCCTGTTCCACCAGGTCCTTAATGCTCATTTCCATCGTATGCATGCCCTGATCGCGCGAAGTTTGCAGGATATTGGGGATTTGGTGCATTTTTTCACTGCGGATTAAATTTTTAATCGCGCTGTTGTTGACCAGCATCTCAGTGGCCACCACCCGGCCGCTGCGGTCTGACTTAATCAGCAGGCGCTGCGACATGACACCCAGCAGAACATTGGCCAGCATTATGCGGGTCTGGTCGCGCTGGTGGGGCGGGAAAACGTCGATGATGCGGTCGACCGTGCTGGAGGTGTCCTGGGTATGGAGCGTGCCCAGAACCAGGTGGCCTGTTTCCGCCGCTGTCAGCGCTGTCTGGATGGTATCCAGGTCTCGCATCTCACCGACCAGAATCACGTCCGGATCCTGACGTAAGGCTGCGCGCAGGCCATTTTGGAAAGAGAGAGTATCAAAGCCGATCTCACGCTGCTCAATGACGGATTTGTTATGCCGGTGCAAGTATTCGATCGGGTCTTCCAGGGTGATGATATGGCGGCTGAGGGTTCTATTGAGAAAATCAATCATGGAAGCCAGGGAAGTGCTTTTGCCGCTGCCGGTAGGGCCGGTCACCAAGAAGAGGCCATGGGGCCTTTGCATGACATTTTTCAGGATCAGGGGGATGCCCAGGTCTTCCATCAGCGGAATTTCACGCGGGATAACACGAAAAGCCAGGGAAATGGCGCTGCGCTGGTGGAAGACATTGACACGAAAACGTGAGACGCCATCTATGCCGTAGGACAGGTCCACTTCCCGCATCCTGCCCAGGACTTCCCACAGTTCGTCGGTCAGAACTTCTTTCGCCATCCGGGCCGTGTCTTCCGGCATCATGCGGTCCGGTCCCTGCAGGGTCAGTTCGCCGTTGATACGGTAAATGGGCGGCGATCCCGCGACCAGCAAAATGTCCGACGCCTTCTGCTGATATCCGTCTATCAGTATTTCATTTAAGCTTTTCATTCCCGCTCCGTTAATCCAAAGAAGCTACGCGCAGTACTTCTTCAATGGTGGTGTCACCCTGCTTAACTTTTTGCAGGCCGTCATCTATTAAAAAGCGAACGCCATTTTTCCTGAGGTGTTCTTCAAGTTCTTTCAGGCTGGCGTTTTCCATCAACAGGTTCTTCATAGCTTCTGTGACCACGATCAGTTCGTGAATGGCCATACGGCCGCGATAGCCGGTTTGCCGGCAGGCGTTGCAGCCGGCGCCGACCGTAACTTCCTCTATTTCCATCCCCCGCCGGTGGAAAATCTCCTTTTCCGCATGGTTGGCAGGGCGAGTGTGGGCGCAGTCCTTGCAGACTTTTTTAACCAGACGCTGGGCCATGATACCCTTGACCGAGGAAAAGACCAGGTAGGGTTCTATGCCCATGTCGTAGAGTCTCGGTATGGCGTCAATGGCGCTGTTGGTATGCAGGGTGGAAAAGACCAGGTGGCCGGTAAGCGCTGACCTGATGCTGATCTGAGCGGTTTCCGAGTCACGGATCTCGCCGACCATGATGATGTTGGGGTCCTGACGCAAAATAGAGCGCAGGCCGCTGGCGAAGGTCAGGCCGATGTCGTTATTGACCTGCACCTGATTGATGCCGTAGAGCTGGTATTCCACCGGATCTTCGACCGTAATGATGTTGACTTCCGGCTTGTTCAGTTCGTTGATCGAACCATATAAAGTCGAGGTTTTGCCGGAACCGGTCGGGCCGGTCAGCAGAATCAGGCCGGAAGGCTGGCGGATCAGCTTTTCGTATTTCGCCTGCGTATCCGGCTGCAGGCCGATGTTTTTTACATTGTTAAAAATATTTGACATCTCCAGAATCCGGATAACGATCTTTTCGCCGAAAACTGTGGGCAGGGTGGCAACGCGCAGGTTGACCGGGTTGCCGCTGACCTGAGTGCTGATGCGGCCGTCCTGCGGCAGGCGTGACTCCATGATATTCAGGCCGGCCATAATCTTGATGCGGGCGACCAGGGAGCTCATCAGGGATTTGGGCAGACTGCGGTCTGTGTGCAAAACGCCGTCGACGCGGAAGCGGATCAGAATATTACTTTCATAGGGGTCGATGTGAATATCGGAGGCATGCATGGTGACGCCGCTGATCAGCAGCTGGTCCAGAACGCGGACCGCGGGAGCGTCATCACTGCTCATCGCCTCGAGATCAAATTCTTCCGCTCCGTAGATGCGGTTGATCGTCTGCAGGATATCGTCTTTGCTGGCGATAACCGGTCGGAGATTATATCCCGTCGACAGTTCAATTTCTTCAATCGAGTAAAAGTCGAGGGGGTCGTTCATGGCCACTGTGAGGCGGTTATTTTCCAGCTTAATCGGAATCAGCAGATTGTTGCGGGCGAAATCTTTATGGACCAGTTCGGTTAACGTTTCATCGATCGGATAGCTGTAAAGGAATACACTTTTCAGGTTCAACTGGATCTCTAAAATGCTCAGGAGCTGTTTTTCCGTAATGTAGCCATATTGGACGAGGACATCACCCAGTTTTTGATTGGGCTGTTTCATCTTCATAGCTTCGAGGATTTGGGCTTCTGTGACCAGGCCGGCTTCTTTGAGCAGGTCGCCAAGTTTCTTTCTTTCTCTGATTGCCATTGCTTCTCCTGTGTGTGGAGCGCCGCTGTGGGTGGGGAGCTCCGGTGGTATTGGTTTTGTCGCGTGGTCCGCCGGCTGGGGCGGTGCGGGTTGGTGGTGGTGGTGCTTATCTCGCGTGGTCCGCTGGCTGGGGCGGTGCGGGGGTGGTGCGGGCGAGGTCGCAAGGCTGGGGCGAATAACTTAATAACTGTTATGAAGTGACCCTTTGTCAAGATCAAAACGAATAAA